>Ga0099364_10009208_pt1 | contig 13731 bp, 7 predicted proteins | sample TergutTh196P3_FD_73070 | JGI IMG/M metagenome (GOLD analysis project Ga0099364, IMG submission 73070) | Microcerotermes parvus P3 segment gut microbial communities from Pointe-Noire, Republic of the Congo - Th196 P3 | ecosystem: Host-associated > Arthropoda: Insects > Digestive system > Gut ...
TGACCTTTGTGCTAAAATATTTCAACACAAAGATTACCAAGGAGTCCACAAAGTTCACAGACATAAAATACAAAGTCCATGGCGTTGTACGGTATATATATATATATATATATATATTTTTTTTTCCATGTAGATTGGTTGAGCCATGCCACGGTTTTTTTATATTGTACTGTTTTTATCCTATTTGATTCCTTCAATTTTTATCACTTTATTCCTACTCGGCCTTGATCCGCATGGTCGATATCTATTGTATTACGGCCTTCTTTTCACTTGTCCAAGCATGGTCTATTTTTTTATTTTTTCTTATTATTTTTGTTTCTTACAGTACTTTATATTGCATGTTTGTTTTTTACCGTGATGGTTGCTGTAGTCATAGATCTCAATTACAACGGTCTTGTAGCTAAAACGCGGTTTCCCAAATAACAACCCGGAGCGTAAACAACGGGTTTTCCCAGAGCGACACTCTTGAACCGATCACTGACGTTCCTGGCTGTTGTTTGCATGATGTGGGGTAACAGGGCGGTCACGGCGTGACCGCCCAAATTGCGTATTGAACTTGATTATTGTTGAGGTCGCCGGTTTCTCCGTTCGCCGCCACTTGACACCGACATGCCGAGGTTGCCTTCGATGTAGGTGTTTTCGCAATTGTTCTCGATTTGCACGGGGCCTTTAACTGTGTTTTCGCTCACAATGGCCCGTGTCGTTTTTTCGCCGAGTGAGATGTGGTTCTTGTTGGCCTCCCAGAAATCACAACCGCGAATAACGACCGTACCGCCGGTCGCCTGGATGGCATATCGCCCCTCGCGATTGCGGTCCCACTGCATGAATGTGCAATCAGCAAAACCAACCGTGCCTGTGCCGTCGATTTTCGCAATCTGGTTGCAGGGTCCCCAAAAGGCGCAGTTGACGAAACGGACATTGCCGGCGTTTATCCCGGAGACGACAATCATGGTCGGATCGTCCCCCTGGAACGAGACGAACTCGCCGTTGGTAATCAGCAATCCCATCGGGGCACTCTGTTCGACCAAAACCGCCGTCTGGCACAGGTCGGCACCGATGCCGAGAAAGTTGCCGTTGCAGACGCCGTTGCTGCTGCCACCGAACTTGTAACCGACGCCGTAGCCGAAACAGAACGTATTGAGGACGTAGTGCCAGTCGGTGCGCTCGAAAATGAAGGCTTCGCCGTGGACTTTCTGCCATTCGATGACTTCGGGGCTCATGCTCCACCAGGGATTCCAATGCACGTTTTCGATGCGTCCGATGTCGTAAATGCGGTTGACGTAAATCCCGCGCCGCAAGGGTTGGCCGCTGATGTTGCGGATGAGTGCCCGTTCATTGTCCGAAGCGTCAATCGCGTTGTACGGATTCAGCATTTCGACGTCAAGGACAGCCGGGTTCTTTCCCCGCATGGCGATGCCCCAAGGATAGGGTTCGGGCGTTGCGTTCGGGTTCTGGAGCGGCCAGTACATGACGACACCTCTGAGCGTGCTGTTCGTATTGAGCGTCAGAAATGGCGTCGCTTCTTCCGTGCCGTGATTGGCCGTGATGAGAAAGGTCGTGCCGTCTTCGCCCGGCTTCGGCAGATTGCGGTCACGAATCCCGTTATGGGACGGCACGGACTCGAAGGCACCTTTGAGCGTCACCGCCTTCGGGACATTCAAGCTGCCCTCGAAACGATAAACGCCGCGCGGAACATAAACTGTACCGCCCTGGACGCCGAAGGAATCGAGTGCCTTTTGAAATGCCTCCGTGTTGTCGGTCTCACCGTCACCTTTGGCACCGAAATCCAGCACCGAAACAACGTCTCCCGTTGCAAGGTACGGCTCAATATTCACGTCACGCGCCTCCTGCTGCGCGAAAACAAGGGATGTTCCGCTCAAAAAGGCGGCAACAACAAAAGGCAACACAAAAAAACGAATGGTCTTTGGCATGGTTTTCTCCATAATAAGGGGGTTGGGGGCCGTGTCCCGGGCATTAATCTGTTTGACAAATCAGAGCCGCGACGGTCACGGAACGGTCATTCCGCTCGATAACTTTTGCGGCTCTGATGGAAATGTTCACGCTATTTTTGCGCGACTCCAAAGGGATTCAGTTTCGCGTTTTTTATAAATCAAACACAAAGGTTGTCACTGACCTGGGCGGCAGAATATAACCGTTGTCCGCAGTCATATACCCCTTGGTTCTTTCGCAGGTTGAGGTCTCTGTCGTTTCCCAAACCCGGGCCATACTGTGATTGGGAATTCCTTTCAGGGTCATCGTCTGTTTCTTTTGGCCCTCGTTGATCACCACAAAAACCATTTTTTTCCTGTCCGGGGAAAGGTAGGCGGAACCAACCACCTCTTCCGGTATATTTTCCGGTTCCACTTCAATCCTGGTATAACCCTTAATGAATTTGGAATAGTTGCCAATGACCCAGAAGTGGTTGAGTATCCGGTATTGGGCCGGGGCGTCGCTGACCTGTACCAGCGAATTGGGGCCATACCCGACGAGCGTAAAGTACCCCCAGGATTCCACATTCAAATACGAAAGATCCTCGTGAATTGTCCGCGCGGTCATCATGAGGCGGTCGTCCAGTGTCAGCAAGTTGTCCTGTTGTTGCCATGCCGCGTATTCGGTCTGATAAACCGGAAGCGGTTGTTGATTGAGTTTCCCGGCAACCGTTCTTGTCCAGTTGAAAAAAGCGGCTCGAGTGTTTTTGTCGGCGTCATACGCGTGGGCGGCGAAATGGTCAACATAAGGATAAATCTCCGGTTCCTCCATCATGGATTGATAAAACAAATGTGTATATTCCCTGTTCCTGTACTGAGCGGTTTCATTGATGCTGATCTTAACGGGCAGTTGACGCTTGTTGAGTTCAGAAATGATCATTTTGGAAAGCTGTAACAACTGATCGGGCGTAAAATGGCAACCCTCCTGATATGCTGTTTCCCATTGCCACTGCGGCTCGTTGAACGGGGCAATATATTTAATGTTATAGCCCGCATTGATATAAGCCTGCGCCACATCGGCGCAATAAGCCGCGAAAGCGTCATAAGCGTCGGGCTTCAAATTGCTTCCGGTTTCCAAACCGTAGGTTTTCCCGTTGACAGTCATGCAGGCTGGTGGACTGAGGATGAAGAGAGTGATATTATCCACAGTCCCCAGCGAGTTGATTTTTTGTAAAATTCGGAGCGAGTTCGGATCAGCCGTAATATCCATCGTTCCGTCCTTCATCAACGGTGTCGGGACGGCCCGCCAACTATTGGGGCGTGCGTCACTGGCCAAAGGACCTTCATCTCTTCCGGCGCCGATATGGTGACGGTAATTATTCAGCGCGATTCCTCTCTCGGTAAAACACAGATTCAGAAGCTCATCCAGGGACTCCCTGTCGCCGATGCCGGTTGACCACCAACAGCCGGAAACGCCGAATTCCCTGACGATCTGATGTTGGATATTTTTGTCGGCACGCAACACAGCGTCGGTCACATCAACGTCCGGATTCAAGTGTTTTCCCGAAATGCCTGCATTGTCGCAGAACACGGTCGTACACAGCATTGCGCCGGACAGGAATAATGCCAGGACACTCTTTACGTTTTCCATAAAATTTTTCATGAGTAACCCACCATCAAACGGAACAAAAGTCATCGATTAAGAATACTGATTGACATAACGTGGTACTTGGCGATATCATCAATCGGTGATGGGATGATTTTGCCGACGATCAGTTGCCGCGATTCAGCCACGGGGCGGAGGAATCCGGCAAAATGGAACGCGATGCCGCCGGTCAAATGAACCGGCACCTCACGGCATTGCGGGTATTTCAGGACATTGCGGTCGAAAAACTTCTCGAAACTGCCGACAATAATTTTCCGGATGGCCTCTTCCGATTGATAATTGCCCAGGAAGCGGGTCTGTTGGGCCAAAAAGCGGTTTGGAAACGGCTGGCGGTAAACGCGTTCCAGGATGATGTCTTTGGAAAGGCCGCATTCGTAACGGAGCTTGTCGCACAGATGTTCCGGCAAATCGCGTTTGAGGAAGGCAGTGAGCAACTTGCGTCCCATCGCGGCACCGCTACCTTCATCGCCGAGAATGAAACCGCAGGGCGGCACATTGTCAACAATGGTGCGGCCATCGTAATAACAGGAATTGGAGCCGGTTCCGAGAATGCAGGGGATACCCGGTTCGCGACCACATAATCCGTGTGCCGCGCCGAACAGGTCGCTGTGAGCTTCGATGGTTTGCGCATCCGGGAAAACGGTACGCAATGCATTGGTAACTTGCTCGGATTGATCCTGCGAGGCAACACCTGACCCGTAAAAATCAATGCGTTCCACTGCCGAAATGGGAACCGGTGTATCGGCTGTTTCCAACCGGGAACACAACTCGCTCCGGAGCAACGCAACAATTTCATCGCCGGTCAGGAAAAACGGATTGATCCCGGAAGTCGCAAACGAAATTGTTGCAAAGCCATTGGTGCCATCGGGAACCAGGAGCCGCCAATCCGTTTTCGTCGAGCCGCTGTCTGCAATCAAAATCATCGTTGCCTCTGCGAGAAACCAAAACCAATCGTTACTGTCCCTTGGCCGCATAATAATCCGCCCGTGCGACGCCGGCTGCGCCGAGGTATCCGGCGTCGGCACCGAGTTCGGCGTACTTGATGATGGTTCGCTCGGCCAAAATGGGATAGACACGTTTTGTGACTTCCGCCTTGAGTGTTTCAAGGAACATATCGCCGATCGGGTCGCCGGGACCGCCGAAAGTCATCGCGCCGCCGATCAAAACGCAATGCGGGTCGATCGTGTGCATGAGTGTCGTCATGCCGATGGCCAGCCACTTGGCCGTTTCGCGGATGATTTGCAGCGAGAGTTCATCGCCCGCCCTGGCTTCCTCCCAAACGAGTTTCGGAAGTTTGCTCTTGTCAAGCGTCGTCATTTTTTCCACGTCAATCCGCTGATGCAACGAGGTCGGCACTTGATTCGTTTCAAGCAGGTCATACGTTCGCCGCGCCACGGCCGTCGCGCTGGCGTAGGCTTCGAAGTGTCCGCGCTTGCCGCAACCACACAATCGTGCATCGTCCGACGGGTCAACGATGTTGTGGCCGCTTTCGCCCGCGTGACTGCTGTAACCGATCAGCGTGCGGCCGTCGATGACGATCCCGCAACCGATGCCCGTGCCGAGCGTCAGGAGGATCATGCTGTCGTACTCGCGACCGGAGCCGACCCAGGATTCCCCGAACGCGGCGACGTTGGCGTCGTTGTCATAGGAAACCGGAAGTTTGCTGAATTCGGCCAGCGTGCTGCGGATCGCAAAACCCTCCCAACCGGGAAAATTGGCCGGTGAAATAAACTTCCCGGTGGGAATGTCCATCGTGCCGGGCGAGCCAAGCCCAACCCGCATAATGTCCGTTTGCTGCAAACCCGCATGAAGGATCGCGGCATGAATCGCGTCGGCCATGCGCCGGGTTGCATCGACAGGGCCTTTTTCCACTTCCGTCGGCACAACAAGAAACGACAACGTTTGGGCCTTGTCGTCCACCACTCCGATTTTCATATTGGTGCCGCCGAGGTCAACGCCGACAAAAAACGGGGGCTTGGCCTCATTGCGGGGAGTCAAAACACGCTGTGGGTCACTCATGGTAAAAATCCTCATCGGTTATATGAACTATTATCCCGGGTTGACAAACCATCCATTATACTCTGTGGCAAAACGAAATCCAAGAGGTTCATCCGGCAAGTGAGCTCCCACCGCCTTTGTAACAGCCAGCGGCATGGAAGTGCAGAATGCTGAGTTCAAAGTTCAAAGAGCAAACAAAATATCTTTGCGCTCTGCACTCCTGGCTCAAGTACAGAATGTTCCGATTCCTTATCTTCACTCTGAACTTTGCTCTTTGCTCTTTGCTCTTTGCACTTTGCTCTTTGCACTTTGCACTTTGCACTTTGCTCTTTGCACTTTGCACTTTGCTCTTTGCACTTTGCTCTTTGCTCTTTGCTCTTTGCACTTTGCACTTTGCACTTTGCACTTTGCTCTTTGAACTTTGCTCTTTGAACTTTGCTCTGATGGGTTGAACAGTTTACTCTGGCGTGAATCCTAGGGTTGCCGTTCTTCGGCAACGGCCATCGTTTTGATGGTGTGGAACAGGATGAAGAAAATGACCAGAATAGCGATGACGATTTTGAGCGCATCGAATTTGGAGCCGGCACCGGTCACGTCCGTCCCGGCGGGGTCGGCGGCAAAATCGTCCGCGTATTTCTCCACGTAATCATCCATCTGCATGTCCGCCTTGTCCAGTGCATATTGTGAGTTCAAGTCGTCTGACCAGGGCATACTGTTGTTGCGGGTGGAGTTTTGTGAAACGGTATTCTGAGATGAAGAGGGTGTCGTGGCCGAATTTTGACTGTAAGTATTGTAATTCGTGGGAGATGGGTTGGCACGCCCCCCCCCAGTTGCGCCGCCGGTGACGCCGCTGGAAACGTTGCCCGTTCCGCCGCGTGTGCCGCCCTGCGTGGTTTCCGTCTTGCGTTGAAACGGCGAATCGTAAGTCCCGGTTGCAGAAGAACCTCCGGAAACCTGTCTGTTGGTTCGGTCGTTGGTCGAACCGCTGTTGGCACTGTTGCCGTAAGCAGGAGTTGTGGCCGCAGTTCGGGTTGTCGAACCGGGAAGTGTTTCCGCAGCCGAAGTCGAGTCCACCGTTCCGTTTCCTGATCTTGATCGGAAAATGTCACCGTCTGATGAGGATGCCATTTGCCCTGACCGTGCTGCTGTTCCATTGGTGCTCGTCGATTGCGGTGGCATACCTGAATATCCAGAGCCTCCCGAACCAGTGTGCCCCGAATATGGCGTCGGAGAAGGCGAATGGGCAACCGTTGATGTGGCGGCGGTGTTGGTGTTGGCAGTGTAAGTGTTGGTTGGGGCAACCGATGCGGTACTTTGTTCCATCGCGCCGGTACGAGTGATCGGTTGGACCGTGCGTATCGAATTGTCGGATGCCGAAGCTGTCGGCTGACTTCCGGTCGGGTAGCTTGAAGCGTGGTTGTTGCCCGGGAAATCGGCTTGCGACGACGCTGTGTTTGGATTCGCCAAAGAGAAGCCGCCGGATGCTGAGGTATTGCTGAGGGAACTTGCCCCGGTTCGGCTTTCTGCCGCAAGCAGGGCATTTGCCGCCGTAAGATCATATTGCAGGTTCAAAAAACCGTGCCGCTCCCGTCGGATGAAGGATTGCGATTCCGTCGTCTGAATGTTTCGCCTGGCACGAACGCCGCTTCCGCCAAAAGAGGATGACGATGATGAAACCGCCGATGAAGCAACAGGTAAAGACGCGGTTGCATCATTCGATCCCTGCGTCGCTGAACCGCCGGCCGCGATAGCCCCTCTCTGCAAAATGTTCTGCTGCGATAACGATGCCGCTTTGATGACCGCTTCGGAACTGGCGGGAAGTCGTGCGACCTGGGGTGCCGCCTGTTCGAGAAATTTGATGACGCGTCCACAATGGCTGGCCATCGTCGTCACGCCTTCAGAACCGAATAAGACGCCGGCCAATTCGTATTTCGCGTTAAAAACCGGTCCGCCGGAGCAGCCGTTTTCCGAGGGAACGGTGATTTCAATAAATTCCGCTTCGATGTTGTATTCTTCGGGTTGCTGAAACGCAATCAGACGGCCACCGCGAATTTGATAAGTCCCATCACCGCGATAACCGGCGGCCCAATAGTTTTCGCCTTTTTGCGGGATCGTCGGCGAAATGACCACCGGCTCAACGCCTTGGGGTTCGGCAATCACCAACAGGGCCAAGTCCCAGCGGTCGTCAACAGCAACAACTGCGGCCTCAAATTCCCGCTTGTCGGGAAACCACACTTTCACGTAACCGTTCGAATCACGAACAACGTGCCAGTTGGTGATGACAAAGCCGTAATTTGTTTTTTTTGCGATGAGCGTGCCGGAACCGAACGACATGTCTGGCCCTTGCCGGGCGATGATCCGTACCACAGCCGGGTGAGGTGTTGGGGTTTGATTCTGTGCGTAAACGCAAAAACAGTTTGTGGTGAGTAGGGCAAACAGGAAAAAACATACCCGCGCGCAATAAAACGTTCCGAAATGGCAAACCGTTTCGGCAATTCTTTTCAACGTATCACAATGGTCGCGCGACGGACGAAACAACACCGGTTATTCGTATCTTGGCAAAAGTACACAGTCAAACGCCAACAGATTGACATTTTCTTTGTGTCCTTTGTGAAAAATCTTTGTGATCTTTGAGTTAAAATACGTCAACACAAAGGTCACAAAGGAATGCGCAAAGTTCACGGGTGGAAATGCCAATCCATGACGTTGTATGGTATGCAAGGTTTATACAGAACAAAAAACAACACACCATATTCTTTTTCGGCCAAAAGCCTTGTGTAAATCAGTCTATCGAACAAAGCGTTTGTTTTGTCATTTTTTTCCAGGGAAAAAAATTAAGAAAAATCGTATTTACCATGACTGTTTGTCAATTTTTCCCAAAAGGAACATCCCTCAATTAACCCAAGTTACCTATTTGATACAACCAGTAGCAATTTTTCAGAAAAACACGCTTCTTGCGTAAAAAACGCTCAAGTCACCTCCCCTTTTTTGTAAAAACAACCTATCCTTAGTTATCAAATTTGCAATTTTGACGCTCAAAACGAATTTGAAGGTTATTTGTGCAAAGTGATTTTCGATACAAATATAATAGCAGAATCGCATGAGTATTTCTCTCGAAACTGACAATCGGATGGAACGATGGATGTCAAAAACACGCATTTTTCCCAAAACCGGGAGACTTGCGTTATCCAGGACAATGTTGACGTTGATTGTGCTGTGCGTTCCTGGAATGCTGACGGCGCAACAGCCCGTGGGCAAATCCAGTCGGCCGCAAGTACGATTTGACGGCGGCGATGTTCTCTTTCTTGGCCTTTGGGAGTTGAACGATTCGGTCAGGCAGGAGTCATTTGACGGATATGGCGTTGTCTCGATTCCCTGCAAAGGGAGTCCGCCGACCGCCCTGCGTCAATACCATTTCGCCCTTGCTATGCCGAATGCCCTCGAACGCGACTTGCTCGACGACTCGGCGGATGGAACCTGGCAACGCTGGGACATTGTCTCCGCCGCACTCGTTGCCGAAGGCTTGAGCGATCGGCAACGCGTCGACGCCTATCGGAAGAAAGGCGCGTCCCTTCTCCGGCACGTGGCACCGCATGAGAAAAGCCGTCGTGTGCAAGCCGTCTTTGAGACATTACATGGCCGTTTGTTGACCGGAAAATATGATGTGGCCTGCACGAATCTGGCTCAGGCAATCGACACAGGCGATTTCAACTGCGTGAGCGCGACGGTGTTGTTTCACGCGATGGCACAGCAGGCGGGATTTGACGTTTGCGGCCTCGAAATGCGCGGCCATGCCCTCAGTCGTGTCCGCTTCGATCAACAGGTGATCGACCTGGAGACGACCTGTGCCGATTGGTTTCACCTTTCCGAACACGAACGGCATCGCCCGGACAGCCCGGGCAATGTCGGTTACGATACGGCCTATAAGGTGGCGCGACGGCAAATGCCGCAAACGGTCGATCAATCGTTGAAAACCAGCCGCTCTCTTGACGCCGAAATGCAGGCGACTCGCAGTGCGTCGCATGACCCCGCCGATTTTCCGCCGGCATTGCCGCCGAACGAAGTGCCCGGCAGTTTTCGGGAGATTTCCGACGTGCAATTGATCGCGACGATTTATTACAATCGCGGCGTTGACGAATTGACCGCCGGACATTTCTGCGCAGCTGCCGTTGCCAACATCAAGGCATTGCAACTTGATCCGCAGAACGAAAACGCCTGGCGGAACCTCATGGCAACGTTCAACAACTGGGCCATCGCCCGTGCTTCGGAGGGGGACTACCTCAACGCGGCCCAGTTGCTCGACGAGGGCCGGTTCATCGACGATAGTTACGAATTATTCCGCGCCAACCAGGTGCATACGTATTATCATTGGGTTGTTGACGTGGCCGAACGCCATGATTACGACAAGGCATTGACCCTGCTACGGCTGGCCGAAGACCGGTTGCCAAGTCAGGCCAACCTTCGGTTTTTGAATTTCACGATCCGCCGCAAGATGGCCAACGGTTTGATCGCTTCGCAGGAGGATCGCAAGGCGTTTGAGCAGTTCGACCTGGCTACGGAAGTCGCGCCGGACGGCATCAATGCCGTCGAGGCGGAAGTCGTTGATGTGACGCAACATGTCCGTCAGTTGATTGACGGGAATAAGTTGTCACGTGCAATTTGGCTCATTGATCGCGAGTTGGACCGCCACACGACCACCGTGACGTTGGCACAATCCGGGCCGAATGCTGATCCGTTGCGATTTGCCGGGTCATTGCCTGATGCACCTGTAGCGTCACCACTTTTGAGCAATCCTGCCGTTTTTGGTGATGATGAAGCATCGACCGACATGCCAATCGTCGTGCAGCCGCACCCGGGTCATGCGACGCCTTCAATGGCCAAGCCATCGGCGGTTCCTTCTTCCACCGCCGGAACACGCCCGTACGTCGCGGCGCGACCGGGCAACGAACAGCCGGTCACAGGGCAACGAATCACAGCCAAGCGGTATTCGGTCAAACCGGAACTGCTCGGACAGTTGCAGACCTTGCGTGCCGATGCGGTTGTTGCTTGGGCCAACGAGTCGATCAAGCAACGGGATTACCCCGAAGCCGTCCGCCGCCTGACCATCGGGGAACCATCACAAGATCAGTTCAGCGACAGGCAAGGCTTGATTCTCCGCCAAACCTACACCGATTGGGCCGCCGCGCTGCGTTCCGAAAACCGGCACGGCGAAGCCCAAACCGTTCTCCAACTCGCCGCCGACTCGCCGTACCTGGCGAAATGACCGGGGTTTTTCGGCCACGGTTTTTCACGGATTTTGTTTTGGCTTCACGCAGAACTACAGAGGGAGGGGTGTTGAGAGGCAGGAATCAAAGAGAGTGGCTCCCGTGAGTGCTTAACGTGAGTCCCTCAATACCGCCGGATGGGGGGAATTCGCATGACCTGTGGGCGTCCTTTGCGTTATCTGCGAGAAAGAAAACCCTTCGTGGTGAGAAACAACAGCCTTACATGGCAAGCGTCCGTTTCACTTCGTTTCGTTTCCGGCTTTCATTTTTTTGTACGGGCAAGGGCCGAGTATCTGTTCGAGGTCCGATTCTTCAAGTTCTTCGTCCTGCACAAGTCGTTCGGCCAACGTTTCGAGCAACCCGCGTTTTTCTTCGAGCAACCGTAGTGCGTAGGATTCGGCTGTACGCAGAATTTCGACTGTCTCATTGTCGATGATCCTCGCGGTTTCCTCACTGTACTCGCGGGCTTCACTGATTTCGCGTCCCAGGAACGGGTGCGCTTCACCGACCCGAAAGGCAATCGGTCCGAGCTTTTCGCTCATGCCCCAGTGGATGACCATGCGACGCGCCAGTTGCGTGGCACGTTTCAAATCGTTTTCCGCACCGGCGGAATACTCTTTCGTCAACATCCGCTCGGCAACGCGACCGCCCATCAGAAAGGCGATTTCCGCACGCAACTGCTTTTCAGAGATACTGAGCTGGTCTTCCTCCGGCATGACCATCGTGGCGCCAAGAGCCCGGCCGCGCGGGATGATCGAAACCTTATGCACGCGCGAATTGACCGGCTCGAACCAGCCGACAATCGTATGCCCCGCCTCGTGCCAGGCGGTCTTTTTCTTTTCGTCCTCGTTGAGCGTCTCCTCGCGTTTCAGCCCCATGATGACTTTGACCTGCGCATACTCGAAATCGGTCTGCTCCACCTTTTCCTTGTTGTGCCGTGTGGCCCAAAGTGCGGCTTCGTTGATGAGATTTTGAATGTCCGCTCCGGTAAAACCGACGGTCGCCCGTGCCATTTTTTCGAGGTCAATACCGTCGGCCAACGGCACTTTGCGCGTATGCACCTCGAACATTTCGAGCCGCCCTTTCAGCGACGGACGGTCCACCGTGATATGCCGGTCAAATCGCCCGGGCCGCAACAAGGCCGAATCAAGCACGTCCGGCCGGTTGGTCGATGCCAGTACCATAACCATGTTGTCGTTTTGCTCGAAACCATCCATTTCGCTCAAAATCTGGTTGAGCGTCTGCTCGCGTTCATCGTGACCACCTCCAACGCCGGAACCGCGTTCGCGCCCGACCGCGTCAATTTCGTCGATGAACAAAATCGCCGGTGCGTGCATTTTGGCCGTGTCGAAAAGGTCGCGGACCCGGCTTGCGCCGACACCGACGTAAAGCTGGATGAACTCGGAACCGTTAATCGAATAAAACGGGACATCGGCCTCACCGGCAATCGCCCGCGCGAGCAACGTTTTACCCGTGCCGGGCGGACCGAGCAACAGTGTGCCTTTCGGGACTTTGGCCCCCATTTTCTTGTAACGCTCCGGGTGACGCAGGTAATCAACGATTTCCTCCAGCTCCTTTTTGACGCCTTCCAGCCCGGCAACATCCTGGAACGTCACTTTTTTTTCGCCTGATTGGTACAATCTGGCTTGGCTCCGGTGAAAGCCGGGACTGACCCCGCCGCCCATCATGCGGTCTTGCGCCCGACGCATCATGACCCAGAAGACAATCAGCAGCAACACCGGAACACCCAGAAACATGAACATCAGCCAGATCGAATGGTCGTCAGTTTTTTTCGCGCGATATTCGCCGCCAAGTTCGTCTTTCAGTTTGGTATCCCATTCACCCGGACCGAAAGCAAAAGCCGGGATTTCCACCACAAATTTCTGTTCGATTTTATCGGGCTTTTTCTTCGGACCGGAGAAGGTCAAATCCGCGATCGCCGGGACGACTTTGAACTCCCCGGTCAGTTGCGAGCCCTGAATTTCGATGTTTTTGACGTTTTTTTGCTCGAATTGTTTGCTGAAATCCCCCCAACTGATTTCCGTTCGTGAAACCGGGGCGTGGGTGTAATAAATCAACAACAGGATCACTGCAAGAGCGACAAAAATAAAAAAGGTCGGAATGCCCGAACGTTGTGGGAACGGCCCCCCAAAAGGGTCAGGACGACGCGGTGGATGCTGCTCCGGTTTTTCAGGTGGATTCTGCTGGTTGTTGTCCGGCTCTGACATGAATTTCGCCCTTGAAATCTATGTGTATCACAGATGAAATGTTGACCAACACAAAAGAATAGAGATTATGGAATTATAGACAACAATTTCAATTTCGTCAAATGGCGGAAAAAAAGGCGTTTTGCGTTATGATACGGCTTGCGGCCGCGAAAATCTTAAAATTGCGAGTTGGCTCACGGCATCCCGCAATGTTTCTCAAGAAAAAAAATCGGCGTCGGAACCGCGTTCACAATTCCGACGCCGCAAAAAGCGCTCCGTCATGAGGAGCTTTCGATTGGCAACCGACCCAGTTCGTGTTCCCGCTCAAAGTCCCCTCACCATCCCAGGAGGGAAGGGCGATGCGAGGTCCCGCATCCTCGTCTCTTCATAACAGAGCATCAGGAGAAAGGAGAAAAAACTCTGACGTTCTCGTGCAAGCCGTGGGGGACATTGCAAGCTGCCTTGTCCCACATCACAGGCGAAGGATAAGAAATCATCGCCCCGGTGACAAGACGAGTTTTTTGATTTTTTGGAAAAAAATGATTTTTTTTCCACGGAACTCGCGAAATGGCAGAATTTTCCCTACCGTTCAGAGGTTGGTAGTTAAGTTAGGCGAATTGGTGGAGCGAGAAATGGGCGAAAATGGTATCATTCCTTGAGTTTTAGCA
>Ga0099364_10009209_pt1 | contig 13731 bp, 17 predicted proteins | sample TergutTh196P3_FD_73070 | JGI IMG/M metagenome (GOLD analysis project Ga0099364, IMG submission 73070) | Microcerotermes parvus P3 segment gut microbial communities from Pointe-Noire, Republic of the Congo - Th196 P3 | ecosystem: Host-associated > Arthropoda: Insects > Digestive system > Gut ...
TAGGCAACCTCCGAAAACTCTGTTGCGCAGATTTGCTGCGAATTTTGTCGCAATTCGAAGCCAAAAAACGTAGGCGTAGCAGAGCTACGGCGAGGCTTTTTGGCAAAGAAGTGCGGCAAAAGGCGCGGTAAAGGTGCGTGACAGGGGTTTTCGGAGGTTGCCAATCAACAATGAAAATAAAAATCCTGTAAATAACACTTTATGGAATCTGTTTAGTTTTCGATAAACACATGGCAAAATTATTCCAACCGGTATGAACAAAGCACAGTTGCCGATGACGTTTAATAATAAATCAAATAATGCATCCGGATAATCAAATATATGCTAATAATAACTGCATCTCTCTTTTCCATGATATTTTTCCGGACAGTATTGCCACTATAATTCTGACAGTTATCCATAACACAGATATTGCAACAACTAACGATTAAAATGATATGCTCAAATTATTCCACTCCAATCTATTTAATGATCAGCTGAACTGCCCCCCTGCGCCGCCCGCCTTAAACGCTTATCCGTCCTACGGCTAATACAATTAAACAGATAAATCATCAGCGACGCCACCGTCAGGTAGACCAGCGCGACGATGATGAGCGGGAAGAAGGCATCATAGGTGCGGCTGCGGATGATGTCGCCGGCCTTCGTCAGATCAATGATGGCGATGTAGCCGACCACCGAGGTCATTTTGAACAGCGAGATAAACTCGGACATATAGACAGGGAAGGCCACCCGCACCGCCTGCGGGAAGGTCACGGTGAAGAAGGCGCCGACCTTGCCAAAGCCCATGCTCCGTGCCGCTTCGATCTGTCCCTTGTCGATGGTCAGGATGGCACTACGGAGAATCTCGCCGATAAACGCCGCCCCGTTGGCCCCGAAGGCAATGACGGCGACCATTGTTCCGCTGATAGTGCTCTGGGCGAAAATGACATAGAATGTAATCATCAGCAAAACGACGATCGGCGTACCGCGCAGGATGGTGACATAGGTATCGCCGATGGCCTTTAAGATAACATTCTTGCTCATACGCAGACCGCAGACACCGAAGCCCAGCAGCGTCGCCAGCGCAAAAGCCAGGAGCGTGATGGTCAGGCTGACGCCCAGGCCGTCCACAATCAGCTTCCAGCGGTCTTCCTGGATAAGGTTTCGCTCGATGGCGGTCATCAGGCTATCCCACAGACTCTCGTCCGTGCCCTCCATGACCTCGTCCTTCTGGCCTAATAAGACCTGCGGGTTTTGAAAATAATCATCGGTAAAATTGACCTTCTCCCGGCGTTCCTCGGTGGCGGTGACGTTTGAAATGACGACGCTGACACGCGAGCTTTCCAAGGCCGTAATCAGGGCGGAAAACTGCATGTCCATATATTCCACCCGCATACCCAGCTCATAGGCAATGCGCTCAATCAGCTCGGCATCCAGGCCGACGATCTTGCCACTGTCAATATAACACATCGGCTCCCTGTTGGCGGCCACCCCGACCATCAAGACCGGGGCATCGGTGTGTACGGGTATCTCTTTCTGCTCATAGGCGCTGCCGTCTTCCTTGATCCATCGGTCAATGATGTCGTCCAACGTGCCGTCCGCTTTGAACTGGTCCAGAACCGCCGAAATATCGTTTAACAACTGCGTGTCGTCTTTTTTTATTGCGATCGCCACCCCTTCTTCCAACAGGGTGCCGGGGATAATCGCCAGGTCGGGGTTACTGCGGACGAAGCCCAGGGCAATGGTATATGCGGTGATGACATAGTCCAGGTGATTGCTCTTTAAGGCCATCACGGCATCCGGAACCGAATCATAGCGATACAGCCCCGCACCGGGATAATTAGCCTCAATGTACATTTCTCCCGTCGAACCGGTCATGATACCGATGTCGGCCTTTTCGAGATCAATGTCATCCAGCGTCAACTGCGCCGCCGTGGCATCGTAAACGGCGATTGCCCTTGCGGTCGTGAAGTAGGGGTCGGTATAGTTGGCGCTCTGCGCCCGCTCCTCGGTAATGGCAAAACAGCAGGCAGCATAATCCACCTTCCCGCTTTGCAGGGCCGGCAGCAGGCCGGAGAAATCCATGACGCTTATCTCCAGCCGCATATTCTCATGGGCGGCAAAACGCTTGGCAAACTCGACATCAAGGCCGGCAATTTCCCCGTCCTTGTAGTAGGCGAAGCCGTCCACGACCCCGCTCGTGGCGAATCTAAGCAGCTCGCCCGTTCCCTCCGGGATCTGCGGCATCGTTTCATCCCCGCCAATCCAGCGTCCATACATTTCGTCGTATGTACCATCGGCATTGATCAGGGCAATGAAGTCATTCAATTTTTCCAGCAGTTCGAGCTTTTCTTTTGAAACAAGCATCCCGGCGGAACTATCGTCAAAATAAGGCTCCAGAGCCCTAAGACCCGGATTTTTGGGGCTGTATACCTTAAATCCTTCTATGTCCGTCAGCACGCCATTAATCTGGTGGTTTCGCAGCGCGACTATTGAGCTGGGCAGGTCGTTGAAATAAGCGGGAACGGCTCCGGGTATAAAATCGGCGATTACCTGGTCATGGATCGTCCCGGTGATGACCCCGATGGTTTTATCCACCCAATCCTCCGGCACGAAAGTGAGCGGCACACTTTCCGGCGCGGGGGCGGTGTCTTCGCCCGCACAGGCGATGAACACCGCCAATACGCAAAGAAGCGCGATTATTAGATAAAGTATTTTTCTCCAGTAGCTACATTTGTCCATAATAAGAAATATAGCCCTGTGGGTTGATTCTGTCAAGAAAAAATTAGGGAGGCAGGGGAACATTGCGATACACGAAACGAAAGGGCCACGGCCCATCATCTGTGCGTGACTTTAAAGACCATCGTCCAATAACACCTGAAGCATATCGGAGTGCCCAAAAACACAGTGACCCCGAACTCCCCCCTGACCATCTTACAACCGCAATAATAGCATATGAACGGGACTTCATCAATGACTGCATCGTCGCTTTTCCTTCTTCGCCGAAGTTTCCCTGCCTTTTTCCCGCTCATTGTGCCTCCCCCTTTTTCTTGATGGGGAACAATAAATCCAGTTGCATTCTTTCTGTTTGGCTGTTTTGCACATAATTATAGAAGTTCAATATTTCCTCCAGGCCCTGCCCTGCCTTTGTTTCCTTTGACTCCCAACGCGGAGAACCACAGTCATTATCATATTTCTCACTGGCTTCAACCCACTCCGCCAAGCGCCGCCAATCTTGAAAATCCCAATCCCGCAAAACGTGGGCGGCATACAGCCCTCCGTTGAATTTACGTTTAACGAGAGGTGCGGGAATCTCCATATCGTCAGGAATGGATACCCATGACTCGAATATCTTCGAGGGGGCACCGATTCCCTGAAACTCCGGCGAGCAATCAAAACCGAAGCTACGCAGATCGGGTTTGATCGCCAACAGTCCGCTCTCGGTCACGAATTTGCTTATTGCGTTCATTGTGTTGCCCTCGGCATCCTCGATGTCCGCATAAGCGGCGGCCACCGTCATCGGCGGCAGATAAACAATCCGCACATCATTGTCCGACATTTTCATCAGGTCTTCGCTGGTTTTGTTCAGATTTTCCATGGTCATTTTCTCCTTTTCTTTGATTAGGTTTTCAGAAAAAGAAAGAGCGTTAATCACGGAAAACACGGCATCGTCTTCAAGCAATTTCAAATCCACATCAGCTTTTTCGCGCAGTTCCGCCACGAAACGCGAAAGCAGGGACTTGACCGTCGCAAGCGCGGTGATCTCCTCGTCCAGTTCACGGATATTCTGCGTGAAAATCGCCACTGTTTCCGCCGCGCTCTTGTTATTCAATATACTTTCGATCTGCTTGACGGGAATCCGCAGCTTGCGTAAAACGATGATCTGCCGCAGGGAGTTTATGGCGTTTTCGTCATACACCCGGTAGGCATAATCGTCTTTGCGCTGGCTTTTGATCAGGCCGATTTGCTCATAGTAGCGCAACATCCTTGTGGAAATACCATGTGCCCGCGATACCTGGTTGATTGTTTGAAGCTCCATTTTACACCCCGTTTCTTCTTCCTTTGAGTCTATCCTAAAGTGCGACACGGTGTCAAAGTCAAGGGGTTTTTGACTATATTTTTCATTTTCAGGTATGGAAAAAGCCGCACTGGAAATCCGCTATGGGCTGTGCTATACTGGCTATGCACGAATTGCTCATATAATGCGTGGGAGCTGAGAATGATGGATAATGAAATATTGATAATTAAAGATAAGATTATAGACGCCGTTCCTGTTTTAAAGCTGTACCTGTTCGGCTCGTATGCCTCGGGTACGCCAAGCAATGACAGTGATTATGATTTTTATATGGTCATTCCAAACGACGGCATCCGGCCGCTTGATGCAATCAACAGTGCTTATATGGCCATGCGCGGATTGAAAAGAAAACCTGTCGATATATTGGCCGGAACGGAGGAAATTTTTTCGCGTAGGTCCCAAGGGCTTACGCTGGAGAGTAAAATAGCGAGAGAAGGCATTGTGTTATATGAGCGTGAATAACGATGTATCGGAATGGGTAAGGCTGGCGGATATGGACCTAAAGACCGCCCACCATTTGTTCATGACATTCCATCCCAAACCCTTGGAGATTGTTTGTTTTCATTCCCAACAGGCGGTTGAGAAGATATTAAAATGCTATTTGCTTACACATAATATAGAACCGCCCAAAACACACGACATACAATTCCTTTTGGAAATGTGTCTTGAAATCTGCAATGACTTTAACGTAATATATGCAGACGCGACTACACTGACAAATTATGCGGTTCGTCTGCGCTATCCCGTCGAGCTTGGCCTGGTCGAGTCAGATGCTCAAAAGGCGCTTGAAACCGCCGACAAAGCGATGATATTTGTCAAAAGTAAAACCATCCTGGAAAAAGCACAAAACTACAAATACACGTCAATGAATTACCTCGAAACGGATGACGTCAAGGATGCCGCCGTTTTGCATGATGACGGCGACATGATATTATTGCATGATAAAAGCACGGGCTCCGCGACGCTGCATTTTGCCGTCAATGACTTTGAACGTTTAATGGAAGTGCTTGGCCATATACCCGGCGGGCTCCGCCTGTGTTTTGTCCCGAAAGCATTTGCAAAAAGGCTGGAGGATGCGGGTTTCACGGAATGGGCCGAGTTCATCGACTTTTTCAACCACGATTTAACCGACACGGTATCCCGCCTTACGGATGCCGGCGACACGGAATATCTTGACATCGACGCATGTGAGGCAGTCTCCGCACTGTCTCACAGATGCCGGTTGCAATCGAGGGGATTCGAGGGCGAATCGCCAGAATGGTTTAAGGAATGGCTGGCCGAAAACCAAGTACTTGTCTTGCGCGAGGATGATGTGATTATCGGGTATTGTTGCGTGTCCATATACGATGCGGGGACCATGCTCTGGATCCGGGGGATGGCGGTGGATCCCGCCCATCAAGGCCGGGGCGTGGCCAAGCAGTTGATGGAGCAGGCACTTATTTTTGGCGTCCGGCGTGGGGCGACGAAGGGTTTTTTACATTGCGACATACGAAACGAAAGGGCCACCGGGCTGTATAAAAAATATGGATTTCGCGCAAAAGAGGCGGAGGGTGAGTTACAGATGGCGAGAGAGGAGCTATTGACGTAATGCCCAGGAAAACATATATATCCAACCGGACACTGAGCCTGGTCGAATACCTGCCGGAGGATGAAGTTTGAAAATAGATCGTCTACTCGGTATTTTAACCGTCCTATTGCAAAATGAGCGCGTGAGCGCGCCGGAACTGGCGGAGAGATTTGAAGTCAACCGCCGCACCATCGGTCGCGACATTGACGCGCTGTGCATGGCGGGCATCCCCGTCGTCGCATATCAGGGAAGCGGCGGCGGTTTTTCTATTGCCGAGGGCTTCAAACTGGACAAGAGCGTACTCACGACAGACGAACTCTCCGGCATTATCGCCGCCCTGAAAGGCATCGGCAGCGTGTCGTCTAAGTCCGGTATCGAGCGGACACTGGATAAACTGCACGCCAACGCCGATGCGGTCGTTTCCCTGCGCGAGCCGGTGATTATCGACCTGGCTTCTTATTACAAGGGGCAGCTTACCGAGAAAATCGAACTCATCAAACAGGCCGTCCTCGAGTCACGCTGGATAGAGTTTGATTATTATTACGACAAAGGCGACAGTCACCGTCGCATTGAGCCGTATTTTGTGATCTTTCAATGGACATCGTGGTATGTGTTCGGGTTTTGCCTGGAGCGGCAGGATTTTCGTTTGTTCAAATTACAGCGGCTGTGGAACTTGGAACTCGTAGGGCAGGGCGACCCCGGCGCACCGCGCTTTACGCCCCGCGTAATACCGCCGGAGAAGCGTGATTTCAGCTTGCAGTTTACGGATGACATAGCATTTGTCGCCCTGTTTGACCCGTCCGTGAAGTATCAACTAATTGAGCTGTACGGCCCCCACTGCTTCACCGAAACGGACGAGGGCTTGTTGTTCGAGATTGGATTCAGCAAGCGTGATTTTCTTGTGAGTTGGCTGCTCGGCTTCGGCGGCAAGGTGAAGGTCTTGGAGCCGGATTATATCGTGGAGGACTTGAAAGCCGCCGCTGAAAATATTTTGGGGCAATATAAATGAACAAGACATACTGTTGTCGTGTTTGCCGTGGTACGATGGTAAAATAACAGGAGGTCTTGATTATGCAGAAAACAGCTTTGGTCGTAATAGATATTCAAAACGACATTACGAAAAACTACAAGGAAATCATCGGCAACATCAACCAAGCCATTGACTGGGCCGTCAATAATGAATTTCACGTTGTTTATATCAGGCATGAAAACTTATCCAGCGGCACAAGGACGTTCAAGCCCGGTACGCGCGGGGCTGAGTTGGTTTCGGACATGAAGATTGTGTCAGAAAATATTTTTACAAAAAGTAAAACAAACGCATTAAGTAGCGAGGACTTTGCGGACTTTATCAATAAATATAGAATCGGCGAGTTCTACATAACGGGAGCGGATGCCACTGCTTGCGTTAAGTCAACCTGCTACAATATGCGTAAGGCAAATCATGGCGTTACCGTCCTGTCGGATTGCATTACCAGTTATGATAAGAGGAAAATGGGCGAAATGCTGTGTTATTATGAAAGCAAGGGTTGCGAGATAATGAGTTTAGATGTGTTATCAGGCACAAAGTAAAAGAGGAATGTGGAAAATGAACGTAAACATTTTTGAAAAGGCAAACCAGATAATCAGGGCTTGCGACACGGCGTATTGCGCTGTGATTGACGAGGATGGCTTTCCCAGCGTTTCGGCGGTTTCGCTGATAAAGCCGGAGGATATTTTCGGGGTGTATTTTGCCACGCAAATAAATGGCAACAAAGTCAAACGTCTGCATGAAAATAAAAAAACAAGCCTGTGTTTCAAAACCGATAATTGCAACATAAGCCTGGTAGGCGAAGCACAAATTCTCACCGACCAAGAAACGAAAAGCCGCTTTTGGGTGCTGGATTGGATGCCGCACGTTTTCCCCGGCGGCGAAAGCGACCCGAATTATTGTATCGTTAAAATCACCACCAAACGGGTGTCACTATGGATAGATAACGAGGATGCGGCGTTTACGGTCGACGAGCTGTTTGGCGTGCGAGTACTTGTCTGAAATAACATTTTGCCATATGCGAAAGAACGGATAGGAATTTAATTTTGCACAGGAGAAACACATGCTGGACGATACGGGCTTTGACACATGGGCGAACGCTTATGAAGAGGCGATTGCGGCCTCGGACAAAGGAAACACCTACCCCTTTGCCGGGTACAAAAAACTCATGAACGCCATCCATGACATCATCATTGCCCAGGTAGGGGCCGAAATCCTGGATGTCGGCATCGGCACGGGGGTACTGAGCGGCGAGCTATATAAAAAGGGCTTCCAGATAAGTGGGCTGGACTTTTCCGATGTGATGCTGGGGATTTGTCAGGCGAAGATGCCATCGGCGCGGCTTTACAGGCATGATTTCTCACAGGGCCTGCCCCCGGACATACAGGACGCCCGTTTCGATTTCATTATCTGCACATATGCCATCCATCATTTGGCGGACGATGCCAAGACAGGATTTATCAAGGAACTGGTCGGCATATTGAAAAATGGGGGGCGGTTGATAATCGGGGATGTGGCCTTCGGGACCAGGGCCGGGCTGGAAGAATGTAAAGCTAAGCATGAAGATGATTGGGATGACGAGGAATATTATTTGGTGTATGACGAGATTAAGCCCCGCCTTCCCGGGGAATATGAAATTAATTATGAGCAAATGTCTATGATGCCTGCTTGCATTTCGGCGAGGGCAAAGAAGAAATTGTACGGAACATTATTGGAAAATTAAGTGAGGGCGGGATGTTCACCTATCACGATTCCACCGATTGGAGTCAGCTACTGGCGGGCATAATTGATAAGTACGGCGTGAGTTGGTGTGTTTTTGCTTAAGGGAGTGCTACAATGCCACTTGATTTCAAGAAAGAACAAAAAGACCTCTATCACCCCAAAACCGCCCCGACCATCATCGACGTGCCGGAGATAGTCTTCATTATGGTGGACGGCACGGGCAACCCGAATACGAGCGAGGAATATAAATCCGCCGTAGAAATACTATATGGGCTTTCTTATGCCATCAAAATGAGCAACAAATCCATTTTGGATTATGTCGTGCCGCCGCTCGAAGGCTTGTGGTGGTTGAGTGACGGCTCGGAAGAATGGTACAAGGACAAAGACAAATACCGTTGGACTTCAATGATTCGGCAGCCGGAGTTTGTCACCACTGATATTTTTGAAGCGGCAAAGACCTCTCTCGCCAAGAAAAAACCGTGGCTCGATACCTCACGGGCGCGATTGGAAACATTTACCGAGGGGCTTTGCGTTCAGGCGATGCACATTGGCCCGTATGACGATGAGCCGCGAACAAACGCCGCCATTATGCAATATATGACCGATAATGGATATGTCAGCGATATAAGCGAAAAGCGCCGCCATCACGAGATTTATTTAAGCGACCCGCGCAAGACTGCGCCGGAGAAGCTGAAAACGGTGATAAGGTGTCCGGTGGAGAAGCTCCTGTAAAACTTCGAATACCTTCCCCCGTCGCGAATAATCAAATTCATCTGCGGCGGTTTTTTTGCTTGCAAAAATGAAGAAACTCAAAACGTAATAGGTTGATTTAATCCTATTGGGGGTGTATAGTATTATTGGAGGTATTTCTATGATGATAAATACGAGCAATATTGTTTCAATAACCGAGGCAAATCAAAACTTTTCCCGTGTGGCACGAATGGTGGACGAGAACAACTCCGTTATAATCCTAAAGAACAATACGCCTCGTTATTTGTTGATTGATTTCGGACAGGTGGAGCAAGAGAGAATTATGCCGGATGAAGATGTATTGAACATATCCCGCCGAATCATGGCAAAAAACAGGGAGGCTTATGAGGTTCTTGCCAGATGAAACGGCTAACAAAAGAGCAAATAATGAGACTGCACCATGATTTAATTGAAACTCACGGCGGCAGTAACGGAGTCCGTGACGAGAGCTTGTTGGAGTCTGCCCTCGCGGCACCTTTTCAATCATTCAATGGTCGCTCCATGTTGCCGACTATTCAACAAAAAGCTGTTAGATTGGGATATGGCCTGATAATGAATCACCCTTTTGTTGACGGGAATAAGCGTGTTGGCGTTCATGCCATGCTCACCATGCTGGCCATGAATGGAATAGAGCTTGATTATACCCAAAAGGAATTGTATGAGGTAATACTAGGGGTTGCAAGCAGCGAGACGTCATATGAAGAATTGTTGAATTGGGTTGTTGATCACACAATGCTTTAATTAAACCTTGGCTCGGTAAGGAGTCGCGGGGAAAACTCATGCTAAACGCCAAAAACGGAAACCTTAAAATCAATCACACGGACATGGATTATGTCTCTTTTGGAAACGGAACGAAGCACCTTGTCATGATTCCGGGCTTGGGTGACGGCCTGAAAACCGTAAAGGGCACGGCCGCCGCCCTCGCCATGATGTACCGGAGCTTTACGAACAGCCACCGCGTCCACGTCTTTAGCCGCATCAATGATTTAGAAACAGGCTATTCCACCAAAGACATGGCGGCTGACTGCAAGGCGGCGATGGAGCAACTGGGCATTTTACAGGCGGACATCATCGGTATTTCCATGGGCGGCATGATCGCCCAGTATATCGCCATCGACTATCCGGAATCCGTCGGGAAACTGGTCTTGGCCGTGACGCTAGCCAGGCAAAACCCCAGCGTGCAGACAGTCATCGGCAGCTGGCTTAACATGGCCGCGGAAAATGATCACAAAGCCCTGATCATCGACACCACGGAAAAATCATACAGCCCAAAACGCCTGAAAAAATACCGGCCGCTCTACCCAATCCTCGGAAGGATAGGCACTCCGAAGGATTTTAGCCGCTTTATCATCCAAGCCCATGCCTGCTTAAGCCATGATGCGTATGGTGAGCTGCATAAAATAATATGCCCGACAATGGTGGTTGGGGGCGCTGATGATGCAGTGGTCGGGTGCGGTACGTCGGAGGAAATAGCGGCGCAAATCAAGGACTGCCGCTTGATGATGTACGAGGGCTACGGCCACGGCGTTTATGATGAGGCCAAGGATTTTAATGGTCGTGTTCTTGATTTTCTGAACACACAACAGGAGGCCGATTCGTGAAGCTCAAAGCCCATTTCACGCACAATGCCGATTTTCGCGAAAAGTTCCTGTGCATAGTCGTGGACTTCTTGCGGGGAGAGCCCATTTTTATTGCTCGTGACATACTCAAACAACGCTTCTTCACCGCGCTGAAAATCGAATCCCGGCTCATGCAACAGGGTATGCCCGTAGTCAAATATAATCATTTTGGGGTGATTTATCATATTATTGCATAATTTGACTGGGGAAACTCAAAAGCAATACTGATTTGACAAGAGGAGGGATTTAGGGGATAATTTAGAAACTGCCCTAGACTCGCTACAGAATGGGTGCTTTTTAGTAAATGTAAAGGACTGACAAAGTATGTTTGGGTTAGGGAAAAAGAAAATAATATTTTGATGGAGTTTGAAGCGGCGGCGATTAGCGAAGCGGGCTTTGAAACAATAACGCCCGTAATAATTTGCAACCCTGATAATTTCAAAAACATATCCTTTGCCAAAGAGGGAGCACATCATATGAAAACAGCACAAAGACTGGGAAAGGCTCTTATGCTGCCGGTTGCGGCTTTGCCGATTGCGGCTATTTTGTTAGGTGTCGGCTACTGGATTGACCCTGCTGGCTGGGGCGACGGTAACCAAGTTGCGGCATTTTTAATAGCGGCGGGAAATGCCATAATAGGCAATATGCCGCTTCTTTTTGTTATCGGCGTGTCGGTCGGAATGGCTGATGATAATGACGGTGCGGCGGCTCTTGCCGGGTTAGTATCATGGCTCTTAATCCAAAGCATTTTATCCCCCGAAACGATTGCCATGATAAGCAAAACGCCGCTTGAAGATGTAAGTGCGGCGTTTGGTAAAATCGACAACGTCTTTATTGGCATAATATGCGGGTGGATTGGGGCGATTTGTTATAACCGCTTTAAAAATACCAAACTGCCCGATGCCTTGGCTTTTTTCAGCGGGAAACGAAGTGCTGCCCTTGTCGCCGGGGGTGTGAGCGTTGTTACGGCGATAGTTTTGCTTTTTGTTTGGCCATTGGTATACGGCGGCTTGGTTGCGTTTGGCGCGGCTATTATGAATTTAGGAGCAGTTGGTGCAGGCATTTATGGATTGTTCAACAGACTCTTACTGCCATTCGGATTGCACCACGCCCTCAATTCGGTATTCTGGTTCGATGTGGCAGGGATTAACGACCTTGAAAATTTCTGGAGCAATACAGGGGTACACGGCATTACCGGGCAATATATGACAGGCTTCTTCCCCATAATGATGTTTGGCTTGCCCGGTGCCGCCTTAGCCATGCTTCATACAGTAAAAGATAAGCAGAAGAAAGCGGCGGCAGGGCTTCTGCTCTCGGCATCTTTCGCCGCATTTCTTATCTGCTTTTCCGTGTAATGATAACTAAGTTTAACTTGAAAACGCCCGGGCGTGAAGACGGGCATGAAAAAGCGCAGATAAAGCCTAAAAATAAACCAACAACATCAGGCAAAAATTTTACGGTAATGGCCGAACAAATTTTGTCAGGCTTAGGCGGGGCCGGAAACATTAGCTCTCTCGATAATTGCATTACCCGCTTGCGTGTTGAAGTAAAAGAACATACAAGCGTAGACGAAAAGGCCATAAAATCAGCCGGGGTAAGTGGAGTTATCAGACCGGGCAAAACAAGTGTGCAAGTCATCGTTGGAATGCAGGTCCAGCGCGTGGCCGATGAAATGAGAAAGCTGCTGTAATAGACGAATTTCCGCTTTGCAATAATTGAAAGCTGTGTTATTATACTATAAATGGCTAAGGTAATCCCAAAAACTGGCTATGCTCATTATCTAATGAGCGTTAGTAAACCAAGAAGCGGCGGATGAGGGCTGTTACAATGAGCAAACTGAAATTAGTTGCTTCATCAATCATGTTTATCATATGTTCTCTTATTATTTCCGCTTGCGGCGATAATCAGGCGGACACGGCGGCCAAGCGCATCGGTATCTCGATGCCCACCCAAAGTTTGCAGCGCTGGAATCAGGACGGCCAAAATATCAAACGCATGCTCGAAGAACGGGGTTATAAGGTCGATCTGCAATATGGCGGTGAAAACGAAATACCCGTACAGGTATCCCAAATAGAAAATATGATCGCCAATAATGTCGGCATCCTGATTATCGCGGCAGTTGACGGCGAATCACTGACGGAAGTATTAGAACAAGCTAAGGCCAATAATGTCACGGTAATAGCGTATGACCGCCTTATCATGAATACGGACGCCGTCACATATTACGCGACATTCGACAACTGGCGCGTAGGCGTCATGCAGGGGGAGTTTCTTGTAAACGCGCTTGATATTACGAACATAAGCGATACGGTAAATATGGAATTTTTTACCGGCGACCCGGCCGATAACAATATCAATTTTTTCTTCGACGGCGCGCTGTCGGTTCTTAAGCCGTATCTCGACGACGGCCGCATTAGTGTCCCGTCGGGTCAAACGGATAAGCTTGTCGCGGCGATAGAGGGCTGGAATACAGAACGGGCACAGGATCGTATGGAAAATATTATTTCGGCTAATAATTATTCGCCACGGGATACACCGCTGCACGCCGTGCTGTCTTCCAACGATTCCATCGCCCAAGGGATTACCACCGCATTAGTAAACGCGGGTTACAACGCCGAAAACATCCCCTATATCACCGGGCAGGACTGTGATATTATTTCAGTCAAAAATATCCTTGCCGGGTTGCAAGCGATGTCTGTTTTTAAGGACACACGCACATTGGCTAATGTCGTTGTGGAAATGGTGGACGCGATAATGCAGGGTGGCGAGCCGCCCCTAAACGACCGCGAAACATACGATAATGGGACCGGTATTATTCCGGCATACCTGTGCGACCCCGTTATCGCCACGAAAGATAATATATACGGCAAGCTCCGAAAACCACCACATATTCCGCCTGATTTCCGCTGGCGAGCTAAACTTTGCCATATTATCGCTTGAAAGGTGCAAAAACGCTGTCCAGACGGGCTGTCACCCCCGTCGTTTCCGTTTC
>Ga0099364_10009210_pt1 | contig 13730 bp, 9 predicted proteins | sample TergutTh196P3_FD_73070 | JGI IMG/M metagenome (GOLD analysis project Ga0099364, IMG submission 73070) | Microcerotermes parvus P3 segment gut microbial communities from Pointe-Noire, Republic of the Congo - Th196 P3 | ecosystem: Host-associated > Arthropoda: Insects > Digestive system > Gut ...
AAAAAAATGAAAAGAATCATTAAAAAAGTCCGCAGAATCCGTGCAATCAGTGTGAACTTGTCAGCCATCCTGCACGGCATCTACTCCCTGACCCCTGACCCCTGAAATTCCCGTCCCTGTCTGCCGATAATCTATCTACCACACTAAAAATACGTCAAAGGAAGGGTGAAATTTGTACAGAGGTTTGACACAAAGGGTACACCGCATTTTATCGCTGAATGCACAGGAGGAGGCCCGGCGGTTTAACTCCGATCAGCTCCTGCCAGAGCATATAATCATAGCAATGCTTAAAGACGGGACCGGAACGGCCTGCAAGGCGCTGCTTCACCTTAGGGTGGATTTGACCGAATTCCGGCACAATATAGAAAACAGCCTTCCTGTAATCTCCTCCCTTTTAATGAAGGGGGATGCGCCCCCCTCGGAACGGGCCAAAAGGATGCTGGAAACCGCCACTGATGAGGCAATGTCCATGGGAAACGATTATCTAGGGACGGAGCATCTTCTTTTTGCGGCTCTCAGGGAGCAGAATTCGGCGGTTCAGGTATATCTGACTAAAGTTGAAGTAAGCATGGATATGTTCCGGGCCGTGGTACGCACCGCATTCAAGCGGAAAACCCAAAACGAAGGCGGCTTTGCCAGTGCCTTCACCTCACCCTTCGCCCGCTGGGACAGCATACCAGATAAGCCCGTAAAAGACGCCAGACCGGGCAAGCTTAACGACGGCAGGGCTTCCGCCATTTCCCGGTGGCCGGAGGCCAGAGTAAAACCTGCCGCCTATCCTGTTTTAACCCCGGCTCTGGATGAATTCTCCCGCGACCTTACCGCTCTGGCAAGATCGGGAAAGCTCGATCCGGTGGTGGGACGCAAGAAGGAGATTGGCCGGGCGCTGAGAATCCTGGCACGCCGGAGCAAGAACAATCCGGTTCTGGTAGGCGAGCCAGGAGTGGGGAAGACCGCTATTGTTGAGGGGCTCGCGCAGCTCTTTGCAGGGAACGATGTGCCGGAAGCTCTGGCGGGCAAACGTGTCCTTTCCCTTGACATGGGTTCCATTGTAGCCGGAACCAAGTACAGGGGAGAGTTTGAAGAACGTCTGAAGAAGATTATGCGCGAGATAGTTCAGGCAAAGAACATCATTCTCTTTATTGACGAGATTCATACGATAATTGGCGCGGGTGGTGCGGAAGGCACTGTTGATGCTTCCAATATGTTCAAGCCCGGGCTTTCGCGCGGGGAACTCCAATGTATCGGTGCGACCACACTTGCGGAATACCGGAAGCACTTTGAAAAGGATGCCGCTCTTGAAAGGCGTTTTCAGTCGATTCTGGTGGAAGAACCAGGGTATAACGAAACCCTCCTTATTCTTGAGGGAGTGAAGAAAAAATACGAAGATCATCATCAGGTGATTTACAGCCCGGAAGCGGTGGAGGCTGCGGCCCGCCTTTCCCGGCGTTATATACAGGGCAGGCACATGCCCGACAAGGCCATAGATGTATTGGATGAGGCCGGCGCCCTGCGAAAACTTGAGCCGCCTCCGGTTCCGCCGGAGGTCTCCGACATGGAAGAGGAGATACGCCGGCTCTCCGAAGATACAAACACCATGGTTTTTCAGCAGGATTATGAGGGGGCTGCGGAAATTCGTGACAGGGTTTTCGAGCTTAGACGTCTCCTTGCTTCCATGCGTGAGTCCTGGGAACAATCTGCCATAAGTCTTAGAGCAACTGTGGAAGAGGAAGATGTACGTCATATTGTGGCTGAAATTACAGGTATTCCCCTGACCAGCCTTGAAGAGCATGAGTCCCGGCGCTTACTAAATATCGAAGAGGAACTTCGCCGGGGGATAATTGGTCAGGATCATGCAGTCAGGCGCATTGCCTCCGCCATCAGGCGTTCCAGAACAGGCATTTCCTCGCCCAAGCGTCCTTTGGGTTCATTTATCTTCCTTGGCCCAACCGGTGTAGGGAAGACCCATCTGGCAAAACGGCTTTCAGAGTACCTTTTTGACAGCCCTGATTCCCTTGTGCGGATCGATATGTCCGATTACATGGAGAAGCATAACGCCTCACGGCTGGTCGGAGCTCCTCCCGGTTATGTAGGCTACGAGGAAGGCGGCATACTGACCGAGCGCATCAGGCGAAACCCCTACCGGGTAGTGCTTTTTGACGAAATTGAAAAGGCCCACAGGGATGTGTTCAACCTGCTTCTGCAAGTGCTGGAGGAGGGCGAATTGAGGGACAGCCTCGGTCACACAGTCAGCTTCCGAAACACTGTTATCATCATGACGAGTAATGCCGGAGTCAGGGAAATATCCAGAGACAGCCGGCTGGGCTTCGGAAACAGCTCAGGGCTCCTCAGCTTTGATGAAATTGAATCCTCCGCCATGACCGAACTCAAACGCCTTTTCAACCCGGAATTTCTTAACCGTGTTGACGATGTGGTTGTTTTCCATCCCCTGACCATAAAGCAGGTGGAAGCGATTCTTGAACTGCAAATTGATGAACTGTTGCAAAGACTGGAAGAGCAGGGCTTCTCTATAATTGTAAGCTCTTCTGCACGGAAACTAATCATAGAAAAAGGCTGGGATCCCAAGTTTGGCGGCCGTCCCCTTCGCCGGTCTTTACAAAAGGAACTGGAAGACCCCCTTTCAGTAAAAATCCTCGAAGGGGATTATCCTGCGGGTACGATTTTCAGGGCCTCGGCCAGGAACGGAAAAATCAGCTTCAAGGTAGAGAAAAAAATAAAGGAAACATCACTTAAAGGAGTACGCAATGATAAAACTGCCCATAGCCGGAAGCGCTAAGACAGTAATAATTAACCCCGGAAAAATAATCGCAGTGGGATTAAACTACAGTGATCACATCAAGGAGAGCCTGAGTTTTGACATCAAGACCCATGATCTTCCCAAGGAGCCTGTGCTCTTTGCCAAGACACCGAATGTCCTCATAGGCCCCGGTGAACCAATAGTTATACCTTCTCATATAAAGGATTACAACTTTGATGAGCCCCGTGTCGATCCAGAATGCGAACTGGCCATAATCATCGGTAAAAATGGCAGCGAAACCAGACACCGTCATATACCCGAAGACAGAGCTTTCGATTATATACTCGGATACACCTGCTTTAACGATGTCAGCCAGAGGAACATTCAAAAAGCCGATCCTTCCGGATGGTTCCGTGGAAAGTCCTTCGACACCTTCGGCCCTATAGGGCCAGTAGTTGTAACACATAACGACATTGGAGATCCACAGTCCCTCAACATTACGTGCAGGATAAATGGCGTAGTAAAGCAGTCGGGAAATACACGCGACATGATCTTCTCAATACCGGCTCTCATTGCCTATATCTCAAAACAGTTCACCCTCGAAGAAGGCGACATCATCGCCACCGGCACCCCCGCCGGGATCAGCCCCATAATAAGCGGCGATGTGGTGGAAGTAGAAGTGGAAAAAATCGGCATACTAAGGAATCCCGTTAAACAAGAGGTAAATTAAATAGATTTATCGTATTAGTCATCGAATGTACGCGAATGTCCACGAATATTATTCGTGTAATTCGTTTTATTCGTGTTAATTCGATGACCCTTCTTCCGTTTAAAAAAGTATTCCTATCCAATACTGGACATCACTCATGGACTGGCTTATAAGGCCAAGCCTGACAGGAGCTGTGGTTTCTGCTACGAGGTAGTTATTCCCTTCTGTTTCAAAGCGGGCGCCTGTGCCGGGAAGGTCGACAAGACACATTGCGTGGCTGAATTCACGGGAAACCATAATGCCCGAGGATATATTGGAGTGATTAAGGATCACTGCCATGAGCATGGCTCTTGTATCGCAGTCGCCCCTGCCTTCGGTGAGGGCGCTTACCAGATTGACAAAGTCACTGCCAGAGAAGTCCCTTTCGTAATTAAAATTTTGCACCCAACCCAAAACGCTTTCGGCAAAATCCCTGTTATTAAATGTTGTGTTAAAAACCATGTCTATCTGGAAGGCCGCATGTGCCAGACGCTCAAATGAATCCCGGAAGATGGCTCTGTAATACCGTATCCAGGCATCCCTCCAGTGAGCTGTCTCAGAATAATGGACAAGAATTTCAAACTCTCTTTCTATCAGGTACTGTGCTCCTTCAGCGTCTTCTGCATAAAATCTGCTTGTTATATCGAGATCGAAAACCGGCATTTCTATGGGTGTTTCTCTCGGAAAGCTGAACTCGGTTATGGGTCCTGGAGCCAGCCTGTCGGCTTCTCTTGGGGCGATGGAGTTCAGAGCGGACAAATGGAGCATTTCCAGGTTGCGTCTCTCCGCAGGGCCGTATGCCAGCACCGCCAGCATGGGGACATGGGTGGCTTCAATCTGATCCAGCTCCGCAAAAAAAGCCCAGCCGCTCAGGTAGTTCAGTCTGCCTCCTGAATCAAAGAGGACAAAGGACAGTTCCATTATAAAGGCATCTCTCTGTCTGTACTCGTAATAGGCAACACCCCCTCGGTTGTTCAGCCTGTTTTGCACGTCCTGGACAAGGTCTTCCAGCGAAGGGTAGTGCTCCGGATGCCCCGGTTCCGCATTGTACACAATCAAATCTAGCATGGCTCCGTCGGGATTGGCGAACGAATATCTATCAAGCTCATTTCCGTCTATATAAACATAATCTTCGGGAAGATCAAGAAAAAACCCCCACGTGGGTGAATACATGGGAATGGAATGTGTTAAATTACTAATAAGAAAGAATAAAGAACAAAGGATGAATAAAAATTTTTTATTAATCATGGTAATATTATAGACACAAATGAAGGGAATTACCATATTGTTTGAAAATGATTTCTGCATGGTTCTCAACAAGCCTTCGGGGCTTCCTGTTCAGGGAGGGGAGGGGGTTAAGACCTCTCTCGATTCCATATTGGCAGAAAACTTTTCCCCCAGGCCGCTTTTGGTTCACCGTCTGGACAGGGACACATCGGGGTTAATTCTTGTCGCCAAAACCAAAGAAGCCGCCGGTTTTTTTTCCTCCCTCTTTGCCGGTTCCAGGATAACCAAGATATACATGGCTCTCTGTCGGGGCATCCCGTCGCCGGAGTCCGGTATTATTAAGCTTGATCTTGAAGACAAGGGGAAGGCCGGCGTTTTCAAAAAATCGAAAACCTCATACAAATTGCTTGAATCTGTTCAACTTGAAATGCTACCGGATGAAGGCTCTTTCTCACTATTGGAGCTGGAGCTGGGAACCGGCCGCATGCATCAGATCCGCCGTCACCTTGCGCTGATAGGCCATCCAATTCTGGGCGATGATAAGTACGGCGATTTTCCCCTGAACAAACGTCTAAAAAAAGCGGTTGGGATAAAGACCATGCTCCTTCACGCATCAAGGCTGGTTGTCCCATCATCAGAGATGCTTACACAGGGACTTGATGTCAGCGCACCTTTGCCGGATTGTTTTACGATATTAACCGGAAGTTAATTTTTTAAATCACGGTAGAAATTTTCATGAGAACCCAGAGCTAAAAGGGATAGGATATCTTCTGTTTGGTTATATATATAAGCAAGCAAGGATAATTGACGCACCATTTTGAATTTGAACACCCTGATTCCAGATAAGTCGCCTTTTTTCATTTCACCGCTTTGGGGATTTTCCATAAGTGTTTTAACAGCTTTATCTAAATCCTTTTTCGCATTGGGATGGAGCTTCTTTACTGTTTTTTCAAAAGCCGGATACAACAAGACCTGCATATACTAACCAAATTTGTACGGAACAGGTTTCTCTGTTTTTATTTCTTCCAGTGATATTAGAATATCCTTTATCATGTTATAGGGAAGATCCGGGTTTTCTTCTGCAATTCTGCCGATTTTCACCCAGTGTTCAATTTGCCTGGGAATTGAACGCGAGTATACTTCCGCATATTTGCTTACTGTCGCAATCACCTCGCCGGAGAGTTTCACCGCCCTGCTATTTGTCATAACTTGTTACCTTTAGTATTCTTTAGTAACATTATGGTACAGAATGAGTGTTTTGTCAAGGGGAGGGGAAGAAAGTAGAAAGTAGAAAGGAGGAGGTAGAGTCAGAGTCCTTGAGTATCTAAAACATCAAAAGAGCCATTACATTTGGAGTCACTGAATGACTATTATCTTCAGTGTCACAGATTATAATTGTCTTTCTATAAGATTTATAATATACGAAAAAGATAATGAATCAATACAATCAATGTTGTTGTAATACCAATGTAATATTTGCATAAAGCTATTTTTTACTCCACTGTCAATATCTATTATTTTATTATTTTCACTATTACTGGCATTGTATAAAGATAGAAGATAATAAAACGAAAAAAATACATTTATATGTTCCGTATTTATTGTAATTTTGGTCTCAATATTATCTGGAATATCTAGATAAAAAGGTTTATATATAAAAAAGGATCGGATAAAAAGTGAAGCGATAATATTTATATTAAGATGGAATCTGTCAGAATCATTACAAAATAACTCTTTTTTTATTTTTGTATATGATATTCCAAATTCTTCAATAATTTTACCAGGATTACTTTGGGTTCCAACTAAATCATGTTTGAATTGTACAAATTGACCTTCAGGTGTTTTCTGTAGAATTTTTTGAAAATTTATACATAAATTATGTAATGGTGTTACCCATTTAGAAAAATATTCAATATTGTCTACATCTGAACTATTCAATTTCTCTGTTGATTCGCATTCTAAATTTACAAAATCATTTTTGATTTTTTTTTCATTGCCTTGGTGAAGATCATCGAATGAAGCAATTTTTCTGGATAGTAAATTTATTATTTTTTCTAGATGATTTATTTTATTCGAAAAACATTCTAGCTTTTTCAATAATTCTTCTTCACTCTTTACAGATATAAATGTGCTTAATAATGAACCAAAAAATGGTATACTCCCTAGAGTAGCAGTAAGTATTTTGTCTTTTTTTCTCTCTTTTGTTTTTGGTATATATTTTTTGATGATATTAATTAAATTCCTAAGAAAAATTTTAAGAGTAAATGATGTTTTCATAAAAAATTGTTATATTTAAAATAATGCATTTAGATAGCTTATTGGTTTAGTTAAATTTTATTGGGAAGATGCAAGGTAGGATATATTACAAACCGAGATTTACAAATATTAAAATATCCGATGAAACAATCCCTACCTTCTCCTTCCTGTTTCGTACTTTCCCTAAAGATCATTAATAAACCCGCTCCCAACAATATTCGCCCTGCCGTTGATCGTTCCACTATTATTGATCGTCCCGTCATTAGTCAGGATTATAGGGCTGGGAACCGAAAGGCTTCTTCCGGCAGGGATGGTCAAGATTCTGCCTGTGTCGAAGGTAACGTCTTTTTGCAGGGTAACATTGCCGTATAAGGTTCCGTCGTTACCACTGAAGACAATAGAGTTGTTTACATTGCTGCCTTCAGTGAGTGTTGCCTGAATATGAGAGGCAAATATTACTGAATTATTAGTAATTTCAACCGTAACACCAATAATACCACTGCCATCACTGATCCAGTAACCAACTCCACCAGTTGCATTGACAGAGCCGCCTGATATGTTTATTAAACCGCCACTACTGCTGTTGATTATACCGTTACCACCTCTTTCAGTACTGTTGCCGCCAGTTGCATTGACAGTGCCGCCTGATATGTTTATTAAACCGCCACTACTGCTGTTGCTGCTTATATCGCTACCGCCTCTGCTAAAGTAATCTCCGCCAGTTGCACTGACAGAGCCTCCTGATATGTTTATTACATCAACGCCGCCAATACCGTTGCCACCATCGCTGTTAGTTGAATTTATAGTGCCGCCTGATATGTTTATTGACCCACCACTTCCACCTCCACCTCCGCCAATGCCACTACTGTTTGTTCCACCAGTTGCATTGACAGAGCCGTCCGATATAGTTATTGAACCACCGCTACCTCCGTTATTAGAGCTAGATCCACCGCCTCCACCTATGCCACTGCTGTATGTTCCACCAGTCGCATTGACAGAGCCGCCTGATATAGTTATTGAACCACCGCTACCTCCATTATTAGGGCTAGATCCACCGCCTCCGCCACCACCTCCACCAATACCACTGCCATAGCTATTGCCAATTGCTGTGATAGCACCGCCAAATATATTTATTGAACCACCATTGCCTCCGTTACCGCCAACAATATTGGGGCCACCACCACCACCAATGCCAGTACCACCTGTTGCAGTGACATTGCCTCCCTCTATAATTATAGTTCCTCCATTGTCGCCGTTGCCGGGAGTTATAATATTAGAGAACCTTCCCAAATGAAAAATACTAATTCCGCCGTTACCACCGATGCCACTGCCGCTACCACTAAGTAAACCTCTAAAGATACCATATTCTCCTCCTTCACCACCAATTGCTGTAATAAAACCAGTACTTTCCGATGTTATAATAAGTGTAGAACCTTCTGGCACTACAATTCCTGCTTTACCTATACCGCTTCTAAGATAATTGTTATTAAGAATTGTAAGATTTACAGTTGCACCAGTCATATCGAAAGCAGCTGTATTATTATTAATCATATCTATATTAACTTCTGAGAGAGTAATATCAGCAACAACCCCAGAAGATACCAATATGTTTTGTATTTTGGTACGATTTAAACCGCTAATAACGTATGTACCGTCTCCTGTTATAACTAGAGATCTCCCAGTATAAGTAAATGATTCACTACCAGTAACAGAAAAAGCGGGCGGCACTGGTTGGTTACCACTTACAGTTCCATTGATAATACCGCCCTCTGCAATAATGATATTACCATTATTTTGCAATGTAATGTCTTCAGGGATTGTAAGACTCGTCCCTGAAGAAATTAACAATACTTGTTCAGAGTATATGGTATGATCTTGTTTTAATGTTACATTACCATGAATATTTCCATTATCACCATTAAAAACAATAGAATTGTAAAGGTTAACAAAATCAGTTAATGTTGGATGAATATATTTTGCATTCAAGACAGCATTATTTTGTATGTAAAGTGTACCACCATTGTTATTGGTATTTAAATAAAAACTCCCAATAGAACCGGTAACATTAGCACCATTAATTGTTATATTACCGCTGCCTAAGCCGCCTCCAATTCCTGCTCCAGCAGCAATTGCTGAAATAGTACCACCATTTATAGTTATATTCCCACCGCTTTGCAATGCTCCTCCTCCAATTCGGGCTCCTTCCTCGGTAATATAACTACCATATCCATTATCATCAACTGAAAGATAGCCATTACTTTCTTCTGTAATGATAAGAGTTGATCCAGATGGGACTCTAAGTGCGGGACAAGTAGGTAATGACTGTAATTTATTAATACCCGTTAATGTAAGATATACTGTAGAACCGCTCATGTCGAAAGGACTAATATAAGTATTATTATTTAGAATTTCTACACTGTTAATGGTTACATTGGCAGTAACTCCAGGGGAAATCACAATATTCTGCTCTGTGTTAATAATGTCATTTCTCATACCAATGACGTAAGATCCATCACCGGTAATTGTCAAAGTTCTACCTTGGGTGTAAGAAGTATCACCTGTGATTACCAAGTCTGGCAATTCAGGTTGGTTGCCACTTATAAATCCATTAATAATACAGACGTCAGCGAGAATGATACTTCCGTCGTTATGAAAATTAATACTGTCGGGAATATTTAGAATTCCTCCTGTAAAAATATATAAGGATTGGTTAGACGTAATAGTTAGATCCTGCCTTAATGTAAAATTGCCATAAACATGCCCAATTCTGTTAACAAAGACTATAGCATTATTTACATTAACTCCATGAGTAAGACGCTGGTGAATATAGCTTGCATATACAACCGCATTATCTTTAATAGTAAGCGCACCACCTATGTCAAAACTCATGTCTCCTTGGTCAAAAAAATTATCAATCGCATTAGAATTGATGCCAATACCAGGACCAGTGCCATAACTACTACTAGTTGCATTTAAATAACCCTCTCCTTTAATTATTAATGATCCATTTGAAGGAAGATGCAAACCAGCACTATTACTTCCGCTTCTTAGATAATTTGATCCTTCAATAGTCAGGTTTACTGTTACTCCTACATTATTATTAACATTCGAATCAAAGGCAGTAGCACCAGCAATACTTCCAACATCAATGTTAATATCTTTAATAATAATATCTGCCGTTATATTGCTTCCCATAACTCTGATACGGTTTGTAGTTGCTATACCTGTGCCTGTTATATAATAGGTACCACTTTGTGTTATAGTAAGGTTTGGAGAAACAAATGATATTCCGGAAAGATTGTCTGATACTACAGAAAAACTGCCCATTGTCACTGTAACCATATCTTCAAAAGGAATTGCTAGGGACTCAGGATATTCATCTATGGTGCCACGGTTGTAGATTAAAAAGAATTTTGCATTATCCGGGAGATGTATACCAGATTCAATAATATAAGTGTTTGTTTCAAATAAGTTAACTTGAGCAATCATGTTTATTGGGGTGTTTTCATCGGATCCAAAGTATATATTATATCCGGTTACGAGGTTGTTATAAACAGTCAAGGCTGGATCCCAATGTATAGTTCCGCTTATCCAGCCGGTTCTATAATCTTCATCAATAAAACGTCCATTACTTGGCGGTGGTGGCGGTAGAAGATCAAACCTATAATACATAACAGTACTTACATCTTCAGAAACGGCCTTTACCCACAGAACATCGTTGTCTGTAAAATCAAATGGAATTGTCCCGGTTAAATATATTCCTTGCGGCAAATTACCATTATTGATTGTCCAACTTATTGTTGAAAATAAGGAATCTATTTCAAAAACAAGATCAAACTGTACATTTTCAGGATTACCTGGTCTGAAGGAATATATTTTTGGGTCTTCCTCGTTAATACCGCTTCCTGTGCCTTGACCTAATGAGATATTATCAATTCTGCTGCTTGTTTCACAAAGTACCGCCTCACTATTTGGTAATATTGCATTTGGATCAAGATATTCCGTGGGGGAAAATCCAAATGAACTGATAGTATTGGGCCAGATTACCACAACCTCACGACGGAAGGCGATTAAGGCGTCTGTCCGGATTAATCTTGCCTCGGCAATATAACGACCTGCGGGAAGATTAAAATTATTATTTGTTGAGGTTGATAGGTTTAATATTCCGCCGTTTCCGAAGCTTTCAATCCTTGAAAGCCCGTCTATCTGCCAAAGTGTCAATGTTCCTGTTACGCCAGCTTGAAGGTTTATTGAGTAATGAATAATTCCGTAATCAGTGCCAATCCCTGATAGAATGATTGGCGGCACAGAGCCGCTGGTGATTATTCCACCGGCTATGTTTATGCTAATACTGCCTGCAGCAACTGCGTCTGTACTATTGCCGATTTCACCCCCCAGCTTGTATGCCGTTGCTGTGATTGTCCAGGTTCCGTCAAGAAGGAAAACGTCAGCATGGTTTACACCGCTTATATTTACAGGTGTCCGGTTTCCCCCGGTAAAAGTTAACTGATAACCCGCAACAGCATCTTGTCCCGGCAGAATAGTCCGGGCTTGGGTATTATTTTCACCGATAAAAATGCGAACAAGAGCTCCATTTAAACCATCGTTATTATTGGAACCATTATTGTCTTCTGGCGGTGTTAACGGAGTAAAACACCCGAATACAGCAAACATAAAAACACCACAAAAAATACAAAAAAATAATTTTGACATTCTGCTTTCTATCTTTTCTTTTCTCATTTCTCCCTCCATTATTCCACTTTAAAGCTGTGGTTGCCGGTGTTCTTTACTCCTGTCATAGTTGCTTCGACGGTTACCTGATATGTACCTGCTATTCTTCTTGTTAAGACAAGTGAAGTATTATTAGTACCTTGAGGTACTATATTTCCATTTAAATACCAGATAATTTCTGAATAAGTGCCGGGAGCAATACTGACGTTATAGGTTCCATCTCCCTGTGAAATTATAGTACTTTCACCTTCTACCAGAGCACTGGCACTGCCATTCAGATAAAGTTCTACCGAAGTATTGCCAATCACAATGCCAGTATTGGGATCAGGTACAGAAATATCAAAATCCTGGGTATAGGCTGTACCCCACGCTGTACCGTTTGCTATTGTAGCTGTAACCGTAACTGTTCCGCCGTTATATACCGACAGAATATTGTTGTTTATACTTGCTCCTGTACTCCCTGCATTCTTAACTGTCCAGACTATGGTTTGATAGCTTGCATTTCCTGGAGACACTGTGCCGGTAAGTGTAAAAGGAATCCCGGTATAAGCCATCACAGGTATTTCGCTGATGCCTGTAACCGGTTGAATTACTGTAATGTTAAAATCCTGGATATAGGGAGACCCGACAGCCAGGCCGTTGGTTATGGTAGCTCTTAGAGTAAGGGTTCCTGCTGACACTGTATTTAAGGTATTGTCGTTAATGTTTACCCCAGTGCTTCCAATACTTTGGACACTCCAAATAATCACTTTATCAGAAGCGTTTTCAGGCATTATTGTCACATTCAGAGGTAGGGGAATTCCAACATTAATTACTGTAGGAAGACCGCTTATGTTTGTAACAGGCTGTATTACAGTAATGTTAAAATCCTGATTAAATGGCACCCCAACAGTAAATCCGTCAGCTACAGATGCCCTAACAGTTAAAGTACCACCTGCTGTCGTGTTTAGGATATTTCCGTTAATATTCGCCCCTGTGGTTCCCGGATTTAAGACACTCCATACTATTGTCCTGTCGGAGGAATTCCCAGGCGCTATTGTGCCGCTAAGATTCAGGGGCGTCGCTACAATAGCTGCCGTTTGAAAACCACTAATGCCTGTTACAGGCACAAAGTTACCTACTGTGACAGCAAAGTTTTGGTTATAAGATGTGCCATTGGCATTACCATTGGCAACTGTCGCGGTAACAATAATTGTCCCCGGTGCAACTGTATTTAGGACATTTCCGTTAATATATGCGAAGGTAGTTCCTGCATTTTCTATACTCCATGTTATCGTCTTATGTGTAGCATCAACCGGCATCACCGTACCCGACAGAACTAGAGGAATTCCGGTATAAGCTGTTGTAGGTAGTCCACTGATACTACTTACAGCAACATTCTCAGCTTGAGCTACGGTTCCAGTGCTTGCGCTTATACTTCCGCTTTGGTCCGAGTAAGTCAAAGAAACTGTAAGTGCTTTGCCAATATCTTCATTTTTTACCAGGTACACATTACTGTTTGCTCCATAGATCAGAGTCCCTCCACTATACCATTGCCACGTTTGGCTTCCAGTGCCATTGCCGCTATAGGTAGCAGTTATTGTTTGTCCGGCTCTGGGAGAAGTAATGTCTATTGTAATAGTTCCATCGAGAGGATTTCTTATTGTCACATTTACATCATCAGGACAGGCAGCAATCATAAAGGCAAAGACAACAACCAAGGCAATTGCACCCCAATCAATGATGTTTTTCATAGAAAACTCCTTTTTCATGTAGCAAACAATATACCCTCTAAATGTGGCAAATTAAATTACAATCTAACAGATGTTTGAACATATGTCAAGCCAACAGCATAGTATGTTGTAACAACTAAAAGGGTAGAATTATGGAGGGTAATGAACTCAGGTTATTATTTGGCAGAAATGTCAGGATTTTCCGGAACCGCCGTAAATGGTCACAATCGGATCTGGCTGAATCTGCGAATATTTCATTAAATTTTCTTGGTGATATTGAACGTGGCAGGAAATGGCC
>Ga0099364_10009211_pt1 | contig 13729 bp, 18 predicted proteins | sample TergutTh196P3_FD_73070 | JGI IMG/M metagenome (GOLD analysis project Ga0099364, IMG submission 73070) | Microcerotermes parvus P3 segment gut microbial communities from Pointe-Noire, Republic of the Congo - Th196 P3 | ecosystem: Host-associated > Arthropoda: Insects > Digestive system > Gut ...
CACAACAGTGAAGAGAATGGTGCTGATGAAGTAAAAAATAGAAAGAGGTGAGGTTTAGCACCTTGCCTCTTTTTTTTCTGCGTAGTATCAAAATATTAATAATACCAAAGGAGTAAATAATATGGACGAACAATACAATATCAGCTTAGACAGTGAGCTTGCCACAAAAGCTCAATTAATACTTGATGATTATGGCGTTGATGTGAATAAAGTAGTGAATGACTATTTGGAAAGAATAGTAAAAACAGGCTATCAACCAGAAAAGATAACCACAAAAGAACCAGAGCTGACAATGGTAGATTTATGGGGTATATGCGAAGGAAAACTATGGACATCGGATGATTTTGATGAACCATTAGACGATTTAAAGGATTATATGTAATGAATTATTTACTTGATACTCATGTTCTTATATGGTATTTAAATAAAAATTATGAGATGATTTCACCAAACCTTTTAAGAACTCTCCAAAATCCGAATAATCATATTTTCATAAGCATTGCTTCTCTTTGGGAAATAACGATAAAACAAAATATTGGAAAGTTTAAACCAGATCTCGAAATCAAAGACATTTTTAGCTATATTTACAAAAGTTCAACAATACTCTTAAATATAGAAGAAAAACACCTACTCGAATATAGACACCTTCCACTTATCCACCGCGAACCTTTTGATAGACTAATCATCGCAACCACTATCTCAGAAAATCTAACTTTGATTACACACGATAAAAAAATACAGGAATACGCCATAAACTGGTTGTGGGAGTAAAAATATCAAACATGTATTATTGTTCCGCAGAAACGGGTAACCGTAAAGGTTACCCCTACGATAATTATTAATTATTTATTGTTAAATGGAAAGGACGGAGGTGAACTCCGCCGCTACGAGACATTATCCATTCATTCTCTGTGCCCTCTGTGTCCTCTCCAAAAATTCTCTGTGTTAAAAAAAAACAATACCTCCTATTTATTATAGTTGGACAAAAATCACAAAATTTGGACACGGTATATTGAGCCTTGCTTATCCCTTGCTTGTCCCTTGCCTGAAATTTTTTTAATCAGAATTTTAAATTTAACTGTATCTCAAAATGTCTGCCTGGTTCTGGTAGGTTTGGATAGTTTTCATATCTTTCATCGAAAATATTGTTTATGAATAGGCTAATCGCTGAATTTATGTTGAATAGTTTAAAGTCTATGGTTGTTCTGGTATTCCAGCTTTCGTGTCCTTTTAAGGGGTCTATTAGCTGGTCAAAAGTCGTCCATTGTTTCCCTTGTGCAGTGAAAACTAAACTTTGAGTGAACCATGCTTTTTTTAGGTTTAATTGGGCGGTGAAATCATAAGAGGGTGTCCATGGCAGATATTTATCGTATCTGTCGGTATTCTTTGATTTGTTTATAGCGATGGTTCGATTATAGTTAAAGGAGATAGACTGCTCTTCTAAAAAAGTGTATTTGCCAAATAGTTCCCAGTTCTGTATATTCGCTGTTTGTAGATTCATAGGTTTCCAGCCAAGCACCGACCTGTTCCAGAAGATCATATCATCGGTTATGTTTTGCCAGTAAGCTACCCCTAAGCGAGGGTTTGTGTCGATAAAACCCTCTATTCTGTATCCTAAAGACTTTTCTGGTAAGAGGTCTGGGTTTCCTTGTGTTTGCGAATCACCTTGCCAGTATAATTCAAAGAAGGATGGTATCATATAAGACGAACCTATACTGCTGTTTATATGAAGCGGGATGTATGCATAAATTATGTTGTTAAACTCAAATCGCCAGCTGTTATGCAGGTCAAAATTATCATTATAATCTATTCTATAACTCCCTGAAATATTGGGTGTCCAGTAATAAAAATCTCTTTCTATCCCTTGTGAGAGAAAAATAGAGCTGGTGGATTGCTGGTAATTATTTGATTTTTGCGACATTAAATTAGCTATCTGATACGTTTCTTTTTTATGTTCCAAACCAAAGTTCATGTTAAAATCCAGATTATTAATAGAGTAATTATGGTTTATCCCTGATTTAACTCCATATAAACTCTGTATATTTTCGTCATTTGCATGAAAGAAAGGTAGAGGTGCTGCCGTATTATCATAAATAGATTTTGTGGAAATGTGATAGAGCTGGCTTTCAAAAGAGAGGTTATTTATTCTGGTATTATGCGACATGATGTTATGAATAGTATGCCCTTTCTGGAAAGCCCCTGAATATAGTCTTTCCTGATTTACTGGACCCGGCATTTGATTTTGAAACCATTGATAACGAGTAGTGTATCTGAACTCATGAGATTGTAGTCTGTAATCAAGGTCGGCACTTAGATTAAAGATGTTTTTAGCATTGTTCTCTCTGGTTTTTATTTCATCTCTGTATTCAAATTTGAAATCGTTATCTGTATTTAATAAAGAACTATGAATTTGCAAACCAAAATCATTATGAAACAACTGCACACCTATATATTGTTTTACACTGTTAAAAGAACCGTAACTGCTAGATGAATAAAGAGTATTCTGTCTCTTATTTCTTTTGGTATTTATCACTATCATTCCTGCTATGCCCCCCGACCCTGAATCAACGGAGATATTATTTTTGACTATTTCTATAGATTCTATTTCTGAAAAAGGGATATTCGACAAATCGATAGCCTGCCCCGATGGGTTCAATATCACATTATCAAGCATGATGACTGTATGCCTGCTGTGATGACCGCCGATAGAAACAGTCTGCCTTTCACCTGCTAACCTTATACCTCTGATGGTTATGTCTTCTATGTCGTTTAACAAGTCTTCTACAGTCGTATAAGCTCTATTTAAGTCGCTGATATCTATTCTACGAGTTGGGGTTGTATTTCTAAAAGGCGAGGTTTGGGCAGGAGCGATGACTATATAATCGTCTATTTGTATAGGTGCGACTGAAAGAATGACTACTGGGTTCTGGGTTAGCTCTGCATAAGAAGTCTGGATTGTGTTGTAACCGATTCTGGAGATAATTATTTTGTCGTTCATGCCTTCGGGGATAATGATATGAGCAAGTCCCAAACTATCTGTTATGATAGTGTTCGTTTCGGTTTGGATCATGGCATACTGAATAGGTTCGTTGTTTTGGTTTATTATCTTTATATTTAAAGCGTTTATGACTTGAATAAAACATAATAGATACATGATAAGGTAGGTTTTTGTGCTGCTGCTCACGCCCCACCCGTGAATGCGGAAGGGGGATGATGGGGATATTATTTTCATGTTTACTCCTTTGTTAAAAAAAATAAAATTTTCCGTAACTCTTTTTATTTTAATACTTTGCCGCGACGAGCGACCCAAAATCGTATATCTATATATTTCAATGCTTTATACAGGTGACCTCCAAGCAACGTCCAAGAAAGAAATAACCCAAAAAAAACGAAAATTCAAGGAGATTTTTTTTCCTCAAATCTTCCCGATTTCTTTCTTGGACGTTGCTTGGAGGTTGCTTTTATAACACATTGAAATCTAATAAGATATGATTTTTGATTTTTTCCATGTCATAATATTTGTAAGAATATGAAAATAGGAGAGTTATGTTAAATTTACAAATCATTCCCCACCCCAGACCATATTTTGAACCTTTGTATATGGATTTGTCACCATTTTTACGTTCATTTCAAAGATGTCACTTAAAGTTTTTTCGTTATAGATTTCACCGGGAGTGCCTATAGCTTTTATTTCTCCTTTTTTAAGAAATAGTATTCTATCAGCAAATTCTGCTGCCAGGTTCAAATTATGCGAGACTATGATTATAGTTTTATTCTCTATTTGGTTTATAGTTTTTAGTAATTTAAGTATCTCGATTTGATGGTTTATATCCAGATGAGACAGGCTCTCATCCATAAGTATATAATCTGTTTCCTGAATCAAAGCTCTGGCAATGAGAACCCTTTGTTTTTCGCCACCGCTTAGTTGGTTAAAATATCTGTTTCTATATTCTTGTAATTTAATCTTTTCTATATATTTTTCTATTATGGCGTTATCTTTTTCAGTATAAGCACCCCAAAAATTGAGCCATGGATACCTTGCCATCTGTAATATTTCATAAACAGTATAGTCAAATTCCATATTAAACTCTTGTGGGATAAAGGCTATTTCTTTAGCGAGGTCTTTTTCGTTGTAGTCTGTGATGGATTTCTTTGTGAAAGAACCGTAAGAGTTACCTCTGTCCTCTTGAAACGGGTAACCGCAAGGGTTACCCCTACGTTTGGTGGGGCATTTTTGAGCTATACAAATGTCACCACTTTTAATCTTTAAGATACCATTAATTGACTTTAAAAGCGTGGATTTACCTGCACCATTTGGACCTAATATAAAGAGAAAATCCTTTGGTTTAATCTCAAGAGACAGCTCTTCTATAACAGTGTTATCTCCGTAACCTACCTTAATTTTATCGATGTATATCATTATATACTCCTTTGTTAATTTATTTTTTATTATTATTAAAAAGTTCTTGACAGCAAACATCATATTTCCTATTTGGCTTATATGTCATAAATAAGGAGATTAATTATGCAATTAACAACAAGAACAGAATACTCAATCAGGGCTTTATGTGAATTATGTTTTTCTGAAAAACCTATATCCTTAATGTATTTAGCTAAGGAACATAAACTGCCTTTTAAATATTTAGAACATTTATTTAGAGACCTTAAAAAACATGGAATCGTTTACAGCATAGCAGGCTCAAAAGGTGGATATAGACTTAATAAACTCGCTGAAGAGATTTCACTGATGGACGTAGTGAATGCCGTAGAAAAAGAAACAAAAATACATTCATGCAATCCTAAACCAGATTTTGAATATTGTATAGGTGAAACGTGTAGGTTTCATTTTATCTGGGGAAAGATTAATGATCATATAGAGAATTATTATAAAAGTATTACCTTAGCAAATATTATAGAGGAGATATAATGGAAAGAATAGATTTAGATAATTGTTTGACAACTAAGCCCGACCCATTAGTAATAGAAGCTATGATGCCGTATTTTACAGCTGATTATTATTTGCCCGGTAATTATACCAGCACTGGCACTAAAAGTAAAAAAGCACTGAATGATTTTAAAAAGATAATTGCAGACTCTTTAAATGCAGACATAGACGAGATACATTTTACGTCTGGCGGGACTGCAGCAAATAATATAGGCATAAAAGGCTTTGTCATGGCAAATGCTGAAAGGGGTCAGCATATAATCTGCTCTCAAATCGATTATCCTGACATCTTAACAAATGCAGCTTTCTTTGAAGAAAATGGGTTTGATGTGACTTATTTAGGTGCTGATAAAGATGGTTTTATAGATTTAGAAGAATTAAAAAGTTCTATCAGAAATGATACCATTTTAGTTATGACTACTCTCGCAAACCATGTTACTGGAACTATCCAGCCTATAAAAAAAATCAGAAATATAATAGGCTCAGACATCGGATTGTTTGTAGATGCAGGACATGCTTATGGCAGAATGATGATAGATGTAAAAGATTTAAATATAGATATTTTGACTTTTTCTGCTCATAAAATACATGGACCTCAGGGTGTTGGGGCTATTTATGTCAGAAAAGGCATAAAACTAGCACAAATCACACATGGTATTTCACGAATAGACACTTTAAATACAGGCGGCATTTCACTAGCAGCTATAGCAGGTATGGCAAAGGCAGTTGAAATACAATTTAAGGATTTACAATCGAACATAGATTTGATGACGACCCTGAGAAATCGTCTTTTAAAAGGAATCGAAGAACAAATAGGTAAGGTTTTAGTTAATGGACCATTAGGTGATAATCGTATAAGCCATAATTTAAATATATCTATCGAAGATGTGGAAGGTGAAGGTATCATGCTCATGCTCGATATATTCAAAATTTCAGTAGCAACAGGTAGTGCTTGTTCAACACAAGGTTTACAGCCAAATTATGTAATGATGGCTATAGGTAGAAATTTTGTTCAATCTCATGGTTCGATTAAATTTACTTTAAGCCGAATGACTACAGAAAAAGAGATAGATTATGTAATAGAAAAATTTTGTGAAGTTATAAATAAATTAAGGAAAATAAGTCCTTTAAGAAAAGAGAAATAAATATATTAAGATTAAGGAGATTTTTATGGAATACTCAGAAAAAGTTTTAGACCATTTTATGAACCCGAGAAATATAGGGAAATTAGAAAATGCTGATGTAGAAGCAACAGAAGGAAGTCCCGCTTGTGGAGACCAAGTAACATACTATTTAAAAATAAATAAAGATGATTTAACGATAGAAGACATTAAGTTTTTATCCTATGGCTGTGCGTCAAATATAGCGACAGCTTCTATAACCTCTGAAATGGTTAAAGGAAAAAGTCTAACAGAAGCAAGTAATTTCACTTGGAAACAAGTAGTTGAGTCCCTCGATGGATTGCCAAACGTGAAGATACATTGTTCGGTTTTGGCAGTAGATGCTTTAAAATGTGCTGTCAAAAAATATGAAATTCAAAATGGTCTTCGTGAACCAGACCCATTTGATGATAAAACAGTAAAAGAAGAACTTCGTAGTATCATTCATCCAGGTGCTGGCGAAGATATCGTAACTTTAAATATGGTAAAATCTGTGGTATTTAAAGATGGTGTGTTGTCGTTACATTTATCTATACCAGAAAAAGATGATTTTAAATGTAGTGTAGTAGCAGAGATTAAAGAGCATTTAGGGAAATTTGCAGAGATTAAAGAACTGGTTATAAATGCTTAATGGAGTATGTATGAAATTTTTTAATATCACAGGAACTTGTATTACCGACCGTCATTTCATGGTAGATACGAGTGAGAAAATCAAGCAAATACTTGTTATGATAGAAAGAGGTAATTATTTTGTTATCAATAGACCGAGACAGTATGGGAAGACTACTACTCTGGCGTTACTAGAGAAAGAGTTGGCAAAAAAAGAAGAATATTTACCTATTAGACTCAGTTTTGAGGGAATAGGAGACGCTCCTTTTCAATCAATAGAAGCTTTCGGTCCCAAATTTTTAAGCTATCTTGCTGATGACCAAAAAGTGATTAAATATGGGTATAACCAATTATTTTATGATAAAATAGAGATGGTTAATAATTTTGATTCATTGTCTAAATCTTTGACAGAGATTTTATCAAAGATAGACAAAAAGATTGTCCTGATGATAGATGAGGTAGATAAATCAAGTGATAATACTATTTTTCTGTACTTTTTAGGACTATTAAGGGACAAATACCTTAAGTTTCAAGAAAACAAGGATATTACTTTCCATAGCGTCATTCTCGCTGGACTACATGATATAAAGTCTCTTAAGATGAAAATATATTCTACATATCCGTCCGATACACCCCCCACAGTTATGGGGGGAACAGGGGGGGGACAAGAAGCAAAATACAACAGTCCCTGGAATATAGCCGTTGACTTTAAAGTCGATATGAGCTTTTCACCAGAGGAAATAGCCACTATGCTAACTGATTATATCAAAACAACTGGCTACCAAATGGACATACCAGCAGTCAGTGAACAGATACATTTCTGGACAAATGGTTATCCTTTTTTGGTCAGTAAACTTTGCAAAATGGTGGATGAAGAGGTAATTCCTAAAAGAGATAATAAAGATTGGGATGTTAAAGACATAGATAATGCAGCCAATGCTCTTTTTAAGGAGACAAATACATTGTTTGAAAGTATCTCAAAAAATCTGGAAAACAAATCAGATGTATCCGCATTGATACAGTCGGTTATTTTAGGGGGTGATTACCATCCTTTTAATTTGCTTGACCCTGTAGTTAATTTCGCTTATATGTATGGTATGATTTGCCGAAATGAAAACAATAAAATTCGCATTCATAACAAAATCTTTGAAGAGATAATCACTGACTATTATGTTTCTAAATCACTGCGACAAAATGGCTTCTTAACCAGCAAAATCCAAGAACCATACCTAAAGAGAAATGGTCGTTTAGATATGGAAATGGTTTTACTTAAATTTCAAGAAGCTGTCAGAGAAAAATACTCAAACGATGACATCTGGAAATCAGATGAGTTTCTGGAAAAAGACCTAAGGATGCTTTTTTTAATGTTCATAAAACCTATCATAAATGGTATAGGTTTTTCTTTTAAAGAAGTTCAGACAGGTGCTGAAAAAAGACTGGATATTGTAGTAGTCTTTAAGGACGAAAAATTCGTAGTCGAACTAAAAGTATGGAGAGGTGAAGAATATCATAAAAAAGGCATAAAACAATTAAAATCCTACATGAAAGCTGAATCTGTGAATAAAGGATACATGCTGATTATGAGCAAAACGAAAGAGAAAGAGTTTGTGTTTGAAAAACAGAACGGGATATTTTGTGTGTATGTATAATGATTAAGAATTAATTTTTAGAGCAGAGGGAACACTCTTTTTCCAGATAGATTTATTCCCATCTGCTCTATTTAATTACAGCTAAACACTTCTATATGTCTTTATAGAACAAAATTATTTCTTTTTAATAAACAAAATATATATAAACAGCGGACATCCAAAGAATGAGGTTATAATGCCCACAGGTAATTCTATCACTGTGAGATGCATGGCTAAAAAGTCGCAGAATAATAAAAATATCGCTCCGCCTATAGCTGAGTAGATGAAAACCTTTTTTTGTTCAGCTCCATAAATCATTCTCACCATTTGGGGAACTATTAAGCCGACAAAGCCTATTATGCCAGCATAAGACACACATATTCCTATCACTAGCGATGAGGCAAAGAATATCTTTCTTCTTAATTTAGGGACATTTATACCCATACTGGTAGCGACTTCATCTCCTGAGGTGAGCAGGTTTAATTGATTTGACTGAGTGTATAAATAGAATAGTAGTCCTAAAGACGAGAAAAAAGCTATTAAAAAGAAAATCCATTCTCTTTGGTCAAATATATTTCCCGTATTACCCATCAAAACCTGAATTATAAGGGCTGTATCCTTTAAAAACAAATACATTAACAGTGATATAAACGATGAAATAAACATACCTATGATTATTCCAGAGAATAATAATCGATTTTGGGAATTATTATTTCGGAGATTTGCTATAAACCAAACCAAAAGCATAGCTCCTAATGCTCCAGCAAAACCAAAGACAGGTATTAATACTATAAACCCAGACAAACCAGCGATAATACTTCCCAGAGCTGCTCCCGATGATATCCCAAGTATATAAGGCTCTGCCAATGGATTATTTAACATTATCTGATAAACAGAACCCACTGATGCCAGTGTCATTCCACATAATATGGTTAATAAAAAACGTGGAAAACGTATTTGTAGTAAAATACTTGTAGCTTTAAAATCAAAAAATAAATAAATAGCTGAGATAATCAGTAATGCTAATATAAAAACAACAGCTTTCCATTTATTATTCATATAAAATACCTATTAATCGCTCTATGCCTTCTATATTTCTCGGACTAGCACGTAAGATTATATCAGGATTTACATCGTCTATCGTATATATTCTATTGTTCTGGATAGCATTTATACTACTCCAGCCCATTCTGTTTTGGACATCCGATGCTGATATACCCGGATAAGTAAGAATTATAATATCGGGATTTAATGAAACTACATCCTCTGGACTAACCATCGCATAATCTCTTATTAATTTTGGAAATATATTGTCTGCTCCTGCATACATTAATAATTGTCCGAGATATGAACTATTATCAGCACTCATGATAGGATTGCCGTATATTTCTATGTAAACTCTTGGTTTTATATTCCTTGTTTCGCTTAATAACAAAAAATCTGTAAATCTATTTTGTAAATATATAGCTAAAGAATCAGCGATACTATCTGTATTTGTTAATGTGCCCAAAGACTGTATCATCTCAAGTAAATCATCGGTATTTTTAGGATAAAACTGTTGAGTTGATATATTTAGTTTATTTAATTGAGATGTGATTTCAGCTTGCTCCAGAGCTGTAGTAAATACGATAGTAGGATTTAGAGCGATGATACTTTCCAGACTATACTGACCAAAATTACCGATAATTTCTTTTGACTGTAGTTCAACTGGAAAATTACATTCTGCTGTAATACCAACTATACTATCCATAACGCCGAGATATGAAAGTATTTCTGCTATCTCTGGAGACAGAACGACATATCTATCATAGCTTTTATTGTCATTTATTGAACATGAAAAAAGCAATAGAAAAAGTAAAAAATAGACTAAAAAAGCTTGGCTTTTAAATTCTGCACTATTAATACTCAGCTCCTTTGTGTGCAGAGCCCAGTATTCCGAGAAAAGTAAGGTTAATACGCCTAACCACCCCTACTCCGTAGGTGTTTTTCGGAACAGATTGGCAGGTTTCCTGACTCACGGGGCTATGTTCATTTAGCCTTCCCATCTAAAATAAGACAGTGACTAAAAAGCCATTTCAAATCCGTTTACAGTGGCGGAGACCGTTCTCGCTTTTCACGAGATTCCCTTTTACTCTTGCACCAATATGTTTTTTATTTTCTGAAACCATTTTTAAAAACTTATCTTTTGTGTCAAGCGAAAAAGCAAAAAACTTATTTCTTAATTCTTAATCATGTATGGTCAGAGGTAAACTTTGCCGCTAGGTGGAGTTAATAGTGATGATCCACTAGATCCGAAATATACGTTTGATCCGGGTTTCATACCTACACCATTAGACCCAGATCCTAATACAGACCCTATTCTACCAGCAGGAAACGAAATTAAAACTATCTTATATAACGGAAAAAAATATTATGGCTTATAGCCAAAAATAAAGGAGAAAATAATGTTTAAAAAGAAAATCGATATGTCAAATATCACCTACAAAACAGACTTTGAGACTATAGTAAAGGTCTATCAGTTTATGAAAAGACTTGGATTAGACAGTATAGTATTTGGATTTAGTGAAGAAAATGAAGATGATATTGTTAAACGACTACACAATATCCTCGAATGTTTACTTGTGCCGGGAATAATGAATGAATTTTGTATTACTATAACAGGCGAAAAATGGAACTTTGAAAAAATGGATTTAGTAGATTTGGAGAGTGTCATACTGGGTTTTTTCGACGCTACAGATTCATCGTTCAGGAAATTGTTAGAGAATATCAGGTCAAGGAAAATGTAACTGAAATGCCTAATACTAAAAGCTCATACAACCTATTTTATGAAATAAAATATATCCTAAATAAAAAAGGAATAAACCCTGATAAAATGGAGCTGGATGAAGTATTCTGGATGATGAAAAAAATAAGTGATGATAAACAGGAAATCGGATGTCCGTTTACAATGTGGTATAAGTGATGTTAATAAGTTTGTTTGTAGTCAGCTATACGTTCTTGACGTTTTCTTTCTTCACGTTTTAAAGCCCCAAAATACCAAAGTAAAAAGATTATGTAAGGAAAAGCAAACCATAGCAATGTGCCGAGAAATAAAGCGATAAGTAAAAACATGTCAGCCTCCTGTTTAATATTTATATAACAAATATTTTATTATCAGGATTCGTGTCAAGCACTTTCTGACATTTTTACAGTAGATCCCATAACACAGCTAAATAACGCTGTCGCAGACCTAAGAGAAAGTCTCGGACTAAAACTATTACCACTGATAAACGACTTTGCAAATGGACTTAGACGGATGGTGGTCGGGATGACACCTACAAGAACTGAACTAGAAAGAGTAACAGAAGAAACAAGAAATCAACAAAAGCATAACAATAAAAGAAATAGGAAATGACCTAGATGCTCTTTCTCCATTAGTGCAAAATTTTGCTGATAGTATTTCATCTGATCTAGGTAATGCCTTTGCCAGAATGATTAGAGAGGGACAGAATTTTAGAGACTCTATGAAACAAATGTTTTCTGATATAGGCTCGCATGTAGTTAATGTCCTGTCTCAAATGATAGCTAAATGGATGGTGTTTAATGCTATATCATTCGCTACTGGTGGCTCTAGCATTGCCTTTACCAAAATAATGGGCTTTGCTAGTGGTGGATATACTGGTGACGGTGGAAAATATGATCCAGCTGGTTTGGTTCATAAGGGAGAATTTGTTATTAATAAAGAGAAAACTACTATATTTAGACCTTTACTGGAACTAATTAATTATGCTCCACTCAAAGAGATACATTCATCATTATTAAACACAAAACCTTTTCCCAGATTACCAGCTATCCCAAAATCTCTATATTCATCAGGTGGATATGTAGCTCAAAATGATAGTTTCTCAAATACACTTTTAAACTCTAATCACGCCGATATTAACATTTTATCAAATAAGCTAGATATACTTATAAATGGCATAAATAACCTAAATTCAAAAGATTATAATGTTCAGGTTCAAACAAAATTTAAAGGCGTAGAGTTTGCAAAAGAGATGAATAAAGCTAATGCAGAATATAAAAGACGAAAAATGTAAAAAGGATAAAACATGAAAGTAGATTTTAAACTGCCATCAGATCAATCAATAACTGCATTCACAAACATTAAAGAAGTGGACATTAGCTTTTATGACGATATATTTCTGAAAAGAGCTACACTTTCTGTGTGTAGATGGTATTTATACAAATTATATTCGTGAATTTTGTGAATATTCTCGACAGTAAAATCTCTTCCTAAAGCAATTGTGTCCCATGCACTCTGTTCGGTTTCTTATGGTCATAAAGGCACTAATCACAGATGTATCAAGTTAAAGCCTTTTTGTCTTCAGACTACATATTGATAAATAATCTCACCTGTTTTTAGAACATACTCTACAAAACCACTTTGGTCGTCATTTTCATCTAATAAATGTGGTTCTATATCTATGTATTCTTCGTTTCTTTTGATTCTTTGTAGTAGGATTCGAGAATTATACCAAGTTTCAGCGTCTAGGTCACGGACTAAAACGGCAATATCAATATCGCTATCTTCATGAGGAACACCATTTACATAAGAGCCAAAAAGAATTATTTTATCAGGGTTTATTATTCTTTTTACTTCGTTTGAATATTTTATTGCTATTTCCCTAACCGTTGTTTTATCCAACATAAAAATTCCTCCGTCTCATTAAATAACAGTTTCATCTTTTCTTCAGTAAGTATTTTTGAGATGTTTTCTTTATAGCTTGGGTATCTCGCTTCAATGTTTAGGGGATTTAATTCTTCTAAAAATCTCTTTTGATTTTCATTTAAAACCTCAAATATCCCTCCTCTGTGAGCGAGTTTTATCAAATCGTGTGTTTTCGGAGGCACCTCTTCAGAACTATTTGCAATCACTGCCTTCAAAGATTTTTCTGTTATTAAATGACAAAAAAATCCAGCTTGTAAATATTTTTTACCTTTTAAAAGTAATACTACTACAGAAACATCCTCGTCAGCTAACCGAAGCCAATAATTAACTTTATCAAGCATTTTATAATCCTAAAAAAATATTTTTTTAATAATTGCTGAAACCAATTTTGCAAAGACAGGTTTCTTGTCAATGGAAAAATAGAAATATTAAATAAATTATTCCTGAAAATATCCTGAAAGGATTATAATCATTCCATGATGACATCCATCAGCCATCGATGAAAATCTGTAGGGGCAACCCTTGCGGTTGCCCGCAGAAACGGGTAACCGTAAAGGTTACCCCTACGATAATTGTTAATTGGAATGGACGGAGGCTAGCTCCGCCGCTACGATTATTTTATGACCACCATTCTCTTGACAGAATAACTAGTTGGGCTAGTTAATCTATAGAAATAAAC
>Ga0099364_10009212_pt1 | contig 13729 bp, 5 predicted proteins | sample TergutTh196P3_FD_73070 | JGI IMG/M metagenome (GOLD analysis project Ga0099364, IMG submission 73070) | Microcerotermes parvus P3 segment gut microbial communities from Pointe-Noire, Republic of the Congo - Th196 P3 | ecosystem: Host-associated > Arthropoda: Insects > Digestive system > Gut ...
ACAAGTGGTAGGCTTCCGACCGCCGTGTCGGGAGCGTCGGCGATAGCCGACTCGGAGGCGGGTTCGGCTGCCGGTGCGGAGGACCGCACGTCGCCGCCCGGCGGTCGGCGACCTACCTCTGTACTATTCCGCCAAATCACGACCGTAAAAACTTCATCCGCCTCCGCAGGCATAAGCAGTTCCACGTCAATCAGTTGCGTCTCCGTTGCCTCGCCAGTCTGTTCAACGGGACCCCAGCCGCGCACATTGCGTCCTTCAATGGCGGCGACCTGATAATCGCCGGGCAGACGCAGACGGAACGTTTCATGCTTGCCGCCGCCGAAGGATAAGTTCAAGTTCCACGTCATTCGAGTTCCGTCTTCACGCACCTCGAACCGGGCATCGGACTCGACTTTGAGATCGTAATCGACATCCCCTTCGGTTACTTGCGACCGCCACTGCCAGTGGAACGTCCCATTGGGAGAAAGCGTGGTCGCCACCGTGTCATCGGCTTGGGCGGCGATCCATTTCCGCTGGTCTAATTCATTGCCGGTGCGCAGTTCGCTGCCGATTTCCGGCATGGTAAGCGACACACTCGTTGCCGCCGCAAAGGGCAACCGACCGCTGACAATCCGCCAACCGCCTTGCCGCCGGACATTGTATCGGGTTTTCCAAGTCAACACGTACTCCCCCTTGCCTTCGACGGACAAAAGATAGACCGCTCCCTGTCCGATGTCGGCTTCGGGGGCTTGATACAGATTTTGAGCAATCAGCGGGGCTTGCCTACTATTACTGGCGACTCGTTGCCGAGGATCGACTCCGCCGTCGACGAGATTGCCGCTAAAACCGAGTTCCGCCTTTTTACCGTTGAGCATGACCGACTCCAATACGCCGCCGAACATCGGGAACGGCACCGCAAGCGGTGTGTCGGTAAAGACTTCAAAGCGGATCGTCCCTTCGATGAGCAAGTCCTCTTGCAACGCAGGCGACACGGCAGCGGTGAGCAACGCCGCTTTATATTCCGCACCAGCAAGGGCGTAAGGGACAGGCGGCTTAACAGCATCCTTCGGTTTTGCAGGAGCGTGTACCAAGTCCCAGAGTTCCTTGTATTTATCACTCGACACGAAGACCCGCTGATTCGCCGAGCGGAGCGCATCGGGATTCGGCAGTGCGCCGTCGGGAAGTTTGTCTGCGTCGTAAGGCACCAGAATCACATCGGACGGAATGACGACCTTTACGTCATTCGGTTGAATGAGACGAACCATGATCGCCTCGTCATTCCCGCTTGTTCTGTCATTTCGGCTTGCCTCGTCATTCCGGCTTGCTTCGTCATTCCGGCTTGCTTCGTCATTCCGGCGCAAGCCGGAATCTAGGGAACCAGATTGAGAATCTCTCGTCTGGATTCCGGCTGTCGCCGGAATGACGGGAGGTGCTCCTGCTTGCGCCGGAATGACGGGAGGTGTTCCTGCTTGCGCCGGAATGACGGGGGGCCGGCCGGCGTGCGCCGGAATGACAGGAGGGGGAGTCCATTGTGCTCTCGCAATACTTACGAAGAACAGAATCGCGAGTATTGCCAATGCGATAATCAATACGATGGTGCGTTTGGTGAATTTTATTGCGGGGCATTTCATCGTCGGGCATTTCGCCTTCGTCCAACAGCACAAACCGGCGAGAAGATAGACCGGCAGTACCACCGCCAGCACAGCCCAGACGGCACTGTTGATGAGACCGCTAAAAAATTCCAAGCCGGGGATCAATACGATGAGCGTTCCGAGTGCTACGGTCAAAAAGACGAACTTCGTTTTGCACGGTCGGGAATGACGCAACATGAACAAGCCGATAGAAATGAAGGCGAAGTAGGTCGTCCAACTGGCAATGTCCAGCCGCTTGGCATGGACGACTTGAACGTTCAGTGTGGCGAGTCCGTCGCCGACTCCGCTCATGGTCATACGCTGGCGGTCAATGTGACTCCACAGGTTCACCGACACCGGTTGTACCGTTTCCAAGCGAAGGAGACGCGATCGGGGAGCGGCGGCGATTTCTCCCGCCGGGTCTATGAGCAGTTTTCTCCCTTGCACGAGCATCCCCGACCGAGGTAGGGATACGGTCTCTGTTCCGGGTAAGGCGTGCGTGACTTCCGATTGTCGGGGGGTAGAGAAAGGGTCTGTCGCGGGCTGCGGGGCTAGTGGCATCATCCCCAGCTGCGGTTCTATTTCCATAGGTACGAGGGGGCTTCTCCCTGCATAAGTGTTACCGCTACTAAAATTCAAACTATCCTTTGATTCAAACGCTCTTTCTTCTGCCTCATTGACATAGATAGCCCTGCTGACATAGATAGCCCCACTGCTGCTATCAGTGCTTAATGTTTCGGGACGGGTGCGTGGAAATAGCCACTTACCTTCAGAAGGGGTAGCGAGGAACTGAGCACTTGGCATCGAGTGGGTGCCTAGTCCTAGCCCTTGCTGATTCCTTCGAGCGGCTTCACGCGTTCGCAGGGCGGTGAAGTATAGCGGCATAACAGCAACCTCCGGCAGTACGGCGATGAAGTCCAGCAATGCGGGACGCGGGGCGGCAACGGCGGCAGTTTCGGCGAGGCGATGCCCGACGGGAGCGGCTAATTGCCAAGCGGTTTGAGCAACGGGAATTTTTGTCCAATTAGCCGTTTCGTGGTAGGTTGCCGACCGCCGGGCGGCAACAAGTGGTAGGCTTCCGACCGCCGTGTCGGGAGCGTCGGCGATAGCCGACTCGGAGGCGGGTTCGGCTGCCGGTGCGGAGTACCGCACGTCGCTGCCCGGCGGTCGGCGACCTACCTCTGTACTGCCGTCTGCCGTCTGCTGTCTGCCGTCTCCCCCCGGTATCATCAGCGCAGGCATCCGCACCTGCGTATGATAGGCAAACGCACCGCTGCGCTTTTGCGGTTCCTTCTCGCTAAATACAATCTGCAACTGCCGGGTCGCCGCACTCTTTGCTGGTATGTCCACCATCACTCCCGCTTCGCTGCGCTGCGGACGAATGGTCGTCCCATCGAGACTGACCGACCATAACTGTTCGTTCTCCTGTAAGTCGATACGGACAAGTGCCGCATTGGTCTTGAGCATGTAATTGATTTCGTAAAGGATTCTGCCGTCCTGTCCGATGCTTGCCAAGCCGCTGGCGAGACGCACAATGGAAGGCGTGATCGCAAAGACATCATTTCGGGACATTTCGACGTGTAATGGTTCGCCGTCCCCGTTTCGGCTATACACGCCGAGCAGTCTTCTGCCGGGCATGTAAGAGGCACTGGCAAGTTCGCCGACATCGACCGGTCGCAAGCCTTGTCCGTCGGGGATTTGAATGTCCAGTTCTTCGTGTCCTTCAATGGAAATCAACGCCGCCTGCCAAGCGACGTTCTCGGCAAGAATGACGGGTAACGGGAGCGTACCGTCATTGCCGTCATTGCGCTGCGCTTCATTCCGGCTTTTGTTCGGATCGTTAGCAAAAGCTGGAATGGAACGAAGTGGAATGACGGACGATTCTAACTGCACAGCAAGGCGCAACTCGCCGCGCATCGGTTCGACCAGTTGCACCGTCCAGCGGCGCAGCGTTTTACCGTCGATTTCGACCAACTCGCTGTTCGTTTCCTTGATTCGTACATTGTCCAAGCCCCGAATGTTCGGCTTGTCCGACACCTCCGCCGGCAACAGAAACGACAGTGTGTCGGTTCGGGCTTCGTCCACAAAGTAGGCTAATTCGTAATACGCCGTGAGCAGTGCCGGCTCGATCTTGTAACTGGAATAGGTGCGTGCCCGAATTCTCGGCTCCGCTTGCGTTACCGTCAAGTTGAGTGCGTAATCGCCGCCCAGAAATCGGTACGCAAAACTGCCGCCTTGCGTGTTTTCCAGTGGAATGAGTCTTTCGACTTCGGGAATGAGGAGCATATCTTGCTCCGCCGCGACGATGATGGTTCCCGTTTCCCGCGTCGCCCCGGTTAGGCGGAAGAGGGGGAAAGTAAGGTAGGTTGCCGACCACCGGGCGGCAACGTCGGCGATAGCCGACTCGGGGGCGTGTTCGGCTGCAAGTGCGGAGTACCGCACGTCGCCGCCCGGCGGTCGGCGACCTACCTCATTACCGCTTGCCTCGAAATGAATTACGTATGCACTACGCGGCGGCAAGCCTTGCGGGAAACGGATTTGAGCGACGGTCTTTCCGTCCACTGTGCGGCGTTCAAAGGGAATCGGTTGATTATCCATGCCGGTTACACTACCTACGAACCAATTCTCCGGCGTTTCGAGGGCTGCCGAAAAGAGTTTATCGCCGCTTGGGGTGAGTGCGATTACGCCGGTCAATGTTTGTTTCTGCTCCGTCAGCGAAAGAACAAACTGTGCCGAAGTTTCAAATTCGACATTGTGTTTCATAATGCGGCCGGTCAGTTCCCAGCCGCTTTGCGGAGCGTACCAGGCGGCGACGAACTGCAACGACGGCAAGCCGGGTGCGGTCTCGAAGGCGCTCGCCGGAATCGCTTCCGTCAGATTTGCCGCCCCGATGGGAATCAACCGCTGCGTTTGGATTTCTCCCATACCGAATCGGTTTTCCGTGAGCAGACCGAGTACCGCCGTTTCGGAAGCGGCATCGACCACTCTTAACTGCGGAAATGTCCAGTCGCCGAAAATCGTCTCTCCGGCAGGCAAAGTACGGAGGGCAGAAATCTCCAATCGGCACTGCCCCGTAACCGGCTCGCGAAAATCGACCGTCAGCGTCTGTGTTTCCTTATCTATCGCCCAGCGGGAAAGTACCGGTGAGTGAATGTCTGTTACTTCAAAGCCGGCGGGAATGATGAACTGGCACTGCGAAATCGCTTGGTGCAGTGCATCAAGCGACACGGTAGCGTGGAGGCGTTCATACATTTCGGTCAGTTCGGTAAACTGCACGCTTCGTGCCAGCACGGTACGCATTGTCCGGGTACGGATGCTGTTCAGGGAGAGACTCCAATGAAAGAACTCGTTGTTATCGAAAAGATCGAATCGGGTTTTGCGGTTCATTCCTTCCCCTTCGATGGTTCGGGAGAGTACGGCGGCACCGCTTTTGATGTCCACATCGCCCGGCACATAGAGAGCAAGTTTCATTTGCGGCGTTCTCGGTACGCTGAACAGGAGTTCCTGCTGAGTGGAGTCGACGGTCAATGCGGTCGTCAGTTGCAACTGCAATTTATGCCGACCTTTGCCCTGAGCGAAGAGGGTGAGAGTGTTGGTCTCTTCCTTGACTTCGGAGCCGATTCGAGCGGGTTTGTCATTGAGGGTTGCACCGCGAATGGCGGCAAATCTAGTTTGCATCGGAATGGCGGTGAGTCCCTCTCGGAAGAGTTCGAATTCGAGTTCTCCTTCGATGAGGGCGCGTTCGCCGCTGACGGTAATTTTGTAATCGCCCTGTGTCCAGACGAAATCGACCGGTGCCGGTTTTTGGATGCTACGTGCTTCGGCTTCGATAGTTTGCCGGATGTTGCGTGCTTCTTGTACGAGGGATTCGTATTCATCCCGTGTGAGCATGACTTGTCCGGTATTGTTTTCAAAGAGTTCTCCGAGGTATTCGTCGGGGACGTAGAGTTCTCTCACGCGTTCGATGCGTTCCGTGGCGGAGAGAGTTCCGCAGAATAGCACTGCGGCGGCAAGGTAGATTTTGATGTTGGTCATGGGGGAGGCTTCTGATGGATGAGGTGATCAACTTTGGGTACAGCCGTGAAATGAGGCAGTGAGCGTCATGAGTGGGGGTGGTACTTACTTGCGTATGGTCTGGGAATTCGGCAGCAAGTTCTCCGATACACTGACGACACGCCCACAGACTGCCATTTTTTCTGGACAGGATTTACAGAATTATACAGGATATTGCCCCTGTCCTGTACCCCGGCACAAACAGACCGTTTCTTCTTTACGTCCTTTGCGAAAACCATGCGCCTTTGCGGTTAAAAAAAGAAAAACCGTAAGGCACGCAAAGTTACCGCAAAGAACACTTCCAAGCCGTTTCAAGCCGGAAAGAACCGCTTCTACTCCCCTCGCAGTTTGAGATCAAAGGGAGGCGTTACCAATTTTTCCCGAATTTCGTTCAAACTCGTGACACCGAAGTTCTTGCATTCGAGTAATTCGTCGGCGGTCTTGCGGACTAATTCGCCGATCGTTTGGATGTTTAGACGGGTCATGCACTTTCTCGCACGGACGGAAAGATTCAAGTCCGTGACGGAGTTTTCCAATACGGCTTGAACTTCCGGGCTGAGTTCCGACACATCGAAGGTCTCCGCCGTTTGTTTCTCTTGTGAAAACAAGCCGAGTTTCAAACCGTTCAACGATAACATTTCCCGAATTTCGAGCAAACTGGTCTCGCCGAAGTTTTTGCTGGTGAGTAAGTCTTGTTCCGTATGAGAGCAGAGGTCGCGAAGTGTCCCAATGCCCATTGTGCGGAGGCAGTTTCGGCTCCGTACGGACAATTCAAAGTCGGTAACGGGCTTGCTCAAAATCTGGTTCAGACGGTCTTTGCCCCGTTGTGCCTCTTCGTCGATGTGCATTTCACTGGAAGCCTTGGCATCCTTGAAGAAGAGCCTTGCCCGGCTATTGGTCGGCTGGGCATCTGCAATGCGTTGAAAACAGACGACGGCTTGATCGTAGAGTCCCAAATCTTCATACAACACGCCGAGATTGAAGAGTGCACCGGAATGTGTGGGAAACCGGGAGATTGCCCGCTTGTACAGGTTCATGGGATCTTCGTCGGGGTCTTTATGGGAATCCTCTTCATCGTATCCGCGCCGTTCGTATTCCATTGCCAAACCGAACAGCGCGCCGGAGTGCCGTTTGTCGGCTTTAATGGCGCGGGCGTAGAGTTTCACGGCTTGTTCTGTCAGAAGGTTTCCGTCTTCATCGTAAAGCAATTGGGAAAGTGCCGCACCGCGCTGATAGAGGTATTCCGCCGTTTGTTCGACGGCACCTTGGAGTTTATCCAACTGTTTTAACGCCTCCTCAGGATTGTCGAGATAGCGGTACACTTCGGCTCGCCCCAATGTACATTCATCCGCGCTGTATCCCGCTTTTTGGGCAGCGTCGAAACTTTTCAGCACTTCGGCATAGAGAAGGCGAACGAGCGCGGCTCTGGTCGGCAGGACTTCTTCGTCCAATAATCCTTTGGAAGACAGAAAGCGGAGGAACCGGGTTCGGTTGACCTGCGTTTCTGTAATCTGTTCATTTTTATAGAGTTTCTCGGCTGCCTCATGTCCGGTCAATGGGACACCGGCACGAAGGTCTTCGGCAAACTTGATTTCCTCTGTCTGCGCTTTGCTCCATTGGGCTTTGGTGAGCACTCCTTCGGCATGCAGAAGGTGAAGAAACTGGGACTCGGTCAACAGTCCTTCGGAATAGAGAAGGGAGACAAATTGAGTTTTTGTAATCCGGTCTTCGGAAGCAAATTGAGGAATCCGTTCTTTCAACAGGTGGGCGAGCGGAACCTCCGCAATCAGTTCTTCGGAATTGATCCGGTCTTTGTTTTTGGCTTCCTTGACATTGGCATAGAGCAAGCAGGCAAGTTGGTCTGTGGTAAACTGAGCACTGGAAAACTGGGCATTGGCAAACAGGGCTTTGGCAATATAAAACAGAGCCAATGCGCCGCCATCCCCGCCTTTAAGAGCCGCAACGGCAGATTCGTAATGCCCTAAAAGATAGTAGGCAACCCCAAGCCGAGCATGACCGGCGGGACTTAATTTATTCCTCACCTTCTCTGCCTGCAACTCATCAACCGCAGCACGGAGAAGTTCCGCCTGCATTGCGTCGGTACTCAACACATAAGCAAGCCGTTCCGCTTCTTGCGGTCCAAAAGGACCATCCATCACAACCGTTTGTTTCAGATCAAAATCAGGGGGCAAATCTACCATTGCTTCTTTTCGGCTTAATTATCGGCGGTTGCCGCTGTTATCGTAATTGTTGTCGCATATTCAGGAACACCCTGCGCACGGGAGCGAATTCTAACATATTTTGCCCTTTTTACAAGATGGGGAGAAACGCAGGGACTGTCCGCTGTCCGTGCTGTCCGTAGATCAGAGGGGGTGTACAGATCAGAGGGGGTGTGCAGATCAGAGGGGGTGTACAGATCAGAGGGGGTGTACAGATCAGAGGGGGTGTACAGATCAGAGGGGGTGTACAGATCAGAGGGGGTGTACAAGTTTCCCGCGATTGCGTCTTGTACAGCACCTTGCGCCCTTTGCGCTTCTTCGCGTCTTTGCGGTTAAATTTTCTTTTTTTACCGCAAAGGACGCAAAGGACAATTTCATGCCGTTTACGGTCTAGCACGATAGGCTAAAATCGGTTATACTTACGGGCATTGCACAGTTAAGAATATACCGGCAAAAAATGTATTGGTCGAAAACACTCATTCCTACGATGAAAGAAACCCCAGAAGGAGCAGAAATTCCTTCGCATGTGCTCATGCTCCGTGCCGGACTGATTACGCAGATTATGGCAGGAGCCTACTCTTATCTTCCGCTCGGATTGCGTTCCCTGCATAAGGCGGCGCAAATTGTCCGTGAGGAAATGAATAAAACCGGGGCTGTCGAACTGCTCATGACCGCACTTTGTCCCGCTTCCCTCTATGAACAGACCAACCGTATGGAGGTATTCGGAAATGTTCTTATCAAAACGGACTTGCACCGAGGCGGTAAGAACATTCCCGTTGTTTTCTGCCCCACGCACGAAGAGGAAGTAACCGAAATTGTTGCCCGGTTCATTGCCAGTTATCGGCAAATGCCCCTCACACTCTACCAAATTCAAACGAAGTTCCGCAATGAAGAGCGTCCCCGGTTCGGCGTGCTCAGAACCAGCGAGTTCATTATGAAGGATGCGTACAGTTTCCACCCAACGCTGGAATCGCTCAGTGAAACATACAAGGAAATGTATGAAGCGTACAGCACGATTTTCAGCCGTTGCGGTTTGCCCTATTTGGCAGTCGAGGCGGAGTCGGGTCCCATCGGCGGCGATGCTTCTCACGAGTTTATGATTCCTTCGCCGCATGGTGAAGATAAAATTGTCTATTGTAAAGACTGTAGTTACGCTGCCAATACCGAAAAGGCGGAAATCGGCGGCAGTGATAAACCGCACGATACCAGCCTCATTTTGAAAAACATTACCGAACTCGACACGCCGGAAGCACACACCGTTGAACAGGTGTGCCAATTCCTCAAAGTGAAGCCGACCAAATTGATCAAAACGTTAATCTACCTTGCCGATGACAAGCCGGTAGCGGTGTTGATTCGCGGCGACCACGAGGCGAATGAGAACAAAATCCGCAAGGTACTGGGGGCACAAAAACTGGAACTTGCCGACCCGGCGACGATTGAGCGTGTTACCGGTGCGCCGGTCGGTTTTGCAGGTCCCGTCGGATTGAAAGAGGAGATTCCTCTTTATGCGGACTATACCATTATGGAGGCGGTCAATGCTGTTGCCGGTGCAAACAAGAATGAAAAACACCTCGTCAATGTCAATCCTTACCGCGATTTTAATCCGGTACAATTCGACGATTTGCGTAACGCGACCAAGGGGGATCCCTGTCCGCGCTGTTCCAGCCTGTTGTCCATCCAGTCAGCCATCGAAGTGGGACACGTTTTCAAACTCGGCACCAAGTATTCCGAATGTCTGCATGCCAAGTTTTTGGATGCCGACGAAACGCAGAAGACAATCATCATGGGCTGTTACGGGATCGGTGTCAACCGAATCTTGGCGGGACTGGTCGAAACCTCTCACGACATTTCGGGCATCATTTTTCCGGTGAACCTTGCTCCATACGAAGTGGTGATTTGTCCGGTCAAGGTTGCCGACGAGGCGACGATGAAACTCGCCCAGACATTGCACGACGGGTTGGAAGAACGGGGCATCGACTGCCTCGTGGATGACCGCGACCAGCGGGCAGGGGTGAAATTCAAAGATGCCGACCTGATCGGCTTTCCGCTTCGGGTGGTGATCGGCGAAAAGGGGCTTGCCGCCGGACAACTGGAACTCAAATGGCGGTGGGAAAGTACCTCGACTATGCTCTCGACCGCCGATGCCGTATCGACGATAGCGGCGATGCTTGATGAGGAACGCAAAACCAGCAAACGGTTTAAGGGACGGTAGTTTTCTTTCGGTGCCGAAAACGGTACAATGGGGGGGCTGTTCCCCCTTATGGTTGTCCGCGCTTACCCCTCCAATTACCCCCCAATGATGAAACGGATATTTTTTCTCCTGCTCTGCTTGCTCGTGCCCGCGCTGGTTGTTGCCGATGATGCTTTCGAGAACGCGGTGCAAGCGACCGCGGCGATTTTTCCTGCCGGTATCGACGAACAAGCAGGCGGCGGAAGTGCTGTCCTTATTTCCCCTGATGGTTATGCCGTGACCAACTTTCATGTTGTCCAGCCCTGCGGTCCTGCCATGAAGGCAGCCTTAGCCGACGGTAACCTCTATGATGCCGTCGTCGTGGGGCTCGACCCCGTCGGCGATATTGCCCTTATCAAACTGCTGGGACGCAGCGATTTTCCCTTTGCACCCTTTGCCGACAGCGATACCGTTGTTGTGGGAGACACCGCTATCGTGATGGGTAATCCCTTTTTGTTGGCGACTGATTTCAAACCGTGTGTGTCGGCGGGAATTATTTCCGGGGTGAACCGCTATCAATTTCCCGCCGGTACGTTTTTGGAATATACCGATTGCCTTCAAACGGATGCCGCTGTCAATCCGGGAAACAGCGGCGGACCATTGTTCAATGCAAGAGGTGAAATCATCGGTATCATCGGGCGTTGTTCCTTTGAAAAGCGGGGACGTGTCAACGTCGGTATCGGCTATGCTGTTTCCAGCAATCAAGTGCGGTACTTTCTCGGCGACTTAAAGAGCGGACGCATTGTTGACCATGCCACGCTCAATGCTCTCGTTTCGACGACCAGGGATGGACGCGTGATGTTCGATAATGTTCTCCAAACGTCCGATGCCTACCGGAGCGGACTGCGGTATAATGATGAACTCTTGCGTTTTGCTGGTCGGATGATTGATTCGGCGAACACCTTCAAAAACCTCGTCGGCATTTTCCCAAAGGGCTGGCGGTTGCCCGTTACAGTGCGCGGCAGGGATGGTGCAAGACATGACCTGTCCATCCGGCTCGGGGGATTGCACGGCGAAAATGAGTTGATCGAAATGACCGAAAGAATGATCGCCCCGCCGATTGTCCCGGAGCAAAGGGAGCAAGACGGGCGGCGTGAAATCGTGGCAGTGAGAAAAGAGCATTACATTCCCGATGCGGTCAAACCCTTTTACGAAGAACGCCGGGGATACGCCAATTTTTATTTCAACCGTTTGGAATTGGCAAGAGTTTTACAAAACAGACGGCAGGCAGCAGACGGCAGACCGCAGCAGAATGGAGCGGCAAGCGGCAGTGCGCCGTGGACCTTCACCGGCAAAATTAAAGACCGCCCGGACACTTTTTCATTTCAAATCGAGGACAACGGAGTCCGCTACACCCTTCCATCGGGCGAAGGCTTTTGGGCTGCCGAGTTGCCGCTCAATCCCGAAGAGTTTGTCAATCCCATGGCACACTATCAATCCCCACGCGGCAGCGGCGGACTCTTTACGGCACTCTATCTGCTCCGCCGGTGGACGGTTTCCAACACGATAGAGGGTGCCGATATTGTTTACACTGGCACCGCACCCATCGGCGGAAACCTTTCCAAACTGTACGATGTGTGTACCGTCCATTGGCGGAATAACGAAGTGCGGTTTTATATCGACTCTGAAGACGGTTCGATGCCGCTGATGGAAATGTTTGCCAGCGCGCTCGATTTTCCCTGTGAAATTTACTTCAACGGCAATGAAATGGAAGTGCGCTACGGTCGATTGCTCTTCGCTATTTTTGAAACGGAGGAGTTAGACGGCAGACCGCAGACGGCAGACGGCAGCAGAGAGCCGGCAACGGTGCCGCCGGAGGAAGACGGCAGACCGCAGACGACAGACGGTAACAGAATCAAGCTGGTCATTGACGAAGCGTTACGCAAAGTTGTCAAGATTTACGGAGCAGAAGCGGCAGGGATTCATGGTTATCAATCGGGCATTCTCATTTCGCCGGACGGGTATATTTTGACAGCACTCACTTCGGCGTTGCAGGCGCATACGATTAGGATCGTCTTGGATAATGGTCGCCGATTCGATGCCCGGCTTGTCGGAGCAGACCCGATTATGGAAATTGCTCTGCTGAAAATTCCCGGTGCGGACTTACCTTATTTTGAGACGGCAGCAGAGGCGCCGCTCTCTGAAGACACGACCACTCCGCTTACGTCTGCCGCCCGCTATCCATTGGGCATGCCGATTTACGCGATTTCCAATCCCTTTAACATTGCCCAGGGGAACGAGCGGGCGACGGTACAGCGGGGAGCGATTGCGGCAGAGACGACCTTATCCGCTCGCCGGGGTGTTTTTGAAACGCCCTACAAAGGAGATATTATCATCGTGGACATCACGACGAACAATCCGGGAGCGTGCGGCGGTGCGTTGATTTGTGCAGAATCAGGCACGCTCTTAGGCATCCTCGGCAAGGAACTGCGGAACAACGAAAATCACAGTTGGCTCAACTTTGCAATTCCGACGGAAGTTTGGCAACACTGGGCTTTAGACGCAATGAAGGATGGCGGTACGATTAGTCTTTTCACGGAGCAGTCGGTTCGGGAGCAGGAGATGATTCCTGAAGACACGATCAAGATTTTTCAGGACTGGGGGATTTTGTTTATCACTTCGGTCAGCCGGAGAACTCCGCCCTTCATAGATGCGGTGCGTGCCGACAGTGACGCGCAAAGACTGGGCGTGCAACCGGATGATTTGATTGTCATGGTGAACGGTCAACTGACTCCCTCACTTGCAGCGGTGGAGCACCGGATTCACCAAATCCCTGAGAATCAACCGGTTACGCTGACAATTGAGCGGGATTCAACCTTGCAAGAGGTAACGTTCCAGCGGTAAAGTATAACGAAATAGAACAGAGACGGGAAGGAATTGGATATTTTTTCCTTGCGTCCTTTGCGCGTTCCTCTGCACACTTTGCGGTTAAAAAAAGAAATTAAAATGCGTATTCGTTCCAAACTAAAAAGTGCCGAGTTCGATATGACCTCCATGATTGATGTCGTATTTCTTCTCATCGTCTTTTTTTCACTCGTGATGAACTTCGTGGAAGCGGATCAGGATGAGCGGATTAAATTGCCGGTCAGTGAGTTGGCACAGCCGCCGGAACTGCCGCCGACCGAACCGATCACCCTGCACGTCCGTGCGGACGGCAGTGTGATCTACAACGGACGGGAACAATCGCAGCGGGACTTACAAGGTTCGCTGGACCACCACATGCGGTTCCTCCGCTTTATGAACATTCCGCCGGACAAGGTAACGGTCATCATCCGCGCCGATGTCCAGTGCGAATGCGGACAGGTGTTCAACCTTATTGAATTGTGCCAAGATTTGAAACTCAACTGGTTTGTTCTGCGCACCCGGCTGGCGGAGGAGTAAGGCAGAGGAGTAACTTCGAGACACCGCCACCGGGGACAAATGACTGCTTCTCCTTTGCAAACCTTGCGCTTCTTTGCAGTTAAAAAAGGGATGAACCGCACCTCACCACTGCCGATTGTGCTGTTCCGCTCTTTGAATGACCATCTTGAGCGTGTCCAGAAGTTGGGTCAGAATGAACGGCTTGAAAATGACCGTATTCACCCCCGCTTGTGCTGCGCGTACTGTAATATGTGCCA
>Ga0099364_10009213_pt1 | contig 13727 bp, 13 predicted proteins | sample TergutTh196P3_FD_73070 | JGI IMG/M metagenome (GOLD analysis project Ga0099364, IMG submission 73070) | Microcerotermes parvus P3 segment gut microbial communities from Pointe-Noire, Republic of the Congo - Th196 P3 | ecosystem: Host-associated > Arthropoda: Insects > Digestive system > Gut ...
ACTTTGCCATGATGCGGTCTTTGCGATTGGAAAATCGGTAAAGCTCTCAAAAAAAACGCTGTTTTTCGTCAACAGTCGCTCCGGACCAGCCGTCTGTGCAGGCTGGGCTTGCTGGCCGGGCGTTGCCTTTCCGGTTGCCAGCGATATTAAATGGCATCAAAGGCCTTTCAGAAAAAAGAAACCGGCAGAGATAAACTGAAATACTGCTGTAACCGTAAAACCCCTTTATTTGTTACTGAAAGCAGGGTCAGATCAATGTCTGGCCAGAACAGAATACCGCCAGGGCATTAAATCCGGGCAGCGGAATGTGTCCGGCAGAACCGGTAAAGAACAGATAAAAACAGATCAATTTTTTTCAGGCAACAGGAGAGAATCGTGAGATTGTTAGTGATTGGTGGCGTAGCAGCGGGAATGTCTTTTGCGACTCGCGCAAGACGATTGAATGAGGAGGCGGAAATCACGGTTCTTGAAAGAGGATCAGATATTTCATTTGCAAACTGCGGACTGCCTTTTCACATAGGTGGTGAAATCGAAAGCAGGGATTCTCTGACTCCCCACACACCTGAGTCAATGAAAAATGCGTTTAATCTGGATGTGCGTATTCATCATAATGCGGTACAGATTTGTCGCAAGACAAAACGCGTCCTTGTCAAAAACCGCCTGACAAACGAACAGGAATGGCTGAACTTTGACAGGCTCATGCTTGCCCCAGGTGCCAGGCCCGCTGTACCGCTTATCCCGGGTGCGCTTGATCCGGCAATTTTTACCTTAAGATCGCTGGGTGACATGGACCGCATTATCGCGGCAGCAGAGCCAGGTAAAAGAGCAATTGTGATCGGAGGCGGATTTATCGGCCTTGAACTTATCGAACAGCTGCACAGAAAAGGGCTTGAGGTCAGTCTCGTACAGCTGCATACACACCTTCTTCCGCAGTTTGACAGCCATGTCGTTCTGCCTTTGCAGAAAGTACTTGTGCAGCAGAAAATCGAAGCCTGGTATGGCAATCACTTTACCTCCATAGAAAGGCAGGGTGACGAACTCTTTGGGCACCTTTCAACGGGTGAAGTACTGACGGCAGACTTTATGATTTTTACCATCGGTGTGCGTCCCGAGAGCGAGCTTGCAAGAGATGCGGGACTGGTTCTGGCTCAGACAGGCCATATCGTTGTAAATGAATTCATGCAGACTTCAGACCCCGACATCTATGCTGCTGGTGACGCAGTCCAGACCAGAAAACGTCACTTTGGCCAGCCGGTGGTTGTTGCGCTGGCTGGACCTGCAAGCCGTCAGGCCCGTGTGGCAGCCGACCATATTTTTATGGGGCATCTGGCCAGGCCCTATCCGGGCAGCATCGGAACCAGCATTGTGCGGCTTTTCGATATGGTTGTAGCCGGTACCGGATGGACAGAGGAAGCGCTTATTGAGAGCAGGCGCAGCTATGAGACAGTAACCGTTCACGAAAACCATCACTCCGGCTTTTATCCTGGTGCGGAAATGATTTCGTTAAAGCTGCTTTGGGAGCCTGAGTCCGGTGTGGTTTTAGGAGCCCAGGCAACGGGCAGAGCGGGTGTGGACAAGCGAATTGATATCATGGCAACAGCTATTAGCGGGAGGATGACGATTGATGATTTGTGTCATCTGGAACTTGCCTATACGCCGCCCTTCGGAATAGTACGGGATATCATTAATATTGCCGGCTTTGCAGCAGCCAACATACGGGACAATCTTGTTAAAGTGGTCAGCAACATGTCTGATGACCCGCATGCACAGATTCTGGATGTCAGGCCAAAGGCGCTTGCCGCGAAATATCCTGTAAAAGGTGCCATTAACATCCCCCTGTCTTCTCTGAGACAGAATCTTGACAGCCTGGACAAAAACAGATATTTCACTGTTGTCTGTCATGTGGGAAGGACGAGTTATTTTGCAACGCGTATTCTGACCCAGAACGGGTTTAAGGCAGTGAGTTTTGCTGGCGGTGTAAAAGGCTTAAGAGGTCTACAGTCGCCCCCGGCCAAGACTGAAAGCGGGCCTGGCTGACCAGGCGGTGTTCAAAAACAGCGCACGGTAAAAGAGTCCGAAAGGGCTGCCGGTCTCTCGCAGATTTTCTTTTGTCCGAATTCATCTTTTGCCAGAAGCAGATTCTGGCAAGGCCTGCGCACGATTGTGACTGCTTCCTAAAGGCAGGACAGGAACAGGCCAAAGGAGTGCAGCATGACGCCAATGGTGCCTCCTACCAGTGTGCCGTTCACCCGGATGAACTGCAGGTCGCGTCCAACAGTCAGTTCCAGTTCTGTGACCAGTGACTTGTCGTCCCACTGCACAATGGTGTTGACGATGTGATTGCCGACGGATTCTCTTACTTCTTCTGACATGTTGCTCGTCATGTTGATGAGATGGTCATTGATCGAATCGCACAATTCCGGATTGTCGAGTATCCATCTGCCAAAGTGCCTGAAGGTATGTGACAGGCGTAAATGCAGGTTGGCTTCACCCTGTGCATCGTCTAAAAGCCATTGTCTGAGCTGTATCCAGATGGTTTCAATATAATCGGCAATAACGGGTGTCTCAAGGAGCTGCTGCTTCCAGCTTTCTACACGCTGGTGATAATATGGATCGTTTTTCATGCCGGCAAGAAAATTTTCGACGAAGGTGTCAAACTGTCTGCGCCTGGGATGATCCGGGTTCTGGCCGATGTCGTGCAGCCAGGTCTGAATGCTTTTTACGAGGGTGTTTGCCATACGGCGTCCAAATTCGTCCGTATCCATGACAACACCGAGCATCATCAGGAGCTTGGGATATTCCCGTCTGGATACGTCAATGATCATGGTTGCCATCTGGCGCCGGGTATCCGGTTCGTCCAGAATAGTTGAAACTCTCAAAAGAACTTCGTTTAGCAGTGCATGATGCTGGTTGTTTCGCGTGAGCACATCGGATAGCTGGCTGATTATGTAGGCGAGTTCGACTTGCTGGAGCTGCCTGTGAAGTGCGTTGCGTAAAATGCGACCGACGCGCTGGTCATTGATGAAGGCCAGTGCGCCAACCAGAACCAGAACGGTGTGGCGCGCCAGTCTGTCGGCCCGGTCCCGGGACGCCAGCCAGGCGCCAATGCGCTGGGCGGGCTGCAGTGCCCGCATTTTTTCCATCAGCATGTCTGCACTCAGAAAATTATACCGGATGAAAACAGCAAGACTTTGCGCAATACGCTCTTTGTTTTGCGGGACGATGGCAGTTCTGGGGAATGGAATTCCAAGCGGGTGTCTGAAAATGGCAACAACGGCAAACCAGTCGGCAAGTGCACCGATTAATGCAGCTTCTGAGAAGGCACTGATCCATGGCCAGATGCCTCCTTTTTGCAGACGCGAATAAACCAGAATAACGGCCATGAGGAGCAGGAGCCCTGTGGCAATTATTTTCATCTGGTTAAGCTGTTTCTTTCGGATGTGACGGGCCATTTTTTTGCCTAACGACTGCTCAGTTGGGGTTTGTTACTGACAAGCGCATCTATTCCCTGCTCGATCAGTTTGAAAGTTTCGATAAAAAAATCAATGTTTTTATTGAATGGGTCTGCAATATCATAGTTGCCATATTCACCGAGGCGCATGGTTTTTCCCCGGGATTCAGGAAACCGTGATTCAACGACACGGGTCTGTTCCTTTTCCATGGTCAGTATCAGGTCAGCTTCGGCAATCATTTGTTGTGTCAGGTTTTTTGCCCGGTGTGAACTGATATCAATGCCATGTTCGTGCATGATGCGAATGGAAGACGGATCAGCCGTCCAGCCGGTCATCCCTCTTAATCCTGCCGAGATAATGGTTATTTCAGGAAACCGGCTCCTGAGCAGGCCTTCGGCCATCGGACTTCGGCAGATATTGCCAAGGCAAAGCACTAAAATGTTGTTAAAAGACGAACGGGCAAACCGGCCCCCGGCAGAGGAGGGGAGGGACTGTTTATCCTTTGGTCTGTTTTTCTTTTTAGATGCCATCACTGCTTTCACGCTCAAATTGCAGGCCGGACACCTGGCAATCATGAGCATTTCCATGCCTGAAAGAAGGGGCTGCGCAGCAAACCCTGGTTAATGCACGCGCGGTCATTGCGCGAGTCTTCAAGTTTACTGCATTTTTGTTCTGTTGCCCGGTTTTTCCTTTTGGAAAACGGTTTTTGTTGTCACGGATGCAACAACAGACCCCTTTTGGGAATTGTCCGTCTCTGTTATGGTGCGCTATCCATCATCGCGCAGGAAACTGCGCGTTTTGAAGCCCGGTTTTCTTTGTTTTTCAGTGGTTTGCAGTGTCAATTCTTTGCAAAAGCAGTCAAACGCGCCTGTTTGGTCAGTGCACAGACATTTTAGGGGTTGCTGATTCTTCGGCCTGGAGCAGTTTGCGAACCGAAGAATCAGTGTTTTTTTTTGGCAACAGTCTGTCGCAGTTACTTCTTTTTTAAGGCAAACTGTTTTTTAACCCATTCAATCGCGCCTTCCGTGCTTTGCCAGCTGTTCAATCCGTCTTTCAGGTAAACAACAGCTTCGCTTTCGTTACCAGGCTGATAAAAAGGCGGGAGCTGTGCAGGCATTTTCTTTTTCTTTATTAAAAATGGAGGAACAAACTTGTTCATCCCAAAAGCCTCATCCAGGCTCTTGTTTGCTTTTTGGATTCGCCATGTTTTCGAAAGTCCAGCAAAGCTTGCGAATAAAGCCAGGTTGCAGAGTAATCTCCGTCATAACGTTTGCATAAAGCTTCGGCTTTTTCGATTTCATTATTTTCAATTAATATGGGCAGCAAAATATAGCGCATTCCCAGATTGTCGTTTTCAGAGAGTTCAAGCATTCTTTCGCAATACTTGATGGTATTCTCAACATCACCCTTTTCTTTGAAAACCATCATTAATCCATGAAACGCTCTCATGTAGGGGCGTGTTTCCATGATGCCCCAGAAGTACCCTGTGTTATCTTTGAAAAACTTTTTTCCCCACAATCTGTCGCCAATAGATATGGCTTTCTGGTATAAATCAAGTGCTATTTCCGGATCAGGTGAATGACGCGCAATGGTGTTGTATGAATCCATATGCATTGGCGAAATTGCCAGTATCAGGAGTGCCTGCTTCAGGGCTTCTGTAAGAGACTTCGGTTCCAGATCCCAGAACACCTCTTTCGGGCGAGGCTTTACGAAACGAAGAGACGTCAAGGGTGGCATAAAGTTTGTCTATCCAAGGGATGTCGATTTCCAGTGTGTCTTTAGGCTTGCAGTCTGCTTTGCTTTGGGGGTGCTGCTTTTTTTGGAGGCTGATTTTTTCATGGGACTTGGCTATAGTAATATTGGCAGGGAGTATGCATAACCGCATTTTTGACGTCACAAGTGATATCAAAAATGGAAAGCTGGCCATTTCGTGTTAAAAATCTGGAAAGTCGGGGCACTACTACTCATAATATCTGACCAGCATGTGCCCAAAATGGAGCAGTACAGCGGTTTTTGTGAACTTCTCACTTACTTTATCACAATATAAAGCTGTTTGGCAGTGGCAGAATTCTCCATTGCTGTAAAATTTTGCATCAGGATCTTTTGCTCCGGCGGCCACTGCTTTGCGACCGTCGTACTGCAAGAGCAAATTTTCCGGGTGCAGCCGGTGTATTGTTGTGTGCGTGAAATGCCAGTTGAAGTTCACTGGTGCGCAGGTTATGCCAGGGTCTTTGCTGAGTGCCCAAAAAATGCAATGACCGTTATGTTTCAATAAATCTGAATATCGGGAGAATTTGTGCCAAAATAGCATATTTGAAGGGAATGCTTCGCGTTTTCCCTGTTTGCTGACCAGGTCAGGATACGAACTGCACCTGCTAACGAAAACTGTGGTACCTGTAAAAATCTCTGCAAATTTCAGAAATGGCTTCTAATTATGGCTAGCAAAAATCCAAATACGCCAGTTCACGCTCAAAGTGATTTTTCATGGCACTCTCATTCTGTCGAAGATGTCATGGCACATCTTGCTGTGCCAGGTGAAGGGTTAAGTGAAGAAGAAAGGGAACTCCGCCAGAAACGGTATGGTCCCAATGCACTGACTCAGGCCAGCCCTCCAAGTGCCATCTATCGCTTTCTCGCACAATTTCATAATTCACTGATTTATGTCTTGTTGGCGGCATCAGTGCTGACTTCCATTCTGGGATACTGGATTGACACAGCCGTCATCATGCTTGTTGTTGTACTTAACGCTGTTGTCGGCTTTGTCCAGGAAGGCAAAGCAGCAGATGCGATGGACGCCATCCGGAAAATGCTCTCTTTGCAGGCAACCATTTTCAGAAACGGAACCCGTATTACCGTTTTAAGTGAGACCCTCATACCTGGTGATATTGTTGCTTTGGCTTCAGGCGACAGGATACCTGCTGATATCCGGATCATACGGGAGAGTAATTTTTCTGTTGACGAAGCTGCCCTCACAGGAGAATCTCTGCCGGCTAAAAAATCGACAGCTCCGCTTGCGGTTGATACGCTGCTTGGCGATCGCACCAACATGGTCTATTCAGGCACCATGGTCACATTCGGTACAGCTGTCGGAGTTGTTGTCAATACAGGAGATAAAACCGAATTTGGCCGAATCAGTGCTCTTTTGAAAGAAGTAGAGACGATCACAACTCCCTTGCTGCGCCAGATTGGTTCCTTTGGAAAGTGGCTGACGCTGGCGGTTTTGCTGCTTTCTGCCATCACTTTCTTTATCGGCTTTGTCATTCGCGATCACGAATTTGGCGATATGTTGCTAATGACAGTTGCTTTGGCTGTATCAGCGATCCCGGAAGGTCTGCCGGCCGTGATGACGATTACGCTTGCCCTGGGTGTACAGCGTATGGCGGGCAAACATGCCATTGTCAGACAGTTGCCGGCTGTTGAGACTTTGGGCTCTGTCACCGTTATCTGTTCTGACAAGACAGGAACGTTAACGCGTAACGAAATGACGGTTCAGACACTGGCAACAGCCGATCATGTCTATGAAGTCACTGGTACCGGTTACAGACCGGAGGGTGGTTTTTTGGTCGATGGCAGGGATATTCCGGTTCATGACCGGGCAGAGCTGGAATTAATAGCCCGCGCTTCGCTGCTCTGCAATGATTCTTCATTGAATTTTAAAGACGGCGAATGGCTGGTGGCGGGTGATCCGACGGAAGGGGCACTTTTGTCTCTGGCAATGAAAGCGGGGATGGATCTGGCCGGGGAAAAGCAGGCTCTTCCCAGAATTGATGTGATTCCTTTTGAATCAGAACACCGGTTTATGGCTACGCTAAACGAAAACCAGGAAGGCCGGCGCTTTATTTTTGTCAAAGGGGCACCCGAGCAGGTTTTTGCGATGTGCAGTCTGGAAAGGGATGCACAGAATAATACGCGTCCAGTCAATCTTGACTACTGGGAAGCGCGTATTCACGACATTGCCCTGTCCGGTCAGAGGACGCTTGCATTAGCTATGAAAGAAGTGCCTGTCAGCCAGAGCAGTGTGGATTTTGGTGATGTCCAAAGTGAAATGATACTGATGGCTGCCTTCGGTATTATTGATCCGCCGCGTGATGAAGCGGTTGATGCTGTAAGGCAGTGTCATACTGCCGGCATTCGCGTCATCATGATCACGGGTGACCATGCCGAGACTGCCAGGGTAATCGGTGAGCGCCTGGGCATTGGTATTGGCAAAAAAGCCATGACGGGTGCTGAAGTTGAAGGCAGGACTGACGAAGAGCTGCAGGAAATTGTCCGCGATGTTGATGTTTTTGCACGTGCGAGTCCTGAACACAAGCTGCGCCTGGTCCAGGCTTTGCAGGCCAATGGGGAAATTACTGCCATGACAGGCGATGGTGTCAATGATGCGCCTGCATTGAAGCGTTCCGATGTCGGACTGGCTATGGGACTCAAAGGGACCGAGGCAGCCAAGGAAGCTGCTGGCATCATCCTGGCAGACGATAATTTTGCAACGATTGCATGTGCGGTTCGGGAAGGGCGCAGAATTTACGACAATCTGAAAAAAAGTATCCTTTTTTTGCTGCCAAGTAACGGCAGCCAGACCCTTGTCGTAATTGCGGCAATATTGATGGACATGATTTTGCCGCTGACATCAAAGCAGATTCTGTGGATCAATATGGTTACTTCGGTAACACTTTGTATTGCGCTGACATTTGAGCCGCCTGAAGAAAACATTATGAAAAGAAAGCCGCGTGATGCCCGGCAGGCTGCGATTCCGCTTCATTTGTTCTGGCGTATTGCGTTTACGTCGGTCATTCTGATGATGGCTGCTTTCTGGCTGTTTAACTGGATGCTGAGCAGAGATGAGGGTATTGAAGTTGCCCGTACGGTAACGGCCAATGTCATCATAACAGGGCAAATGTTTTTCCTGCTCAATTGTCGCTTTCTTTATGCAAGTTCATTGTCCTGGCGTCTGTTCAGGGGCAACAAGTGGGTATGGGTGTCTTTGGGCGTACTGGTTCTGCTGCAGCTGCTCTATACGCATGCTCCGGTAATGCATGATGTGTTTGGCACCTACCATTTGGGTCTGAAGGAGTGGCTGATGGTTATTGGCGTTGGCATTGTGACTTTTTTCCTGGTGGAACTGGACAAGTTTTTCCAGCGCATGCTGGCAAAAAAGAGAGGCTGGCTAACAGACTGATTCTGGTTTGAATTTGTTCAAAGCCCGAATCCCGCTCATGAGGGTGCACACAATGTCCGGACGATTTTGCCTGGCTGAGTCTTTGTTTTGCCACTGGCGCTGCTTTGTGAGCGTGCGTTTTCGGTACTGCTTCCCAAAAGGGATGCCTTTTTGAGTGTCAGACAGGTCCGGAACATGTCAGGTTTGTTGCTTTCAGTACCACTTGCCCCGCTGCCAGGACTGGAACCCGTCATGGCACCTGATACGCGGATTGTGATACTTTGCAGCTATCCTGGTAAAGATGCTTTTGAAAAAAACGAATATTACCCCGGCTTCCAGAACGAGTTCTGGGAACTGATGTCGGCAGTACTCGGTCATTCGCTGACGGATAAAAGCTATGAAAAAAGGCTGCAGGTTCTGCTTTCGCATGGAATTGGACTTTGGGATGTCATTTCTGCCTGTCAGAGCAGGGGCTCTTTAAAAACGGTTTTACGTGAAACCAGGCCAGAGCAGCTTGCCTATCTGAAGGAAAAGTGGCCGCTTTTAGGTAAAATCTGCTTTAACGGACAGCCATCTGGTGAATATGCCCCGCTTTTTGAAGAAGCCGGATTCACAACTCTGGTTTTGCCGTCGTCTTCTTTTGTTTATTCAAAGCAGTCCTTTGAAACAAAGCTTGCGCAGTGGCTTCATATTTTACTGGTGCCGGATGCGGTCTGATGCGATGGATGTCGGGCCCAGCAGTTTGAATGTTTTTTTTGATATGCGTTTTCTTGTACGGACAAAATGACAGAGGATTTTTCAGAAGCACAGGAATATTTTTCTGCTGTTTTGCAGGATGGCATGGCACTGGAATTTATACCTGATGAATTTAAAACAGCCGAGCTTTGTCTTGCAGCTGTCGGGAATCATCCAGAGGCGCTTGAATTTGTGCCGGATGATTTAAAGACAGTGAAACTGTGTCTCCTGGCTGTCAAGGAAGCTCCTGGGACACTGCAGTTTGTACCTGAAGAACTCAGAACATTTGAAATTTGTCTTGTCGCAGTCCAGCGTGATGGCTTTGTACTTGAATTCGTACCCGAAAGACTGAAAACAATGGAACTTTGCATTGTTGCTGTTCAGCAGGACTGCTACGCACTCAATTTTGTGCCGGAAGCACTCAAAACAGCGGAAATGTGCCACATCGCCATTTTGCTGGATTGTGCCGGTTTTGCTCTTAAATATGTGCCGGATGATATTAAAACACTGGAACTCTGTCTCGCATCTGTGCAGAAAAGCAGTTCAGCCCTCCATTTTATACCGGACGAACTGAAAACGCCTGAAATCTACAGTGCAGCTGTTCTGCATGACGGTTATGCACTGGGTCATGCACCAATAGATCTGAGAACGCAAGAGCTTTGCCTTGTTGCTGTTCAGACGAGTGGCGGAGCACTGGGATACGTACCCCAGGCACTGAGGACAGCTGAGATTTGTCTTGCCGCTGTCGAACAGGATGGCAGAGCTCTTTATTTTGTTCCGGATGAACTGAAAACACGTGAGCTGTGTCATATTGCAGTTCAGCAAAATCCTGAAGCGCTTGAATACGTCCCGGAGGCTCTCCAGACACCGGAGCTGCTGAATCTGGCTGTCACTGAAAATTCCGGTAAGGAAAACGAAGACACCAGTGGATTCAGACAGTTCTGACAGTGCCCCCGGAGGGTTTTCCGGGTACAAGGGCTGTACAGGAAAAATCCTGGAAGCAAAGTCTGTTGCAGTCTTGCAGCGGGAGTCAAAGGTTTTGCAAAAGGATGTCCGGGAAAAAATGATTTGAAGGAAAGAAATTTATGAAACTCGTTCGCTTTGGCGTTGCAGGAAAAGAAAAACCGGGAATTATTGACGTAAACGGCAATATTCGTAATCTTTCAGGAATCATAACGGACTTTACAGCTGAACAGCTTTCTGATGGGGCATTAGCCAAAATCGCTGCGTTAAGGCATGATGACCTGCCACTTGTCCAGGGTGAGGTGCGTCTGGGTGTGCCGGTTGCGCATGTTGGCAAATATATCGGTATTGGTCTTAACTATATAGAGCATGCCGAAGAAGCAAAAATGCGCATACCGAGAGAGCCTATTGTTTTTATGAAAGCAGTCACCTGTCTGTGTGGGCCGACCGACAACATCATTCTCCCGAAAGGTTCCAGTAAAACAGACTGGGAAATAGAGCTGGGCGTGATTATCGGAAAAAAAGCCCAGTACATCAGTGAGGATGAGGCGCTTGATTATGTAGTGGGTTATTGCGTTGCAAACGATCTTTCCGAGCGTGAATTCCAGACCGAGCGCGGTACCCAGTGGGCCAAGGGCAAGGGCTGTGATACTTTTGGCCCGTTAGGTCCCTGGCTTGTCACACGCGATGAAATTTCTGACCCTCAAAATCTGGATATGTATCTTGAAGTCAATGGTGTGCGCATGCAGACCGGCAACACGCGCAGCATGATTTTTCCCGTTGCAAAAATCGTCAGTTATCTGAGTCACTTCATGACGCTGCTGCCAGGCGATGTGATTGCTACAGGCACTCCGCCTGGAGTCGGCATGGGGCGGGACCCCCAGATATTTTTAAGGCCGGGGGACAGGGTAGTAGCTGGTATTATCGGGCTTGGAGAACAAAGCCAGGAAGCAGTGGCCTGGTCTGGCAGCTGAACCGGAACCGGTCCCCTGCCTTGTGGCTGGGGCTTTTGAGTGCGCGACAGTTTTGCCGCAGGCGGGTTACCTGATCTTTGCTTCCTTGTAGAGGACATGCTTTCTTGCTTTCGGATCGAATTTGATGATTTCGATCTTTTCCGGTTTTGTCCTTTTATTCTTGGTTGTTGTATAAAAGTGTCCTGTTCCTGCTGTTGACTCCAGCTTTACTTTTTCTCTACCGGACTTTGCCATAATTCCCCCTGTCAGACACGAATGCCGCGTGTACGCATGTCTGCAAGTACGGCATCAATTCCAAGTTTGTCAATGTTGCGAAGGCCTGCTTTGGACAGGCGAAGAGATACCCATCTGTTTTCGGATTCCACGAAAAAACGCCTGTTTTGCAAATTTGGCAAGAAGCGGCGTTTCGTTTTATTGTTGGCGTGAGAGACATTATTCCCTGCCATTGGCTTTTTGCCTGTTACCTGGCATACGCGTGCCATATTTTCCTCCAGAAAAACCTTTAAACATGAAAAGAAGGCATTCTATTCCAAAACGAAATCAAATACAACAGGTTATTACTTTTATTGTGTCAAAAAGATGTCTTTTCGGCATATATTGGCCAGTAGATCAGTATCTGTAGAAAAAGCTTCGCAGTCCCAATCCCAGCCAGTCTCTTTTTTTCAGGACAGGGCGCCGGTTAAAAACATCGTAGCCGACTGCCTCAATCATATCCAGTATGCGCAATCCGCCGAGTACGACCAGGCGCAGTTCGTGTCCGACCCGCCCGGGAATAACGCGCGGAAGAGCAGCACCTGAGAGCATCAGTTCCCGGGTTCTTTTTATTTCAAACTGCATCAGAGAGTGCCAGGCATCGTTGACAGCTGCTGATGCGATCATGTCTTCTGTCACATTAAAGTGCAGCATATCTTCCTGCGGGATGTATATGCGGTTTTTTTCCCAGTCAATGGCAACATCCTGCCAGAAGTTAATAAGCTGCAGGGATGTGCAGATTGCGTTTGACATGCGGATGTTTTCTGCACTTGTCGCCTTGTAGAGACAAAGCAGGAGAAATCCGACCGGGTCTGCCGAGCGGCTGCAGTAGTCAAGCAAAGCGTCGTAGGAGGGATATCTCTGGGTATATGTATCCTGGGTAAATGCAGAAATCAGGTCCCGAAAAGGTTTTATAGGGAGCTCATACTGTCTGATTACATTGTCGAGCTGTCTGAACAGTTCACCATCGGGGGTTATGCCCTGTTCAATTTTTTTCAGTTCATGAAGATACTGTTCAAGGTCTGCCTGTCGTTCTTCGGGCGGTGCGTTACCCTCGTCAGCAATGTCATCGGCGGAGCGTGCAAATGCATAGATAATTTCGATTGGGTAGCGAAGCCTTTTTGGCAGCAGGACAGAGGCTACAGGGAAGTTCTCATAGTGATCGACTGGCATGGTTTTTATTATTCAATTCAATTTTTTTGTTGAACTTCCGGTGTGAAAAGCCGAATATTTCCTGTTTTTCAGCTGGCTAGTTGAGTATGGGTATTTTGTTTCCAGCAACTATTTACCGAAAGTGCAGGTTCCCGCTTAATTTGCAAGAAGTCCAAACATTTTGATTTTGTTCAGTAAAAACAATGATATAAATGACGCCAAGCCCTTGAATTCCAGTAATTATGAGGGAGTTGTTTGGAGCAGGAGCTTTACCGTTTGGACACCAGGATTATGTCACCAATCTCCTTTTCCACCGGAAAACAACTGTATGCCAGCGTTTCACATATGTGCGGTATCTTTCCCAATGTATCCATCTCTGCATGGAATTCCTGCTATGGCTGGGCAAGGTGATTTCCTGCCCTGTCCAGGGGTATTCCATCAATACGGATGGAGGAGCGTTGGTGTTCCCAAAATAATTTTTACGATTGAGGGTGTGCCTAACGGAGGGCAAGGATGTTTTCCCTATCGAGCCCCGTATATTTCTGAATGGCTTCTGGCGAAAATCCATCGTCAAGCATTGAACGCGCAACCTGTAAACGGCCTTCTTTCATGCCTATTTCCCTGCCTATTTCCCTGCCTATTTCTCTGCCTTTTTCCATGCCTCTTTCCATGCCTCTTTCCATACCTTCCTCCAGGGCATGGCGCACATGGATTTCCTTTATTGCTTCGTCAATCGGAATAAGTTCCATATTCCACTCCTTTCTCACTTTAGAATCAGTTTTGTTGTCCTCAATTTAATGCAGTATACGGTAAATAAACCGCTGAAGGCTTCGCGCTCATTTTTTAGTGTCACAATCTTGTTTTCGCAGCAAGTCAGGGAGCTCCTGTCGGGAGCGACAGGAGCAAGTTGAGGGTGCGCCTAACGTAGGGCAAGGATGTTTTCTTTATCAAGACCCGTATATTTCTGAATGGCTTCTGGCGAAAGTCCATCATCAAGCATTGAACGCGCAACTTGCAAAGCCCTTTCCACTGAGCCTATTTCCT
>Ga0099364_10009214_pt1 | contig 13727 bp, 14 predicted proteins | sample TergutTh196P3_FD_73070 | JGI IMG/M metagenome (GOLD analysis project Ga0099364, IMG submission 73070) | Microcerotermes parvus P3 segment gut microbial communities from Pointe-Noire, Republic of the Congo - Th196 P3 | ecosystem: Host-associated > Arthropoda: Insects > Digestive system > Gut ...
GAAGAGTGTGTACCCATGCGGATATTCAGCCGCGACCGTGTGCAGGCATGGTCTTCAGCCGCGAAATAAAATGCAAAGCGGGACTGCCGAATACGTGTTTGCGCAACTGTAGCGGCCAATGCCCCATCTACAAAGTTGCCGAACGTCCCAGACCGCTCCTGTCGGCTCAAGGGCAAGCCGCACCACCGCAGTATGGTGTCCGTACAATTTCCCGGGCTACGGGAGCTCAGCAGGCCGTTCCAAGAACTGCTACCGCTCCCTCGGAGCCGAGGACACCTTGCGGGACATGCGGCGGAATGAAACATTCGTGATTCCATACGCATGGAATCAGCAAATGTGGTGCCGAGAAGTTTCCAGCAGCATTACTGTTCGTCTTGTTTATATTTTGAACGCCAGCCACAGTTGTCGGATAAAGAGATGCTTCCTTTCAGAAAAATTTTTTCCCAGATAGTATAAAGATTGAGTGCAGAGGAAAGTCCTCTTGAATACCCAGGCTCCAAGGCAAAAGTGAGACCTGATAGGGCTCTCATGATGATTCGCACTCCATCTTCACCAGATTCAAAAATCTTACGAATAGTTTTTTCGGGCATGACGGGGCCATCTCCCTGCTCACCTTTTGTAAAATAATCGAGATCAATGTCCCAGTAAATTTGTCTGTTTTGGCATTCAATATCGGATTGCGTCCATCGCTTTGAAAATTCACTTAAACTTTTGACATAGTGTACTTTGTGCGTGTTGCCGAAGTGGTCTTTTACACTCCGGATTTTCTTTCGTTGTCCTCGCTGTTTTGTAATCAAATACACGTCTCCAATGGCATTTAACCATACGGCGGGAAGAATATGCCCATCATTCAACGAGCATAATCCAAACCAAGAGAAAAGTGCAATTTCCCCCATATTTTTCGCTCGGTTCAACTCTATCAGGTGGTCTTCGACAATATCGTCACGACAACCAAAGTCATCGTGCCAATCCATGGAAACAAGGTGGGGAGCTCTAAAAGAACGCGGCTCCTCGTCGTTTTCGAGACATCGTTCATTTCGCCACTTCATCCAATAATAAAACGCAAAACGATGTTCAAAAAACACTCCTACCTCAATTGACCCTCGATCGCCATTTCGATGAATGGGATAGGGAGTTTCAAGATAATCTGAATAACACCCGGGGGGCTTCAAGAATGAAACGTCTGCCGGATCGGTCAGTCTATGGATATAAGACAGCAAGTATTGCGGAATAGCATTGGCCGTGTTGTCTTCACTGTTCGATTTTTGAAACACTTCCTTCACGGCACTCTATTTTTTGTGTTGACATTCCAGGTTGCCAATCCGAACAGCATTGAAATTTGCTCAAGGCAGCCTTACGCGAAACCAAATCGTTACCTCTGACCCTCATGAGCAGTATAGCACGCTTTGATACCGATTTCAATAGCCTCTTTACAGATTCGCCAGAATAGCATCGCTGATTTCGACCGGCAGACTGCTCGCGTCATAGAGGGGCATTTGACCATGTTTTTGAAGCAACGCATCGAGCACGACCGCTGTGTTCACATCAGCAGTTTCGGCGGTGCTTGCAAGGAGTTTTGGATGAATCCGGGGCATTTCAAACGATGCTCTCTTCACGAGGTCCGGCAACAACTCCTGCACTTCTTCAAACGGCAATGCCGCAAATTGCCCGGTGGCGTAGTGTGTCCCGCTCGCTAATTTGTGGATGCTCTCTTCGGCAAGTTTTTGCACTTCCGGAATGAGCGGGTCACGCTGAGTGATCTGAAGCAAATCACATCGTTCAGAAAGAGAGAGGATATAATTCATTTCCGCTGCCTTCTCGAAAAGATGATCGACCATCCCTTCCCGAAGAGAAATCTCCAAGTGATCCGCATTGTTCTGGAGCCAATCCTTCGTTTGTTTCTAATCGAACTCTGTGCGGATCTGTCGGGGAGTAGGCTCCATCTCGTCCATGAACGCGGAGGCGGATTTTATATCTTCCAGAATGCCGTATCGCCGGGCAGCGTCTGTGATCTGTTTTTGGTAAGATGCGTGAACCGCTGGCAAGCAATCACTGCATGCGAGTTTGATCGCCGAGCGCCATACATTTTCTTGACTGTTGATGCGGATACCGCTAGGATTATCTGCAACAGCCTCTACGCCGCTCGCATGTTTTGTTTCCACATACTTCGGGATAGGGAACCCGAACTCTCGCATTGCATCCAAAACATATTCCACCGTTTTTTGCATGATTCCGATACGAAGTTTTACGGCGTGTAATCAGACCGACCTCAAACTGTATTATAACGAGCAGAACGATCCGCTCCGATGACCGGAGGACAGTTTATCTTTGCCCCTGGCTTTTTAGGAACACGGGCACTCTGTCGCCCCGATCAAACGGCCGTCGTCATGAGCACCCAATGGAAACTGACTCTGTTTTTGCAAGCAGCGATCTATCGACAGGAACATAAATATCCGCCTCTCTTGGCATGGTTTCCCAAAGATCCACAGACCGGCATCCCCTATCATTACAACTGGTCGGGGTTAAAAAATGTGCCGAAGATATTTTGGTCCCATTCAAAAGATATCGCCAATCTGCGCGAAGCCTGTCTTCAGACCAGCATGGTCTCCTATGCCTATTTCAATGAGGCGGGACGGTTTGTTCCCCCGGAAAAATTGTATGGTGGGCTGATCCGATCAATCATCAAAACTGCCGAGCCATGGCACAAGGTATTGACACGATACCTTGAGAGCGACCTTGAAAAAATAGGAGAAAGACTGGACAAAATCAGCCTTCCGACCCGAATTATCGATCAATATCTTGAACACGTTCCCGAAAAAATCCGGGACCAAGTGGCGGCGAAAGGTGCCTTGGTTGAATCCGCACGATGGATCGACGGATACAGGATGCTTTCGAACTCCGACGGCTGGTGGAAATTGGGGAACAATTTGAAGCGTTCGTTGCTATCCAATGTCCGATGTTCTTTGGAAAAAATTATCTACATTGCGGATGAAGAGCCGATCTGTCAAGGGAGAATCGTCATTGGCAGCGAAGAATATCCGTTCACCGAAAAGGAAGAGATTTTTGAAAAGTATCCCATCCACACGGTGAAAAAGGTATGTGTCGAAAATAACTGCACCCAGTTTTTACGGATCAACCTCCGAAATGAACAGTACCTTCGTCTTGTCAAAGAAACCAGTCATCCCCAAACGATCTATTGCTGGGAAGGATACGGCTGGTCAAAAAAAGATACCGCGTTGCGATTGCCCAACGTGATGATTTCGGATATGACGGTGACGGATACGGCTCTTTTCCTGCAAACAGGTCCCTTCCATAAACTGACGTTCGAACAAGTTCAACCCATCGGCCCCGCACATCGCAATGCCATTGCCCATTTTGAAGAAGAGTCCCCAATTGTTTTTGCCCTATTCGCGGCGATCATTCCCGCTCTCTTGAGCCCAGCCTATCGGATGCAGCCGCCGCAGACGGTGATTGCCGGTGGCGATTTTATGCTCGTGAAACAAATTGGCGATATGCTCGGGGTTCCACAGATGCAACTCAAAGAGAAGGAAGAAATCGAACGGTACACGAAACTCCATCAATGCCCCTTCCTTGTCCGGCTTTCACCCAGCCACAAGAAAAAAAGAGCATCCCACGAATGGGCAGATATTTTGGGGCTCAATACTCCGGCACTGATTGGAACTTCCATTACAGAGGCGATGGCGAGAATGTCTTATGGTCGTGCAAACCTTTTGCTCCTGCCGGGAACAAGGTTTTACCGATGGTTTGATGGGAAACTGCCAAGAATCTTTTTGGACTGCTTTATGGCTTGCCTGCGCCATCTCAGTCGGTTTGTTCTTGATCCCCAAATCCATACCTTGGATTGGAATGATGATTTGATTGACGAAACAAACCGGTTCTTTGCCGAAGAGGTCGGCGTTGCTCCAGCAAAAATCCTCTACGGCGGATATTACGATGGTCCCGACTACTTTTATGATTATGTCAATCTGCTCTGCCGGGCAGACATGCTCGTGCTGGATGGCGGTGCCAAGATATCTGTCATGGAACTGGCCGAAGGGTACAGACGGCATATCGGCATGTTCGACTTCCAACTTCTCTACGACGACCTCGCAAAGAGTCACGCCGTGGGGGAATACGACAGCAAAAAGAACACCCTTGAACTCTTGGGAGAAAATCTAACACAGAGCAAAAAGCGGCTGGAAAAGTTTTATGGGACGCTCCTACGAAACTAACCCATCAGTTTTTTTGCCAGGGGTTTTCCGATTCTTTTTCCGCAGAGTCTCGTTCAAGGCTTTGCCAAATTTGAAAACAACCACGGATTTCTCCTTTACTTTTACCGCTTCACCGGTTCTAGGATTGCGGGCCTTCCGGTGCTTGCGCTTTCTGACTACGAAAACCCCGAAGTTCCGTAATTCGATTCGCCCTTCTTCGACAAGCGTTTCCGAAATGCTGTCGAGAACATGTTGCACAATGTCCTTTGCCTGCAACTGCGTCAGGTGCGGGTGGCATTTGAAAAGTGCAGCGCGTAGCACGCCAATTGTGCAGTGCGAGCGATAATAATATAGCCACTTTTCCTTTTCCCGGCAAGTGGCTGCTCACTTTCCTATTTTTCTCTGTTTTGACCGATTTTTTCCTTGCCGACCGCAGTCGGTAACTCTCGCCACTCGCCTCCAAAATGTGGCAACGATGCGTCAAGCGATCCAAGACCGCTCCCGTCAGTCTGACATTGCCCAGCACCTCCGGCCACTGCTCGAACGGCAAGTTCGTTGTAACAATCACACTCGTTCGTTCATACGCCTGCGAAATGACATCGAACAGCAACTCGCTGCCTTCCACCGCGATTTGAGAATGCTATCCAAACGTTGTTCGATACGCAGTGCGATATTCTTTACCACTGGAAAGTTGGCGGCGGAGTGCTTGATTATTTCCTCGCCATGGCGGGAGCGGCACCGATCCAATGCACCTCTCTCGGAACGCATGGAACCGGGAGCATTTTCCCTTTGTAGGCGTTTCATGCGGCATGACATTTTATCACAAGTCCTTAATTGCTACCAATGCCGAAGAATATGCGAAAATTGCCGTCCGATTGGGCACGGAACCGGCTTACCGCCAATCGGCGAGCGAGCAAATTATTCAAAAGAGCGAACCTGTCTTTTCCCCGGAGCAGACGGTTCGTGATTACGAGCGGTTTTTTGAGTCGGTACTGTCTCCATGATTTGCTACATCGGCAACAATGTCGTGTCCGAATCACTTCTATGGATTCCCAATCTGGGGAGGATCGGTTTTTGTCTTGTCATTTTTTGAGTTGTGAAACGGAATCAACAAGACATTAAAAATAAATCCCAAAATAAATGAAAGAACCATAAAGCAACCATAAGCGAAAACGACAGACACGATGCCCCACTTGGCGACTTGTAACGGATGATTATACCACGCCTCGCCACTACTAAGAGCGGAGAGCAAAACTATTACAGGCAGTAAGATCAATTCTACAAAGGGAGTAAAGGAAAATCCTGACTTATCGCCTTTCCATTCTCTCCATGCTACCACAAATGCCGCTAAAACTATCCACGCAAGATACAATCCGAAAAGGACTGCAACTATACACATCAGTACGGTTATCATGGCTTGAAAAATGGTTATCATGATTATTTTAATATTCGTTGTCCAAAAAGTCCCCTCCAAGAATCAAAACCTTGTGGCCATTGTATTGATGAAGTGGGAACTTGCCCTGTAATTGAATTGGCGAATGGCACTTTGTATGATGGCACCTTCGGTCCCCACAAAAATGTTCTGATGTAGTTCCATTGGGTTGCCTCACCCAACATTACCCATCGTCCTGGATTCAAGTCATGCGGGAGTTTTTCGGAAATTTTTTGAACGAGGGCTCTTTTTGTCATAGAGATAAGTGTACTGCGCATCCCTGTTTTAGCAATCGCCTCTGATGCTCATGCTAAAGTCATTGGTCCCCGGCATAGAGCGATTCCAATTCAGATGTGATTGCCGTCTTCAAGGTCTCTGCCGTCGTGTGCAATGCCGGGATGGACGATATTTGATGGATGAGGGACGCTAATTGTTCTTCGATGTATTCATTGACCGCATTCGTTCGGTCCGCCTGCTCCTTCATGACATTTTCATCGTAGGAAGTCATGTTGCCGTATGCTTCTTCCTCTTTGGCAAAGGTCAGTACCGAAGGCGGGGCGAGCAGCCCCTCTCGTTTCACCATCGTTTTGCAATAGGCGACGATTTGCGAGTCGAACATATCCTCTTCTTGGGGGGGGGAAAGAGGAGCGTCGCCTCCATCATCGACCATGCGAGGTCTTCAATATCAATCGGTTCGGCATAAGACCAATCCGTTCCATCTCCCAAGAGTCCATGAACCGTAAAAAGAAATGACGGCAAACTACGAAAAAAATTGTCCGTCGTGAGCAACGCCATCCCCGCCATCAGTTTGCCAAGATTATCGTCGGGAATCGCTGCCCCGAACTGCTCTTTGATTTCGATCTGCAACATTTCCGCTGTCCAAGGACCCTCTTCTCCCGAAAGAAAAGCATCCCCGAACCGATCAATCATGAGGACAAGCAAGGTAGACGCAAAGGTCTCCTCGCTTGTGATGAGCGAAGCGGATATATCCAAGGGTTCAATCGATGCCGATATAGCTGTGGGTGACGCGGTAGTAATGATCAATCTTTTGTCCCGGCTCCGGCGGATCGACAAAGCCGACATCGAGCGGTTTCCCTTCTTTGTCGCAATAAATCGAAACCCCACGTTTATCAATCCCGACTTGAGAAATCCCGGCTTCCTTTTTGCAAAGGTCAATCCCTTTGTCCATGATGCCACCAGACTGGGTGAAGTCCAAGGCATCGGAGGCATCATGGGAATGCACAATGAATGTCACCTCTGCCCGGCTGGCATCGGTGGGATTTCGAATCACTTTCGTGTGGATCATCGTGACGGATTGAGGAATTGCCTCGTGGACGGAGGTCGCGGGTGGTTCAAAGGGTGCTACGGACATGGTTGGGTTCCTTAGGACATTGTTAACTTGCTATCGTGTGACTTCTTGCGGCGGCTCCGAGTGCCGCCGATACACGACTTTGTATTTTAGCACGCCGACGGCTTGCTTCACTAATTTTGCGATTTCATCCGAACATTCTGCGAGTGCGATCTTTGCCGAATGGAGTGCCGACCGGTCGATGTCCACCGGCTTTTGACATGACCTGCACGAGTTGGCTTGGATTTTTCGTTCCAACATTCGGACTTCATTCATCACCGGCAGTAATCGGGCGACTCTTGCATTGCGAGCCCACCGGAAGACCACATCGTCCGTTACAAGGATTGGAGCACTGTCTGCCAGTTTGGGAAAATCGTTCAAGACCGCAGCCTGTACCGGCACCGCCGAAATCCTCGCCGGAGCATTTGACGAAGGGACTCGCACGAACCTTGTTTGACCGCGACCGCAGCACGTCATTGTGAATAGGGCTTCAATTGTTCAATGTCTAAAAGGTCTTGTTCCAGCCGGGCTGCCGCTTGTTCGATCCATTCAACCGCCTCCCTCACAAACGCCCGGTTCGGAAGAATAACATCAATGGCGGACCGCCGGAAAAAAGGCAACTTGTGCGTGTGGATATTGGGGCGTTTCCCTGATACAGGTTGATACGGTCTCCACACCGGTTGTCCCGCTGCATCTTCCGACCGGACATGGATGCTATTTTGCTGGGCATCAAAAACAAATGTGTCCGCCGCAAATTCACCGGGAGAGACTTCTTCCACACTGCTCACCCCGACGGGATATTCGGCAAGGTCTTCCACGGAACAGATCGTGATGAAACTTTCCCGAAGGATTTTTTCAAAAGAATTGGGCGGCTCCACACAGCACAGAAAAATGGCGGCGGGTTCCTCCTTTTCGTCTCGGGCGCGAAAAATCACTCGGGTCGCTCCATTCGACAAGGGACGCTTGATCGGGGCTGTTTCCACGGAAATGGTGAACATGAATATCATTGTAGCAGACACGCTGATTCCTCGGCGAGGAATTATAAAAAAATCGTTTTGCTCGCAAAAACAAGGAGAATCGTAATTCCTCGCCGAGGAATTACGATCATTTTGCCCCGCCGCATGTCCCGCAGGATGGCCTCGGCTCCGAGGGAGCGACCGCAGTTCTTGGAACGGCCTGTTGCGCCCCCGCAGCCCGGGAAATTGTACGGACACCATACTGCGGTGGTGCGGCTTGCCCTTGAGCCGGCAGGAGCGGTCTGGGACGTTCGGCAACTTTGTAGCTGGGGCATTGGCCGCTACAGTTGCGCAAACACGTATTCGGCAGTCCCGCCTTGCATTTTATTTCGCGGCTGAAGACCATGCCAGCACACGGTCGCGGCAGAATATCCGCATGGGTACACACTCTTCCCATCCTCTATCCCCCTGTTCTTGTTAGATTCCTACGGTTCACCATTCGCTCCGAAGAACAGAAATGGTGGAATATAAATGCTTTTCCACAAACTCTGCATCACTTTTGCTTTCCACTGTTTCCACTCTTCGTGAGCTGCCTGAAAGTCCAGCGTTAGACCCTGTACCGGTGTCGTGGGTCTTTCATCCAGGCACCGCCCTACGGTGTAATCATACACTTTCCTGACGGTATGCCCTGCGTAGAGATGACTGTACTCTCCCCAATGATCCGAAGGCGGACTCTCCCCACTGCCGGACGGCATAGGATAAAACCAATCTTTTCGTACGTCGTCCATCAAGGTTGTCCCGTACCAATCCTGGATTGTCAGCCGAATAAACTTGACTTCTCTCGGATAAGAAAAATAGGCATGCGCTCTCGCCGAGAAGGGATCCAGCGTGAACTCGTCCATAAACTCCCATTTTGTTGCGGGCTTATCATCCCTGCGCCCTTCCACCAAGATATGCCAGGGCACAAGATATTCGTCAAACAGTTTGGGATCAAACTTGAACCCTGACGAATAATAGCCGCTTTGCACCCAGAAGACGGGTTTGTTCCATATGGCCGGCACGGAGATCGGATTGATGCAGCCACGTAGGGATTTCTCCAGAGCGGGTTGTTGGCATTTTTGTAACTGTAATAGTAATCGTCTTCATAACTGCCTTCGGGAAGCCAGCGGCAGGGCAGATGAAAACGAATGCCGGTAGAAAGGTCGCCGACGAATTCAAAGTCCTGCCGATAGTCGGTAGTCCAGGTTGCAGCCACGCCAGTTCGGCAATGGTTTTTCGGATTTCGGCACGGGCGGCTTCGATCTCCTCAGGCGGGGCACCCGCATAGGGATTCCAGGCATCAGGATTTTCCTTTCGCCTTTTGTCGGTGAGGAAGGGCCAGTCGTATTTCATGTCAGGGTGTTCCGCAAGGCACCATCTGACAGGCCTGATGATCGGAGAATCGAGTAATTGAAAGTGAGTCAACTGTCCTGTCCAGCGAAAGAATACTTCTTTGACAGAAACGGGAGACTCCAGATTCACCACACATGGAACTCCGCCTTCGTAGAGACGGTTGTACGTGGACCAATAGGGAAGCCCGCATCCTCCGTAATGGCCAAAAGATCGCTTGTCCAAAATGCTTCGGTCGGGTTCCGAAAAATCAGCTGCCGTAAGTGTGCTGAACAAGAGTTCATACTCCTCAGCATATTCCGGGAGCGTTAAGATTTGGAGTTCTTGTGAAGGACCGCTTTCGGGGAGCAGGCACTCCATTTCTTCCCGAATGATGCCGTTCAGAGGGCGATAAAACAATACCGCATAGACCTTGCGCAGCTCGCCGAACTGAAGCCGCACAACGGTGGAATCCAAAAGGCTAAAACGTTCTATATCGGCGGCTTGGACTCGGGAAGATGCTTGCCCGGAAGCATCTTTCATCAACCGCAGATAATGCGGCGGAAAATAAGACCGTGTTAAGGCCCACTTCCAGCCCGCCTCCATCGATTCAGGGCGTTCGGTATCGTCATTCCCGGAACTGCTGGGATTCAATATCGGCTCGACCATCCGCTGCCCGACGGTGTGCGGCTGCAACAGTTCATCCTTCATTTCATAGCCGCCGTGCGTAGGGAGCCGAAAGGGAAGGGAGAGAGTCTCGAGCGATGCGGTGCTCTCCAGGTCGATCCCCGCTAAATCGTCCCGGATCAGCATGAGAGTTTTGTACCTGGGTCTAAAGTTGGGAGGAATGAACTCATCCTCCGGGTCTCTTTCCCAAAAGAGTTTTTTCAAATACAGATTGCAATCCTCTTCCGATTGCCCAAACATGTAGGCCATGTCCACGCACTTGTAGGCATTGCCCGTCGCATGCAGGATATTGGTTGTAGGGCGCGGAGTCGGGGAGATGATCATGAGGGTCTGACGATGGTAAACGTAAAAAACGGGATGTGCCGATGGTTATTATCGCCGGTACGGTAGAACAGCGTCACACTGGTCGCCGTAAAATTGGACTCAAGGGTGATGCTCAACGTATCGTTGTAAGTGGTCGTCCAGAGGGTGCCCGTGGTTACATTGCTATGTGTCTGTGCGAAAATGCGCTGACCGATTGTTGGGGACGAACCGCTGGGGCGAATAAGAGAGCCATTGATCGTTACCCCAACGCATCGCACGGAAATGGAAGTGGTATTACTCTGGGCGACGGAAATAGTTTCTCCATACTTAACGCTCTGCGTTTGACCGCCGGAGGGTGTGGTGTGACCAAAACATCTTGACATGCAATATCGACTCCCACTCCTTCAAGATATCCGCCCGAGAGAGGATTCCGAAAGAGTTCAAAGAGTTGGAGTTCCCCTACCAATGCCCGAATCTTTCCCAAACCGCCGTCGCTGAAGGCGTAGGTATCGGCGAGTCCTGGTATGTGAATGCGTAAACTGCGCATGCCGGACTCGTCCACATTCTGATAGTATTGCCTCCCTTTATAGGGTTCGAAACTATAATCCCTGCCGTCCGTCCAGGCATTCGCCCATCCGTCGTTGGACGCGCCTTGCGTGTAGAGCAGACGCTTTTTATCGGTCGGATTGGTAAAAGCAACCTTGTTACGTCCCGACCTGCCCCAGCCATTCACGATATTCGTCAGGAGTGCCCCATTGTTTGCGAGCAGTTCGGTACTTGTCTTGCCCGCCGAGCCCGGCACTTCATTTCGGACGTTGAGAATCATATCCTGTCCGATGTTCGTCCATTGACTCGTCGTTCCCGTTCCTCCGGTGTATTGCAATAAGCGGTAATCATCGTACATGGTATCGACAATCATGATAATGGTCCCTTCGACAAGCGGATCGGTCTCACTTGTTTTGTAGATGGCTTGCTGTGCGGAAAGAGCAAAGGTGTAGAGCGTGCCGCGCATCGTGTTATTGAGTGCTGTACTGACCACACCTGCCAAAGGAGCCCGCCCCAGTCCGAGATAACGCCATGCACTGATCACGGCAATCGATTCATAATCAGCGGCTTCCCGAATCGTGGGTCCTGTATTGTGGGCGGTTGCGGAGACTCCCACGACGAGTGCCGACGCCGTGGAATAGTCTGCGACCATGCCGGTATCGTACTGAATCCCTATCAAGCGAGTCAGGGCAGGTCTTGAAGTCGTTGGGGTCGCCCCTTCGAGCGTGATACCGAGAAAGGCAAGATGGACAAGAAAAGGGGAAGGTTTTCTGTTTCCGGTTGCATCTTGATTGACGAGTTGATAATCCCAGTATTCCGAGCCGCCGGCAGGATACCCTGCTACGGCACCGATCCCGGGATCGGGATTGTCGCCGTAGCCGTAATAATCGTCGATATTCATCGTCTCAAAGAGCCTGCCATCGCAGATAGGACTCACATAGAAACTCGCCGTCGGGTCAGAAACCACGAGCTGGGCATTGACCTGTGTGCTCAACTGCCGGACAGTTTGGTTGCCTTGCGAAAGAGAGGAAGACCGCCCCAGCAGAGGATAGCCCGAATAAAATTGGAACTGACCGACTCGAAAGGATGTATTGCTTGCGGCAATGGGGTCGGGCGATTTGGAAGACCGGGTGGTGCAGACCTGCGTCACCCGGATCCGCAATTTCGTCCAAGGTCTCGGATTGACCGTGACATAATCGATCGAAACCACACCGGTTCTGTCCTGGTTGGTGGTCGTCGAGTCGAACTCGGAGACTGCACTCAAAACTTCCCACTCGTTACTCTCATGCATCTTTTCCAGTTGCCCTTCAATCAAAAAGCCCACGGCAAGGTTTTCACGTCCTTGGACGGTATAACTCCAACTGCGAATCATATAGGCACGGTCAAATCCAACGGTGAAGTCATGCGTGTCGGTTCCATTCAGTGTTGCAAGGTCACGGAGTTTCTTCCTGCCGTTGGCCGCTGTGAACGTAATGCCCATCCCGCCTTCATTTCCAAAGGCATCCGGTCTGCTGCGATTATTGCGGTTGAATAAGGCCGGTGCTGAAGTCTTGAACTGAAAGTTGGGGGTCGGAGAAAAACCGGAATACCGGCTGTTGTACGCTCCCACGGTTGTAGGGACGCTCCGATCCACGATGTCGATGATCTGTGTCTGTGCGGCAGGGTGTTTGCTATCGAAGTGCGGGACAATTTCATTTCTGATGAGTTCGGGATAATAGACCGCGACCTTGAAGGAGCGGGCGATATTTCGAGTGGGACTGCTGAGCCATGCTCCGTTGACCAGGGCGGCGGGAACTTTACTGGTCGCTGTGACCCGATAGACATCGAGATCTTTGCTCTGACTTTGGGCGTGAGTCAGTTTCAACAGAAGATTATCCTCCGAGGAAACAATCGACCGTCCCAAAGCGGATTCCTGGGTTCCTGTTAAACTCTCTACACGGAGTCCCGTGGTATTGCTTGTGCTATAAGCACTTTGCTCAATCTCGGCATCAGGGTTGGTGAGGAGCCAATGGTGCTGGACCCAATTGTTGTCCCACTGGAGATAGGTATTACTGACTTTCAGAAAATGGGGATGCCTGACTTCGAATTGGATGCGATGTGCCGTGGTTTCGACCCATTCCGTAGAGGGGGAATTCGCGGTGGAGCTGCTTGGTTCAACATATTTCTGATACCGTGCGAACTGCACATAGAGTTCGTAAAAGGCGCGAAGATACTCTGAGGTGGAGGTGACCGTAAAGGCAAGTTCTTTGGAATCATTGATCTGCAACGTTCCGGTCCCCCAAGTCGGACTGAGCGTGGGAGCGACCGAAAGAGCTCCGGTGTCATTAGAGTCTCCGCCGTATTCGGAACCTCCCCCTTCTGTTCGGGAAATCGAAGCACTTCTATTCCCCTTCACATGGAATAGTGTCGATACACTGCTCCCGCTTCCGGTGTAGTTCGGCGTGATATATCCCCACATGGAGTTTGCGTTGGTCACAGCGGCGGTACTTGCCGCAATTTCCTTTTTCACGAGCCAGTTTAACCCTGTACCATTGGTGGGCGCGCCGGAAGGGCGGTTGTCGGTGCCGCGGATTTCGTAATAGAGACCGATGTTACGGTAGGTGGCGCAGGTTCGATCGACCGAACCCGTAGGAGATGTCGCCCGAAAGGTCAGAGTGGGCCCTTGGGCCGTCCCTGCTTGCTGGGTGATGGGGTCTGCGGTGTATCGAATTTGGATCGTGTCATAAAGCGTGTCCGAAGGTTCGCCGATGTCCGGGCAGACTGCCGGACGCGTCTCGCTCGAAGCAAGGATCTGAATCTCATGGTTCTGATAGGTGATCGTTGTCCCGGAGTTGGCACCGTTTCCCGGATTGATCGTATAGCCTCGCTCAGTAGCA
>Ga0099364_10009215_pt1 | contig 13726 bp, 14 predicted proteins | sample TergutTh196P3_FD_73070 | JGI IMG/M metagenome (GOLD analysis project Ga0099364, IMG submission 73070) | Microcerotermes parvus P3 segment gut microbial communities from Pointe-Noire, Republic of the Congo - Th196 P3 | ecosystem: Host-associated > Arthropoda: Insects > Digestive system > Gut ...
ACACGACGCTCTTCCGATCTGCTCGGGCTAATCGGGCTGTCACGTTTTTTGCAATGTTCCGTTTCGTTTTTTTTGCTCCCACCCTTTCAGCGGTCTTTGCCGTGTTCGCTTTGGTCGTACCTCCCGCCGCTCACACCGCAAAACATTGTTTATGCCCAAGCAAGAGCAGCCAAGCCGCAAAAATTACACTCCACAAGTTCCATTCCATTCTTGCGGCTTGCCTGCCCTTGCTTTCCCCGCAAAAAAACTACACTACACGGCAAAAAATCGCGCCAGCCCTGCGGCAAAGCCGTAGGCAGCCGCAGCCCTCATTTCGCTATCGCTACATTCCGGGCTATCCGCGTCTGCCACCCTCGCTCCACTCGCAGTCGGCTCGCGCCTCTCCACTACGCAGGCAAAAAATCACTCCGCTATCGCTCCGCTGATTTTTTACCCGCTCCGTTTCGGCTCAGGGCTGTTTTACCTGCGTTGTTTTTGTGCTACGCCCGCGCCCCCCCCGACCACCCACCCCTAAAACAGTTGAATTTTTTATTTTATTTGCGTTACCACGCAGGATTTTTAAATTGCATAAATTTGAATTTCAGTGATATTTCCCCGAAAAAAAGGAATATGCAAAGTTAGCAATTCCGCTTACCGTCAGTAAAGGTCAAGCCCTGCGGGTTTTGAAAAAAAAATCTCCACACCTGCGCTACGCTTCGGGTAGTATTTTTTTTCCAAAAACCTTGACAGCCGCCGCTACATTGCTGTTGGATTTGCATATCCTTTTTTTCTTTCTTTTCTTTTTTCTTCTTTTTCGGGGGAAAAAATATTATTGTTTTTGTTTGTCGTAAAGCAATCGGCAGCAACCCAAAGCATACGCCGCCAATATTTGAAAAGGTAATAAACACCGCAGTATTTTTGTATTCGGATAAGGTCAAGTCAATACCAAAGCCGTACCAAGTCCAAGTAAAATAATTATAAATCTCTAAATTTTTCAGAAATGGGAACAATTAAAAAAGGAATTTTAGGCGGCTTTTCGGGCAAGGTCGGAACAGTCGTAGGCGCAAGTTGGAAAGGCATTGCCTATATGCGTTCACTTCCGCAGAAAGTCAAAAATCCCCGCACATTGGGACAACGCAGCCAACGCAGCAAGTTTGCACTTGCGCTCGCTATGCTGCAACCAATGACAGGATTTTTGCGTACAGGTTGGAAACTTTACGCACATAAGCAATCGCCGTTTAATGCGGCAATGTCGTACACTATGGCAAACGCCATTTCGGGAGCATATCCCGATTATGAAATTGACCCGAGCAAAGTGTTAGTATCTCGCGGAGCATTAGCCACCGTTAGCGACACATTTGTAAGTTTCGATGACGGCAAAATTCAATTTCAGTGGGACGACAACAGCGGCAGAGGCTCGGCAAAGCCAACCGACAAAGCGTTAATCGCAATCTTAAACCTCGTCAAAGGCGAAGCCGTTACCGACACCGCAGGCGCAGAACGCCCCGATTGTGTACAGAATGTTATCGTACCACCCGAATGGGCAGGTGATGAAGTCCACACTTATATGGGTTTCATTTCCGAAGACGGTAAAGAAGTCGCAAACAGCGTGTATTTGGGCGCTGTTCAAATACCTGCCTAAACACAGGTAATTTTTTCTTGCAGCAAAAGCCGCTCATTCGGGCGGCTTTTTTTGAAACTAATCAATTTATAATCAACAAAATAAATATAATATGGAATTTCTAAATCAAATATTGCCTTTTACGGTATCAATCATTACACTAATTGTCGGGTGGTTGGGCGGCAGACGAAAATCTGCCGCCGAAGTTGAAATCATAAAATCCGACCACGCCGAGAAATTATTGAAACTCAATGACCAATATCTAATTGCACCGCTCACAAAGAAAATTGATATTTTGAGCCAAAAAATACAGCGATTAGAGCAGGCATTGAGCCGTATTTCAGATTGTAACGATGAAAAAAATTGTCCTGTCAAGAACGAACTTAAAAAACAAAACAAATGACACCAAGAGGATTACGCAACAACAACCCCTTAAACATTCGGCACAATGCCGATGTTTTCCAAGGTGAAACAAAAGGGAATGATAAATCATTCAAAACCTTTTCCACGATGCCTTACGGCTATCGTGCCGCCTTTGTAACGCTTGCAACCTATCTTTCGAGAGGTTGCAACACAATCGAAAAAATAATATCACGGTGGGCGCCGCCAAACGAAAACGACACACAAGCATATATTCGCACCGTTGTTAAATATTCGGGCGTTGCCGCCGATGAGGTTTTAACCGCCGCAAGCGGCGACAAATACATTTTGATAATGTCGGCAATGTCATTTGTCGAAAACGGCGTAAACGCTGATATTAACCAAATCAAAGCGGGCTTTGCCCTGCAAAATAGAATTACAATGCAATGAAAAAGATAATCCAAATTACAGCCCTTGTATTTCTTTGTTGCGCCTGCGGCACAGTCAAATATGTGCCAATCGAAAGCGTTAGAACAGAGTACAGGAACACCGCCACCACCGACAGCGTATTTTTGCGTGACAGTATCTTCGTGAAAGAGAAAGGCGACACGCTCATAGTAGAAAAATACCGCTACTTATACAGGGATAGAATTTTACGCGACAGCGTAATTGTCAGGGACACGCTCCGCGTTCCCTATCCTGTTGAGGTTGTAAAGGAAGTAAAAAAGCCGCTTACAGGTTGGCAGAATTTTCAAGTATGGTGCGGGCGCATTGCGCTTGTGGTTGGTTTGTTCGGTATCGTATTCTTTGCGCTGAAACTGAAAAAGAAACGGCTATTTTAGCCGTTTACTTACGGAAAAAGAGCCGCCGCAAGCGGCTTTTTTCGTGCCTTAAAAGCCCGAAATTCAATAAAAAACAACTTTCCAAGTCGTTTTTATAGTTGCTTATCAAAAAGAATTTATATCTTTGCCGTTGAATGTTTTGCGCTTTATGGTTGTTTATTGATTACTTGCAACACATTTGCGACATAAGCATATAAAATATTGAATATCAGATATGAATACTTTTGAGGAGGTTAAGTAAAATCCAAAAAATAAAAGACTGTAATTTTACAGGCAAAAAAATAAAACAATGACTTTCAAAACAACACTTTTAATTTACTTGGTAATAATCAATCTGTTTTCTTTTTTGCAATTTTGGCGTGATAAACGATTGGCAAAAAAAGGTAATAAAGCTCGCATTAGAGAAAAAACATTGTTTTTGATAGCCATTTTTGGTGGTGCGCTCGGTGCGTGGATTGGAATGTGTTTTTTTCGCCACAAAACAAAACATTGGCATTTTGTGGTATTTATGCCGTTGATTTTATTGTTGCAAATTGTAGGCGTGTATTATTTTTGGAGGACATGAAAGATTTTACAGAAACTTGAAAAAGAAAACCACACTAATTTTTAGCGTGGTTTTCTTTTTATTAAAGATGATTTATTTCACTTTATCAACAATCGCTTTAAACGCTTGCGGTTGGTTCATCGCCAAATCGGCTAAAACCTTGCGGTTAATTTCGATACCGTTTTTGTGGAGTAATCCCATTAATTTAGAATAAGACATTCCTTCTAAACGTGCGGCGGCATTGATACGCTGAATCCACAATGCGCGGAAGTTACGTTTTTTGTTTTTGCGGTCGCGGTAAGCATATTGTAACCCTTTTTCCCAAGTGTTTTTGGCTACTGTCCAAACATTTTTTCTAGCGCCAAAGTAACCTCTGGTAAGTTTTAAAATTCTTTTTCTTCTTGCTCTTGAAGCAACGTGATTTACTGAACGTGGCATAATTTTCTGTTTTTTGATTGTTAGCGCTGCCTTATTACGGCAAACTTTTAGCTAAACATTCGGTTAATAAAAATTTTTATTTTAAGCAAAGCATTTGTTTAACATTTTTCTCGTCTGCTTTTGATACTAACGCATCGTGCGTCAGTGCACGTTTTTGCTTGGTTGTTTTTTTCGTCAAAATGTGACGTTTAAAAGCGTGCTTCCTTTTGATTTTTCCTGACCCGGTAAGAGCGAATCTTTTTTTGGCACCGGAATTAGTTTTCTGTTTTGGCATTGTTGTTAAATTTTAGCCCCTCTAAATCTCCCCTCAAGGGAGACTTGCAGAAGCATTGATTAATATAAAAAAAAATTAAAATTCTATTTTACCACTCTTTAAGTCCTTGAAAGGGGATTTAGAGGAGGAATTATTTCTTTTTCTTCGGCGACAACATCAGTATCATTCTTTTTCCTTCTAACACAGGCATTGAGTCAACTTTTGCGTATTCTTCCAAATCGTTGGCGAAACGAAGCAACAATACTTCTCCTTGTTGTTTAAACAAAATGGAACGACCTTTAAAAAACACGAATGCTTTTACTTTGTGTCCTTCTTTTAGGAATTCGACAGCGTGTTTCAACTTGAAATTATAATCGTGGTCGTCGGTTTGAGGACCGAAACGGATTTCTTTTACAACTATTTTTGTCGATTTGGCTTTCAGTTCTTTTTCTTTTTTCTTTTGTTGATAAAGAAACTTCTGATAATCAACAATTTTGCACACAGGCGGCTCTGCATTCGGCGATATTTCTACCAAATCAAGCTCCATATTATCTGCCATTTGAAGAGCTTGTACCAATGTATAAACACCTTGTTCTTCAATGTTGTCGCCAACAAGTCGCACTTCTTTTGCGCGAATTTGCCCGTTTGTTTTATGGGCTTGTTCTTTTGGCTTCATTTCTCGTCTTACGAAAATTTTCTGTGCTATAAGTCGTTCCTCCCAATTAAAGATTTAAAATTTAATATTCAAGATTCAAAATTCGAGTTATCATTGCTTATGTAATTTTGAATATTAAATCTTGAATTTTGAATCATTATTTTTGCCAAGCATTCATCATACTTTCTACTTCTTGATTCAAAATCTCGGCAAAGGTAGTAAATTTCATAATACCTTTATCACCTTCGCCGTGTTTTCTTACAGAAATTTCATCATTTTCTGCTTCTTTCTCTCCGACAATGAGCATATAAGGCGTTTTTTTCATCTCATTATCGCGTATTTTTCGCCCGATTTTCTCGTTTCTATCGTCGATTGACACACGAATATCTTTTTCGTCTAAATAATCGGCAACTTTTTGCGCGTAGTCGTTATATTTTTCGCTAATCGGCAAAATAACAACCTGTTCGGGCGTGAGCCACAATGGGAAATTTCCACCTGTGTGCTCAATCAGCACCGCAACAAAGCGTTCCATTGAGCCAAACGGTGCGCGGTGAATCATTACCGGACGATGTTTTTGGTTGTCGGCGCCCATATATTCAAGGTCAAATCTTTCGGGCAAGTTGTAATCAACCTGAATGGTTCCCAGCTGCCAACGACGACCAAGCGCATCTTTTACCATAAAATCAAGCTTTGGACCGTAGAAAGCCGCTTCGCCGTATTCGATTTTAGCATCTAATCCTTTTTCTTGGCATGCTTCAACAATGGCGCGTTCTGCTTTTTCCCAATTTTCGTCGCTGCCGATGTATTTTTCTCTGTTGTTTTTGTCACGCAACGATATTTGTGCTTCGAAGTTTTTGAATTCTAATGCGTTAAAAATAATGAAAACGATTTCCATTACTTTTACGAATTCTTCTTTCAATTGGTCGGGACGACAAAAAATATGCGCATCGTCTTGCGTAAATCCGCGTACACGAGTCAATCCATGCAATTCTCCGCTTTGCTCGTAGCGGTAAACGGTTCCGAATTCGGCAAAACGAATCGGTAAATCTTTATATGAACGTGGAACGGTTTTATATATTTCGCAATGGTGCGGACAATTCATAGGTTTCAATAAAAATTCTTCGCCCTCTTGCGGTGTGTTTATCGGCTGAAAAGAATCTTTTCCGTATTTGGCGTAATGCCCCGAAGTTATCCACAATTCTTTTTGCCCGATGTGCGGAGTCATTACCTGTTTGTAGCCGTATTTTTTCTGAACACGCTTTAAATATTGCTCCAACCTGTCTCTCAACATCGTGCCTTTTGGCAACCACAACGGCAATCCTTGTCCGACAGATTGCGAGAAAGCGAACAATTCCAATTCTTTGCCTAATTTGCGGTGGTCGCGTTTTTTTGCTTCTTCCAAAAAGGTCAAATATTCGTCGAGCATTTTTTTCTTTGGGAAAGAAATGCCGTAAATACGTGTCAGCTGTTTACGAGTTTCGTCGCCACGCCAATATGCTCCGGCAACGCTCAACAGCTTAATAGCCTTGATTGGCGCGGTAGTTGGCAAGTGTGGTCCTCGACACAAATCCACAAATTGACCTTGTTGATAAATAGAAATCGTGCCGTCTTCCAGCTCGCTGATTAGTTCGGTTTTATATGTTTCGTTGCGTTCACCGAACAATTTTAGCGCGTCTTCTTTCGTAATATCTTGACGGATAACAGGTTCATTTAACGTTTGCAATTCTATCATTTTAGCCTCGATAGCCGGCAAATCGCTTTCTTTGATAGGCGTTTCGCCATTGTCCACATCGTAATAGAATCCGTTTTCGATAGCGGGTCCAATTCCGAATTTGATGTTCGGATAAAGCGCTTGCAACGCTTCTGCCATTAAGTGCGCAGAAGTGTGCCAAAAAGCGTGTTTGCCTTCTGCATCGTCAAATTTGTATAATTTTATGCTCGCATCTTCGTTGATTGGGCGGGTTAAATCCCACGTTTCGTCGTTTATGCTCACGGTTAACACGTCTTGCGCCAATCGTGAACTGATGCTTTCGGCTATTTGAAGTCCGTTGGTTTCGCTTGGAAATTCACGAACTGAACCGTCCGGAAATGTTATTTTTATCATTGTTGTATGTACTCTGAAAATTAGCGTACAAAGGTATAAATTTTTCTTGGAAAATGCAAAAAGCTGTTTAAAAAGTCCCAAAACTCTTCATGTTTATCGTATTGGAGCCGATGTCGCAGGTATGACCGGTAATATGGATAGTTATGCTCGGATCTTTTTTCATTTGGTCGATGTATTGCCAAAGATCTCGTTTTTGAACGCCGTTCAGCGTTACAACACTCAAACCATATTCGTTTATGTCGCCAAATGATTGTTTATGCTTTTGTCGGCGTTCGGCAACCTCGCGCAAGAAACTCCTCCAAAGAAAGCAGACAAAATGAATAGAAAATATACCACAAGTACACGTGGTGAAAATGTATAAATGTTTCATTTTTGTCAATTGCCCAACGGAACATATATGGTAAAAGTAAATGAAGAAGTAATAAAAATAATAAAAATTTAAGTTGCTTCGTTTCGCTTCTTGTTTTTTTTTCGTTATTTTGTGTAAAATTCTGTAAATGCGAAAAAAAATTCAAGCATACATACATCAACACTCGCTGTTTGCTGCCAACGACAAGATAATTATAGGCGTGAGCGGTGGCGCAGATTCATGTGCATTGTTTCATTTGTTACTTTCGCTGAATTACAATTGCGTTATCGCTCACTGCAATTTTCACTTGCGGGGCGATGAGTCTGTGCGCGATGAGCTTTTTGTAACCGAATTGGCTCGCCGGTATAATTGTCCGTTTCACAACATTCATTTCGATACCAAACAATTTGCTTCGGACAATAATATTTCTATCGAAATGGCGGCGCGGGAATTGCGTTACGAATGGTTCGAGAAAATCAGACAAGAAGAAAATGCTGCCTGTATCGCTGTTGCACATCACAGCGATGACGTAGTGGAAACCGTTTTGATGAACCTTACGCGTGGAACCGGCATAAACGGTTTGACGGGCATCAAGCCGAAAAATGGAACTATTGTCCGCCCGTTGTTGTGTGTTTCGCGCGAGGATATTTTGCAATATATAGAGCAAAATCGTCTATCGTTTGTTACCGATTCCACAAACGACGATACGAGTTTTGTTCGCAATAATTTTAGGAATGTTATCATTCCCGCATTGGAAAAAATTAATCCATCTTTTTCCGTTAATTTATTGCAAACGGCTAACAAACTGAACGATGCCGCTCACATTTACAACGCATACATATATAGTGTAAAACAAAATATTGTTATGGTCGAAAACGATTCTGTATGTATTTCGATAAACAAACTAAAAACCGAAAAAATAATCCGAAGCATTCTTTTTGAAATCTTGAAAGAATACAATTTTAACGCTTCGCAATGCGATAACATTGTTGATAATTTGGACAATACAAGTGGAAAAATATTCCTGTCGAGTTCTCATCGGTTGGTAAAAGACAGAGCATTTTTAATTATCAATAACCTGCCGGACAGGACTGTCGACGAAGAAATCAATATTTATTCCGAGCAACAAAGAATAACGTATCCCATTGAGTTGACGATGGAGATAATCGAAAAAAAAGATGATACCGTCATCGAAAAAAATCCAGCCGTTGCTTGTTTAGATGTTGATAAAATATCATTTCCGTTAACACTTCGACATTGGAAAACCGGCGACATTTTTTATCCGTTCGGAATGAAAGGCAAAAAGAAAGTCAGCGATTTTTTTACCGATAAAAAATATACGCTTGCTCAAAAAGAAAAAGCGTGGTTGCTGCTTTCCGGTGATAACATTATATGGATTGTAAACGAAAGAATCGACGATAGATTTAAAATTACGTCAAACACTAAATTTATTTTGAAAATCGTTTGTCGATAAAATAAAATCCATATCTTTGCAGCGATTTAAATGCGTTGGCATTCTGCTATCTGCCTCAACAATCGCATTTTATTCTTCAAACACAACATTCGTAAGAATGTGCGTTTCCAAAAACAAAAATATCTATTTAATAAGTTAATGTACAACATTTTAGAATTAAACGAAAAACTTTTACCTGAATTAAAAGTTATTGCAAAAGAATTGGGATTGAAACGTTTCGATTCCTTGAAAAAAGAAGACTTGGTATACAAAATTCTTGACCAACAAGCCATTGTCAGCTCTACGGAAAAGACAAAAAACACCAACGACAATAAACCGAAGGAAAAACGCGCCAGAATCGCGGTCAAACAAGAAAAATCGGAAGAAAAAGTCTATTCTTCTAACGGTGGAAAAGAAGAAAATCGGAAAAATAATCCGCCCAAGCCGCAACCTGCCAAAGCAAGAGTGTCGGAGCAAAAACAAACGCCTCCGCAACAAAAGCAACCTTCTCCGCAACCGGTGAAACTTGTAAAACAACCGGAAAAACCAGTTCAGAAAACAGTCGAAATTCCTTTCCACGAAGAAGAGAAAAAGGAAGAAAAAACGGTAACAACCAACGTTACAACGCCTAAAAAAGAAGAGTCGCAAAAGCCAAAACAAGAAATGCCAAAGGCAAACAACAAACCTGCCGAAAGAGTAAAAGAACAACCCAAAGTTGTTGAAAAGCAAGCTACACCGGAAAACGCTCAACAGAATAATAACAATCAACATAATCAAGAAAGAAAAAATAATCATAATAATCGCAAAGGCGAAAACGGTAACGGTGAAAAACCGTACGAATTTGAAGGAATATTAACCGGCACAGGCGTGTTGGAAATTATGCAAGACGGCTACGGATTTCTTCGTTCGCCCGATTACAATTATTTGAGTTCGCCCGACGATATTTATGTTTCGCAATCGCAAATAAAATTGTTTGGACTAAAAACGGGCGATACCGTTGTCGGTTCCATTCGACCACCCAAAGAAGGCGAAAAATATTTTCCATTGGTAAAAGTTGAAAAAATCAACGGTCGCTCGCCCGAATATGTGCGTGATAGAGTTCCTTTTGAGCACTTGACACCGCTTTTTCCCGATGAAAAATTTGAGTTGACAAAAGGCAGAAACGATAATATATCTGTTCGGATTGTTGATTTGTTTGCGCCGATTGGAAAAGGACAGCGCGCGTTAATCGTGGCGCAACCAAAAACAGGTAAAACCGTATTGCTCAAAGATATAGCAAACGCTATTGCTGCCAATCATCCCGAAGTGTATATGATTGTGTTGTTGATTGACGAACGTCCCGAAGAAGTTACCGATATGGCTCGCAATGTGCGTGCTGAGGTTGTTTCGTCAACGTTCGACGAACCTGCCGAGCGGCATGTAAAAGTTGCCGGAATGGTTCATGAAAAAGCAAAACGATTGGTAGAATGCGGACATGATGTGGTGATTTTGTTGGACTCAATTACTCGCTTGGCGCGTGCTTACAACACTGTTTCGCCTGCTTCGGGCAAAGTGCTTTCGGGTGGTGTAGATGCCAATGCGCTGCACAAACCAAAACGCTTTTTCGGTGCTGCGCGTAAAATTGAAAATGGCGGGAGTCTTACCATTATTGCGACTGCGCTTACCGACACAGGTTCAAAAATGGATGAAGTTATTTTTGAAGAATTCAAGGGAACAGGAAATATGGAGCTTCAATTGGATAGAAAATTGTCGAATCGCCGCATATTCCCGGCTGTTGATATTACGGCTTCGAGTACTCGCCGCGACGACTTGCTGCTCGACCAAGAAACGCTTAACCGTATGTGGATTTTGCGTAAATATATTTCCGATATGAATTCGGTAGAAGCGATGGAAACCATCAAATCGCGTATGGAAAAGACGCACGACAATAGAGAATTTTTAATTTCAATGAATGATTAAAGCAAGATGTTAGCTCCCTACGGTCGCGATATTTATAGATATTTGTTGATATTGTGATATTGCGACAAGTACTATAAATATCAATGAGTATCGGCGAAGCCAAATATCTTAATATCAATAAATATCTTAAAAAAAATTATGGGAAGAGCATTTGAATACCGTAAAGCAACAAAAATGAAACGTTGGGGCAATATGGCTCGCGTTTTTACCAAATTGGGAAAACAAATTTCAATCGCCGTAAAAGAAGCAGGATCTGACCCCGATGTAAACGCACGTCTGCGCGTGTTGATGCAACAGGCGAAAAAAGAAAATATGCCCAAAGAAAATGTCGAAAGAGCTATCAAAAAAGCAACTTCGAAAGACGATACAGGCTATAAAGAAATGAACTACGAAGGTTATGGACCAAACGGAATCGCCATTTTTGTAGAAACAGCCACCGACAATACCACGCGCACTGTTGCCAATATTCGCAGTTATTTTACCAAGTTTGGCGGTTCGCTGGGAACTTCGGGTTCGCTCGAATTTTTGTTTGACCATAAATGTGTATTTAAAATTGCACAAAAAGACGGCATTTCTTTCGATGACCTTGAACTTGAATTAATTGATTTTGGTGTTGATGAACTTCACGCAGACGATGAAGACAATGCTATATTATTGTATGGCGATTTTCCGAGCTATTCGGCCATTCAAAAACATTTGGAAGAAAATGGTTTTGAAATTCAAAGTGCTGAATTTGAACGAATACCTAACGATTTGAAAGAGCTTACCGAAGAGCAAAAAGCACAAGTAAACAAACTTCTCGATAAAATCGAAGAAGACGAAGATGTGCAAAATGTTTATCATAATATGAAAGAGTAATTCTTTAAAATTAAAAAATTAAGGGAATTAAAATAATTAAAGAAATAGATTTGGAGATGAAGAGAATGAAGTGTTTTATTCTCTTTATATTTCATAAATAAGGGTAACGATATGCCAAAAGAGAATCTTATTTTGACGAAATCATACGATTTTGCTCTTGATATAATTGCTGTTTATCAGCATCTTGCAAATGACAGAAAAGAATATGTATTATCCAAGCAATTATTAAGAAGCGGAACATCTATCGGGGCGAATGCAGAAGAAGCTACTGCCGGCATATCAAAAAAAGAATTTATTGCTAAACTTCAAATTTCATATAAAGAAGCGCGAGAAACCCGTTACTGGTTGCGATTGTTTAGAGATAGTAAAATTTTAGACACTTCAAAAGCTCAAGAATTAATAGCTAAATGTGAAGAAATTATCAGAATTTTAAATGCGATTCTTCAATCTTCAAAAGAATAATTATCTTTACGCTTTCTATTTGTTTAATCATTTTAATTTCTTTAATTCTTTAATTTAAATGAGCATTTCTGAAAAAATATATTACGTCGGTGTAAACGACCGTCAAAAGCATTTGTTCGAGAACTTGATTCCGTTGCCTTATGGCGTGTCTTACAATTCTTATCTTATTGTTGATGAGAAAGTTGCGTTGATTGATACTATCGACACTTGTTTTATTGAGCAGTATTTAAAGAAAATAAAAGTTGTACTCGGAGATAGAGATATCGACTACTTGATTATCAATCACATGGAGCCTGATCATTCGGGTTCTGTTGGTATGATAAAGCAAAAATATCCGAACATTAAAATCATCGGCAATGCGAAAACTTTCCGTTTGATGGAAGGATATTACGGTATTACCGATAATGTTGTGGAAGTGAAAGACGGCGATGCGTTGGATTTAGGGCATCATAAACTGAATTTCTATCTTATTCCAATGGTGCATTGGCCTGAAACAATGGTTACTTATGATACTACTGAATCCATATTGTTTTCGTGCGATGCGTTTGGTTGTTTCGGCACGCTCGACGGTGGTGTTATTGATACTCAAATCAATACAGATAAATATTGGAACGAAATGCGCCGTTATTATTCCAACATTGTAGGAAAATTCGGCGTTCCCGTTCAAAATGCACTGAAAAAATTTTCTTGTCTTACCATAAAAACGATTTGTCCTTCGCACGGTCCGATTTGGAAAGAAAACATCAAAAAAGTAATTAGCTTATATGACAAGTGGAGTCGCTATGAAGCTGAAGAAGAAGGCGTAGTATTGGCGTATGGTTCCATGTATGGACATACTGAGCAAATGGCAGAAGCTGTAGCGCAAGGTTTGGTTGACAATGGTGTGAAAAACGTTATTATTCACAATGTTTCCAAATCGCACCCGACAACTGTGTTGAGTGATATTTTTCGTTACAGAGGACTTATCATCGGCAGTCCCACATACTCGAACGAACTGTATCCCGAAATTGTTACATTGTTAAATAAAATAAAAACGCGCGACATTAAAAACCGCTTGTTTTCTTATTTTACCGGATTTTCTTGGGCAAGCGCCGCTTTCAAAAATATGACCGAATTTGCCCACCATATGAAATGGGAAATAACCGGACAACCGATAGAGCAACAATACACGTTAACGCAAGACAAAGAGCAGGCTTTTTATGAATTGGGAAAAGCGATGGCGGAACGGTTGAAAAAAGGTGAATGAGCTTGATAGTGAAAAAATAGTCGAAAAAATCGACAAAATTTTGTTGTATAATAGAAATTATTTGTATCTTTGCATTCGCAAATAGAACGGCTGCGTAGCTCAACTGTATAGAGTATCTGACTACGGATCAGAAGGTTATAGGTTAGAATCCTATCGCGGTCACAACGAAAAAAGCATTAATGTTCTAATTGTCAGAATATTAATGCTTTTCTGTTTTTTTGAAAGTTGAAAATTTTAGTTGAAATTGGGAAATAAAAAATCGTTATTATGATTCATCATGGATAAAGGCATAGAATTGTAATTCTGTTCAATAATCTCATTGTTTCTTCCTCCAAAAATAAATTGATTATCTAATCCAAATATATTTATTTTCATATCATTTTTTGTGGTTTTAGACTCAATATCAATATGTTGCCGCAGATTTCCAACTCGTTTTGTAAATTCTACCCAAAGTTCAGGTGCAAGCTCTTGTAAAAGCATTTCGCATTGTTGAATTACATCTGTTTTATATTTGTTTTTAAACAACAAATGTGTGTAACCAATGTCCGGCACTTCGTTTATTCTGTTTTCCCATCCGGTTGGCAATACTGTCAGTACGGAACT
>Ga0099364_10009216_pt1 | contig 13724 bp, 10 predicted proteins | sample TergutTh196P3_FD_73070 | JGI IMG/M metagenome (GOLD analysis project Ga0099364, IMG submission 73070) | Microcerotermes parvus P3 segment gut microbial communities from Pointe-Noire, Republic of the Congo - Th196 P3 | ecosystem: Host-associated > Arthropoda: Insects > Digestive system > Gut ...
CACAATAACGATTGATAACACACACCTTTCTTTCATATTAGGTATTGGTTTGATCAAGAAAAGGTACGAAATAACAAACATCAAATCCTGCAAACCGATTATTTCTCAAAAATTTGGCGTCGGAGCCCAAATCGATTTTAATGGCAAGATCATCAAACGATATATGGTGACAGGATTCAAAGCAATTGAACTTCAATTCCACGATAGCAAAACAATTGTACACATCGGGACAACACAACCAGATGAAATCTGCAAACAGATACAATCGCTAATTGATGGTAATAAAATTACGGACTGTTTGAAAGAATAATTTTAGGCGATATGCCCACTTAACTTATAACGGAGTAACAAACGCAACTCATTTTCAACGCAATGACGCTAATTATCAACAATTTTTCATTGCAATTTTACAATGTAACATGGGTATTAAGAATATTCCTGACGCCAATGCCATGACTGACACCGAAAAAACCGCTTATATCGCGGAATTGAGGTTTTTGCGGGCATTAAACTATTTCCATGTTGTCCTTCGATGGGGCGGAGTACCTTTTTGCTCCAACTATGACATGAAAACAAGTCCCAAATGTAATCATCTGAAACTTCTTTACATACAAACAAATCAACTTTTTTCTTGATATGTCTGATAGAACATTATGTCATTGGTCGCCAAATTCCATCAAATAGGCTTTTACAAAGGCTTCGAGGTCGCCGTCCATTACCGCCTGCACGTTTGAAGTCTGGTAGTTTGTGCGGTGGTCTTTCACGCGACGATCATCAAACACATAACTTCTAATTTGTGACCCCCATTCGATTTTCTTTTTCTGACCTTCTATTTCGCTTTGTTTTTCGCGTTTTTTCTGCAATTCTATCTCGTAAAGGTGCGATTTCAGGATTCGCATTGCGTTTTCCTTGTTTCCCAACTGCGAACGGCTTTCAGTGTTTTCAACGGCTATTTCCTTTATTTCGCCTGTTTTTTCGTCCTTGTACTTGTAGCGCAGACGAACGCCTGTCTCCACCTTGTTTACGTTTTGACCGCCCGCTCCGCCAGAGCGGAAGGTTTCCCATACGACGTCGGTTGGATTTACTTCTATATTAATTGTTTCATCAACAAGCGGGGTTATGAATACCGATGAAAACGAGGTCATACGCTTTCCCTGCGCGTTGAACGGCGATACGCGCACTAACCGATGCACTCCCGTTTCGCTTTTCAGGAAACCGTAGGCGTAATTGCCGACAACTTCGAGCGTCACGGTTTTGATGCCCGCCTCGTCGCCTTTTTGGAAGTCCATTTCGCGAACTTTAAATCCGCTACGCTCGCAATAGCGAATATACATGCGCATAAGCATTTCAGCCCAATCCTGACTTTCGGTGCCGCCTGCGCCCGAATTGATTTTCAGCACGGCGCCCAAATGATCTTCTTCGGCGCGGAGCATGTTTTTAAATTCCAATCGTTCAACGCTTTGCAAGGCAACGTCGTATTGCGCCTGCACATCGTCTTCCGACGCTTCGCCTTCGCGGAAAAAATCATACAGAACCATCAAATCGTCTACCTGACTTTTCACGGCGTTGTAGGCTGTAACCCACTCCTTAAGCGCCGAAACCTTACGCAACTGCTGCTCCGCTTTTTTGGGGTCGTCCCAAAAATCGGCGACCTGCGTCTTTGCTTCTTCTTCCTCTATTTCAGTCTCTTTGCTTTCAACGTCAAAGAAACCTCCTCAGCGCATCCTCGCGCTCTTGCAGTTCTTTTATCTGCTCTAATGTTATCATTATGTGGTATATTAATTTTTTGCGGCAAAATTATATGAAATTATTATTAATTCCAAGCAAGCGCATTATATCTCCAATGTCTCCATCGCTGTGTCTCCATATTTCTTATTCGCTGTAACAGTGTAGGATGCGAATAATAGAAAAATACATAAATTGGATGTGGCGTAAGGTTTGAAAGATTGCTGACCGACAGTTTTCTTAACGCTTCAATCAGAGCGCCACCCATACCGAAATCCGCAGCAAAATTATCAGCCTGAAACTCATTTTTTCGCGAAAGCGTATTCATCATCAACCCGAAAACTAACGATATTGGGCTGTACAAAATTCCAAACGTTATAAGCCCGATGTGGAAACTTGCTTCGGGAATGCCCAACGCCTGCGATAACAATGGCTCTTTTACAAACAGCGAAAAAATGAACAGCATTATTCCCGATTGAATAAAAGACAAAATCATACCGGTAACTATATGTTTTTTGCGATAATGTCCAATTTCGTGCATCAACACGGCGACAATTTCATCAGTAGACAGTTCATTTATAAGGGTATCGAACAGCACAATTCGTTTTTTTCGTCCGAATCCGCTGAAATAAGCATTGGCTTTTGTGGAACGTTTTGAGCCGTCTATTGTAAAAATATTGTCTATTTTAAAACCGGCTTCTTCGGCGCGTACCGTAATATGTCGTTTCAGTTCTCCGTCTTCAAGCGGCGTTTGCTTGTTGAAAAGCGGCACAATTAACGATGAATAGAAAAAAGTCATAAAAAGCATAAACAAAGTAATCAACAGCCAAGCCCACAACCAAAAATAAACTGTGGAAAGTAAATAAAACCACACTATCAGCGCCAAAAGTCCGCCTCCTAAGACAGCCGAGAGCGCCCAGCCTTTCAGTTTATCGACAACGAAAAGTCGAGGGGTCGTTTTGTTGAAACCGAAACGTTGTTCTATAACAAAAGTATCGTACACGGAAAAGGGCGTGTTCAAAACATCGAACGCTATTCCGAGTATTCCGAAAAAAATCAGAGGTTGCAGAACAGGATTGGCGCTTATGCTTGTCGAGAGAGCGTCAAGAAATGCAAAACCGTTGAAAAGGAACATCGCAAGTATCAGAATCATATTGAATGTGCCTGTAATCAATCCGAAACGAATATTGACGCTAATGTAATTCTGCGATTGCGTGTACTTTTCAGCGTCGTACAGATCTTTCAACTCTTTGGGAAGTTTTTCCGAAAGGTTTTTTAAATTCAGCAAATCAAGTCCGCCTTCAAGAAAGAAATCGGCAACAATAATGGATATAAGAATAATTAAAATAATTTGTGGCGTCATCTTTTTTAATATCGTCTCACGGACTGTTATATACGTTAAAGTTCAACATTCTTTCTTCTTCCCACAATCGCGTTACTTCTCCTGTGAGGTATTTTTCCATCATCAGCGACGCTATTGGCGTTGCCCATGTTCCACCCCAGCCTGCGTTTTCTACATATACTGCAACGGCTATTTTCGGGTTTTCTTTCGGCGCAAAAGCAATAAATGTGCTGTGACCTATTCCGTGCGGGTTTTGTGAAGTACCTGTTTTTCCGGCTACTTCAATTCCTTGAATAGCCGCTCTGGCAGCCGTGCCGCCCGGACCCGTTGTAGCCCAGTACATGCCGTCTTTAATTGCCTTGAAATGCGCAGTATCAACGTTAGTGTAGTTTCGTTCGGCAAATTGCGGAGGGATTGTATCACGTCCATTGATTTGTTTTATCAGGCGGGGTGTGTAAAAATAGCCGCCATTGGCTATCAGGGCGGCAAAATTTGCCATCTGCAAAACGGTTGTACCCATTTCCGCCTGCCCAATAGCAAGAGAAACAATAGTAAGAGAACGCCAAATGCCGTTTGGAAAATATCTGTTATCGTAATATTCGAGCGAGGGGACATTTCCGTTTCTTTCCTGTGGCAAATCAACGCCCAATCTTTGCCCTATTCCGAAACTCAAAATATCGTTGCGCCAGCCTTCGTAATTATCTCTTACAGTTCCTGTTGCGCGATTGTCTAATGTTGCTCTGAAATTGACGGCAAAATACGTGTTGCATGAAACTCCGATTGCTTGCAGTAAATTAGTTGGCGAAGCGTGTCCACGACACCCCTGACTGAAGGAGCCAACAACGTATGCGCCGCCGCAACCTATTAACGTATTGGGCGTTAGCGTTCCATTCTGCAAGCCTACCAATCCCTGAGCGATTTTGAAGACCGATCCGGGCGGATATGAAGCCATCACAGCTCGGTCAAACAGCGGCTCGTTGCTATCTCTGCTTAACGTTGTGAAATTTGCAGATCTGACGCGCCCCACAAGAAGCGCAGGATCGTAATTGGGCGTAGAAACCATTGCAAGTATTTCGCCTGTTGAAGGCTCTATGGCAACGGCGGCGCCACGCATTTTTGACATCAATTTTTCGGCGTATTCCTGCAAATCGGCGTCTATTGTAATAGTTAGGTCGGAGCCTACAATAGCCATAGTGTCCAAGCTGCCATTGCGAAAAGGTCCTACAACGCGGTTATGAACATCAACCAACTGTATGTTCACGCCTTTGTGTCCGCGCAGTTCCCGTTCATAATAACTTTCTATGCCGCTTCTACCAACATAGTCACCGCTTCTGTAATAACTGTCGGCGTTAATGTGCGTTGAATCTACTTCTGTTACGTACCCCAGCACGTGCGGCGCAATACGGCGAACATAGTTGCGAAGCGTACGCGGCTGTACGTAAAATCCGGGATATTTATAAAGTCGTTCCGACAGCACGGCGAAAGTTTCAGCCGACATCTGCCTGAGAAATTCCTGCGGACGAAATGAAGAATAGCCACGAGAACGCCTCATTCTGTTGAACGTTCCTTCTATTTCTTCCTTAGTCATTCCCAAAATATTGGCAAGCTCAATAGTGTCGAACGGTTGCAGTTGTCGCGGCACTATCATCAGATCGTAAGCCGCCTCGTTGTCCACAATAGTGTTGCCGTTGCGATCTAATATCAATCCCCGCGCGGGATATTGCGTAACACGCCTCAGCGAATTGTTGTCGGCGCTCCTTGTAGTCTCATCATCAAGAACTTGAAGAGAAAAAAGCCTGACAAGCAAAACTAACCCCACAAAGATTATGCCGGCGCCAATTAAATATTTTCGTATGTCTACGTTCATTACGTATTTTTAATTTTCTGCAAAAGTAAAATAAATTTTTCATATTCAAACTGCGTAAAATAAAAAATATTGCATCATAAACGTAACCTTTTTCATTTTTTTACGTATAATAGGGTGGAAGAGGCTACGTATAGAGTAGCGGTGTAAGCTAAGGTTTTTTAAGTTAGACAAAAAATGGACAAGCGCATAACAATTCTTTGGATTGACGATGAAATAGATTTATTGCGTCCGCACATTCTATTTCTTGAAAATAAGGGTTATCACGTAATAACTGCAAGCAACGGACACGATGGCGTAGAGATGCTTCGCAATAATAGCGTGGACTTGGTGTTTCTTGATGAGAATATGCCCGGAATGACAGGATTGGAAACATTGGTAGAGTTGAAATCAATCAATTCGGTGGTTCCTGTGGTGATGATAACCAAAAGCGAGGAAGAAAATATAATGGAACAGGCTATTGGCTCAAAAATTGCCGATTACCTTATCAAACCCGTCAATCCCAATCAGATATTGCTTTCAATAAAAAAGAATACAGAATCGTTGCGATTGGTTTCCGAGCAGACCACATCGCTATATCAGTCAAAATTTTCGCAATTAGGCATGGACATTAATATGGCAGGCACTTTCGAGGATTGGGCAACGATATATCGCCAGTTGGCATATTGGGATTTGGAACTTGAAAAACTTGAGGACAAAGGGATGCACGAGATTCTCAAAATGCAAAAAAACGATGCAAATATTAATTTTGCGCGCTTTATACGTAATAATTACGTTAATTGGTTTGGTAAAAATAGCGATCGCAAGCCGCTTTTGTCGCCCAATATAATGCGTCAGGAAGTTTTCCCGCTGCTAAAACAGCATAAAACTGCGCTCATACTTATTGACAATCTGCGTCTTGACCAATGGTTTGCTATTGCGCCTATTTTAGGGCAATACTATAAACCCGACAAAGAATCGCTTTATTGCGCCATTTTACCCACAGTTACCCAATATGCCCGCAATGCGCTGTTTTCGGGACTGATGCCGTTGGATATTTCGCAGTTGCATCCCGAATTATGGTTAGACGAAACAGAGGAAGAAGACAGCCACAACCTGCACGAACAGGAACTGCTGCGCAAACAGATGCAGCGTTTGGGGTTAAATTATTCAATGTCGTATGAAAAAATTACCAACGAAAAGCACGGAAAGCGCGTTGCTGAAAACCTGAACAACTATCTGAACAGCGATTTGATGGTGTTTGTGTACAACTTTATTGACGCCCTGTCACATGCACGAACAAATACGGACGTGATACGGGATCTGGCGGCTTCCGAGTCGGGCTATCGCTCAATAACCCGCTCGTGGACAAGTCATTCGTCAATGCTTGACATTATAAAGCAGTTATCGTCTGAAAAAGTTAAATTAGTTATTACAACAGACCACGGCTCAATAAATGTCTCAAATCCCGTGAAGGTTATCGGCGATCGCGAAAGTTCGGCAAATCTACGATACAAGCAAGGCAAACAACTTAATCACGAGTCTAAAAACCTTTTTACCGTTAAAGATCCGCACAGCATTCGTCTGCCAAAACTTAACATAACAACTTCATATATATTTGCAACCTGTAACGATTATATGATATATCCAAAGAATTATAATTATTACGTTAATTTTTACAAAAACACTTTCCAGCATGGCGGCGTATCACTCGAGGAAATGATGGCTCCGCTGATCTTGCTCAGCCCCGTTGAACACTGAATTGTCTTTTGGGTTTGCACAAAGACATAACCTTCCCTATCGTCCGAACGGCTTGGCGCAGCGACGACTTTCACTACCGTTTACCGTCACATCATGCGCGGGCATTGTAAACGTGCGCGTGTTATCCATAATGAAGATGCAAGTTAAAAAGCGATTAAGGAATTTTTTCTTAACTGCTTGATTTTCACGCCACCCAGCTAGTGTTAAGTAAATGATAAATTGACGCAGTCAATCTAAAATATACGCCATCGTAGGATTTACTTAACTCTGATCACTAATAACTGATCTTTCTATCCGCACTTTGAAAATGCACAGTTTGAGCATGTTAGACAACCTTCTTTGTAAATCAGACTTCCGGTACATTCACATTCAGGACATAAATTCCCCTTTGTAACCTTTGTGCCATCAGGGATGTATTTCTTCAATGCCCTTTCTACGCCGTTTTTCCATGTATTTATGCTCTCGTCGTTCAGGTGAAGCGATGATACTAAATTGACCACGTCAAGAATTGGCATTCCGAAACGCAATACGCTGGAAATGAATTTAGCATAGTTCCAGTATTCGGGCGCAAACATGTGCGACAAGCCGCCAACGATGTTTGAGTAGCCAAAACGGTCTTCGTATTGAAAATCGTATCGTTTTTTGCCGTCTTCGTCCTTAACTTTTAGTATTTTGCCTTTTGTTATCGTCTTGGGAATAAGGAATACTTCATCATCGGTGATACCTGTGAATATTTCGTATGGACGTCCTTCGTACAGACCTATGAAGGCGATCCAGTCTTCTTTGTTGTTTTTGAAACGTATTATTTCTGCTTCTAATGAAACGGGTCGTCTAAGCGGCGAGGGAGTTCCTGTTGTTCCATTGCCGGGCGCGTCTTTTTTGGAAGTAACTAATATTCCCTCGCGCGACCCTTCCCGATACACGGTAATACCCTTGCATCCGCTCTTCCATGCAGCGATGTAAAGTTGTGCAACCATGTCTTCCGACACGTCTTCGGGCAAATTTATGGTTACGCTGATGGAATGATCAACCCATTTTTGTATTTCGCCCTGCATTCGCACCTTGTTTAGCCAGTCCACATCAGCCGAAGTAGCCTTGTGGTACGGCGATTTTTCTATTATTTCGCGAATCTGGTCGTCATCGTATTTCATCACTTCTTTTACGTTGTATCCGTTGATTTTCAGCCAATCTAAAAATTTATGATGAAAAACCATATATTCTTCGTAGGCAATACCATTTTCATCGGTAAACATAACGGTAGCGTCCATATCCGAAGGATTAACTTTTCGGCGGCGCTTGTAATATAGCGCAAATGCCGGCTCTATGCCCGAAGTTGTTTGCGTCATAAGGCTGGTAGTGCCTGTTGGCGCGATAGTTAATAGTGCAATATTACGTCGTCCGTATTTTTGCATTTCGCGATGCAGGATTTCGTCTTCGCTTTTCAATCTTTCTAAAAACGGATTGCCGCGCTCGAGCGATGAATCGTAAATAGTGAATGGACCGCGCTCGCGAGCCAAGCTTACCGAGCCGCGATACGCTTCCAATGCCAATGTTTTTTGCACTTCAACCGAAAAATCAACGCCATCATCGCTGCCATAGCGGATACCCAGCGCAGCAAGCATATCGCCTTCGGCGGTGATGCCGATGCCTGTGCGACGTCCTTCTTCCGTTTTTATGCGAATTTGTTCCCACAAACGGCGCTCCACACGCTTTATTTCAGGATCTTCGGGATCAGATTTTATTTTTTTCAGAATATCGTCAATTTTTTCCAACTCAAGATCAATAATATCGTCCATTATTCGTTGAGCGTAAACCACATGCTTTTTAAACAGGTCAAAATTGAAACGCGCTTCTTTTGTAAACGGGTCATTCACGTAGCCGTACAGGTTGATAGCCAGCAAGCGACAGCTATCGTAGGGACACAGCGGTATCTCGCCGCACGGATTGGTAGATACCGTGCCGTATCCAAATTGTTCGTAGCAATCAGGCACCGATTCGCGAATGATGGTATCCCAAAAAAGAATTCCGGGTTCAGCCGATTTCCACGCATTGTGAATAATTTTATTCCAAAGCGACTGTGCATCAATTTCTTTGGTATATGTTGGCTTGTCCGAATATATAGGATATTGTGCTGTGTACGGCTCGTTGTTTACAACGGCGTTCATAAATTCATCGTCAATCTTCACCGATACGTTGGCTCCTGTAATTTTGCCCGGCGTCATTTTAGCGTCAATAAAACTTTCGGCGTCGGGGTGTTTGCTCGAAATGCTCAACATTAACGCTCCGCGTCGTCCGTCCTGCGCTACTTCCAAAGTGGTGTTCGAGTAACGTTCCATGAAAGTTACTACTCCCGTAGATGTAAGGGCGCTGTTAAGCACCGGACTGCCGGCAGGTCGAATATGCGACAGGTCGTGTCCTACGCCGCCGCGCCGTTTCATCAACTGCGCCTGCTCCTGATCTGTTTTCATAATTCCGCCGTAGGAATCGGCGTTCCCTTCGTTGCCAATGACAAAGCAATTCGACAGCGAGGCAATCTGAAATCTGTTGCCTATTCCTGTCATCGGGCTTCCCTGAGGCACGATATACCTGAAATCCTTCAACAAGTCGTACATCTCCTGTTCGGTCATCGGATTGGCGTATTTTCTCTCAATACGCGCCAATTCGCGCGCTATGCGCCAGTGCATATCGTCAGGCGACTGCTCATAAATATTTCCGTATGAATCCTTTAAAGCATACTTATTAACCCATACTTTAGCGGCTAATTCATCGCCATTAAAGTATTCTAACGACTTTTTGAACGCCTCCTCAAAGGTAAAAATACGCTCTTGCCTCTTTTCCTCTATTTTACTTTCCTCTCTGGAAATCACAGTGTCTGTAAACATCATCTTTAATTATGTATAGTATGTATTTTTATTATCTGAAAAAAGGCGCAAGTTATCATCATTTGAAGACCTGCGCAAATTTTTGAGGCTTGTATTTTTCACATTACGGGTATAGTTATTAACAAATGCGCAACTGTCTGAATTTCAAATGCAAATTTAATTGGAGGGAAAATCAAAAAAATTATGTTTTTCAGGAAAAAATCAAAAATATTTTTTTAATAACGAAAAAAGATTGTATCTTTGCGGCTTCAAATAATAAATAATTTTTTAGTGTTAATTAATATTTAATGTATATGTTAAATCATTACGAAACCGTTTTCATCGCTACTCCCGTTTTGTCTGACGCCCAGATGAAGGAAACGGTTCAAAAATTCAAAGACCTCATAACGGGCGAAGGAGGTGAAATAGTGCATGAAGAGGACTGGGGGCTGAAAAAATTGGCGTATCCAATCCAAAAGAAGACCACGGGGTTTTATCATCTGATTGAATTTAAGGCTGACGGCGCGTTCATTCAGAAGTTTGAAACCGAGTACAGACGCGATGAGCGCGTAATACGGTTTTTGACGTTTGCCATGGACAAGTTTGCCATTGCATACGCCGAAAAAAGAAGAAATAAGAAAAAAGAACAAACAACTGAAAAAAAGGAGGATAAATTATGATACAAAATTCATCGGAAATAAGATATTTAACCCCGGTAACCGTTGATGTTCAACGAAAAAAATATTGCCGTTTCAAAAAAATGGGCATCAAGTACATTGACTACAAAGATGCTGAATATTTGAAAAAATTCTTGAATGAACAGGGTAAGATTCTACCGCGCAGGCTAACAGGAACGTCTTTGAAGTATCAAAGGAAACTTTCTACGGCTATCAAACGTGCGCGACACTTGGCACTGTTGCCTTATGTAACTGATTTGTTGAAATAAAAAAGAGGTTTAAGAAATGGAAATTATATTAAAACAAGATGTTAATAATTTGGGGTCGAAGGACGATGTTGTAGTGGTAAAAGACGGCTATGCCCGCAATTTTCTTATACCCAAGGGATTTGCCATGATGGCAACCGCTTCGGCAAAAAAAGTGCTTGCTGAAAATATCAGACAGAGAGCGCATAAAGAAACTAAATTGAAAAACGAAGCCGAAAAAGTAGCCGAAAGTTTGAACGGATTAAAATTGACAATCGGAGCCAAAACAAGCACGACAGGCAAAATATTTGGCTCGGTAAATACTATCCAGATAGCAGAAGCGTTGAAAGCGAGCGGTTTTGAAATTGACCGAAAAAATATTCGCCTGCAAGAAGACCAAATCAAAGAAGTAGGCGCATATAAGGCTAAAATTAAACTGCACAAGGAAGTGCATGTCGAAATAGACTTTGATGTTGTTTCAGAATAAATAATAAAAAGATGTTAACCGTTGAAAAGATAGGCGGAACTTCGATGTCGAAGTTTCACGATGTTTTGCAAAACATCGTTATTGGCAAGCGTAAGCCCAGTCAGATGTACAACCGAATTTTTGTTGTGTCTGCATACAATAATGTAACAAATATGCTTCTCGAACACAAGAAATCGGGGCTGCCGGGCGTTTACACAAAGTTTTTCAATGACGAAGAGTACGAGCCTGCGTTGGACGACTTGTGCAACAAGTTGATAGAGATGAATCACGAGTTCGCCGATATCAAATTAAACCTTGCCGAAGCCGACCAGTTTATAAAAAAACGTTTTGCCAAGGCGCGACTTTTCCTCAACAGTATAGCCAAAGTAATGGCGTCGGGTTATGTCAATAAGAACGATTTGTACTTGGCAGCCCGCGAAATATTGGCTTCAATAGGCGAGGCTCATTCAGCGTTTAATTCGGTAAATATTCTGAAAAATAACGGAATAAACGCCACATTCATTGATCTTTGCGGTTTCTACGATTCGGAGCCGCTGACCATTGACGAACGTATCAAAATGGCGTTCAAAAATATCAACTTCTCGAAAACGCTTTGCGTGGCAACGGGTTATACCAAAGGTACAGAAGGCATTATGAGGGCTTTCGACAGAGGATACTCGGAAGTTACTTTCAGCAAGATTGCCGTAGAGGTAAACGCCAACGAAGCCGTCATTCACAAGGAATACCACCTGTCGAGCGCCGACCCCAATATAGTGGGCGAGAATAAATGCGTGCCTGTGGGATACACAAGTTTCATTATTGCCGACCAACTTGCCGACATCGGCATGGAAGCAATTCACCCCAAAGCGGCTAAACCGCTCGAAATGAGCAAAATAAACATTCGCATCAAAAACACTTTTGAGCCTGAACACGAGGGAACGCTTATCAGTAAAAACTACATAAGCCCTACGTCGAAAGTCGAGATAGTGTCGGGAACAGACAAAGTGACGGCAATAGAGGTTTATGATCCACTGATGGTGGGCGAAGTAGGTTTCGACAAGGAAATAATGGAAATCTTTTCTCAACACAACATCAGTTATATTCTCAAATCCACGAATGCCAACTGTATAACGATGGTTGTGTGGGATTCTCCCGCCAACGAAGCATTAGTGGACGAATTGTGTTGCCATTACGAAGAAGTGCGCTCGGAGCCTGTAGCGATGGTGTGCTGTATGGGTACAAACATCGCAATACCCGGTATGCTGGGACGCGCCGCAAATTCTTTGCACGAACGCAGCATAAACATCGAGGCGTTCAGTCAGTCGTTGCGTCAGGTCAATATGCAGTTCGTTATCAGACGCGAACACTACAAGGACGCTATAATTGCGCTTAACGAAGCATTGTGCTTGAAATAATAATCACCTGTAATAAAAACAGTTATGGATAACTTGATTCAATTAAGAGATATTGCAAAAACCTACATAATAGGCGGCACAATAGAAGTGCCTGCTCTTAAATCGGTAACTGTTGATATTAAGAAAAACGAATATGTTGCAATAATGGGACCTTCGGGGTCGGGCAAATCCACCTTAATGAACATTATAGGTTGTTTGGACACGCCTTCATACGGCACATACATTCTTAACGATCAGGACGTCAGCACAATGGAAGACGACGAATTAGCCGAAGTCCGCAACAAGGAAATAGGTTTTGTTTTTCAGACCTTTAACCTTTTGCCGCGCTACAATGCCCTTGATAATGTGCAACTTCCGCTCATATACGCAGGCGTTTCAAAAGCCGAACGGTTAGAACGCGCGTTGAAAGTGATTGAGCATGTAGGGCTTACCGACAGAATGCATCACAAACCCAATGAATTGTCGGGCGGACAGCGGCAAAGAGTGGCGGTGGCGCGGGCGTTGGTTGGCTCTCCGTCAATAATTCTCGCCGACGAGCCAACAGGAAACCTTGACAGCAAAACTTCAGTTGATATAATGCGGCTGCTCAGCGAAATACACCGCAACGGAAATACTATTGTGCTTGTTACCCACGAAGAAGACATTGCGCGATACTCGCACAGGATTATAAGACTTCGCGACGGACTTGTCGAATCGGACAAATTAAACGACCATGTTAGGGTAGATTGAACAGTTTTTGGCGGCGATGTGGAGACAATACCTGACGCCGTATATCGCAAGCGGTAAAGATTGGCGCAGAATTTAGCAAGGAAGAAAGGGGATTGAACAGGTGGGTAATAGAGCAGTTATGAAGTGTGAATAATTGATTAATTGAACTATTTAATAGTGTTATTTAATAAGCCTATTAGTCAATTACTCGCACTTCATAATTAATTGGTTACCACCACTTTTATCGTATTATTGCCGTTGCGTATCAAATAAACGCCCGCTGTTTCAGGAAGCGTGAAGGTAACGACTGTGTCGTAAGCAACGATGATGTTTATGCGAACTCCCGACTGGTCGTAAACATATATCAAGCTGCCCGGGCTAACTCCTTCGAGGGTTAACTGACTGCCCGAAGGCAGTGGATTCGGGTATGCAATAAGGCTGGAAACAGCGCCTTCTTCGGGAGGGGGTATGTAAGGGATATTTTTTATGGTAGAACATAGCGTACCGAAATTCTTTGTTATCAGTTGAAACATGTAATAAGTGGGCGCAGGCTCCAACTCATCGCTTATGTTCGGACCAGCCGAATAACTGAACTCGTCTATTGTGCGGGTGTTTGTTTCTTCTATTCCGTTTTTGAACCATTTGCAACCGATAACTTCAAAACCGTCTTCTTCCAATTTT
>Ga0099364_10009217_pt1 | contig 13722 bp, 11 predicted proteins | sample TergutTh196P3_FD_73070 | JGI IMG/M metagenome (GOLD analysis project Ga0099364, IMG submission 73070) | Microcerotermes parvus P3 segment gut microbial communities from Pointe-Noire, Republic of the Congo - Th196 P3 | ecosystem: Host-associated > Arthropoda: Insects > Digestive system > Gut ...
TGAAAACCCTCAGGACAGGATTTGCTCAAGAGGGATCAGACTTTACGAACGCTCACAGCTATAATGTCACGTGGAATATGAGAGATGAAAACAACAGACCAGTAGGGGCCGGGGTTTATTTTTATCGAGCTGTCGTGGACGGCGAAGTGATCGGTACCAATAGGATGGTATTGATAAAATAGTCGGACGATGTTATCGATTTTGGGCGGGGGTGCTGATTGTCGTAGCCCCTCAGAGCTCCGCTACGGAGTTTGTGCGATTTTATCAATTGGGGACGGGGGGCGTGGTAAAGAGACAAAAAAATAACTCTTTAAAAAACAATAATATTTGACAAAAATACACGTGCTGTTTTTGTGGCAACATTATTTGGGAGAGAAAATTTGTAGGACATGAGATTTGATTTTAATATATCAGTCAGGCTACAAATGAGAGGAAAAAATGAAGTACGAAACAGTAAAATTGTGCATTAACAATCTAGAACAGTCCATGATAGATACCCTTTCATTTTGGTCAAAACCATTATTATTGGAGAGTTTTGCAAAAAGAGATGATGCTCTCTGTTATTACCTCGCGGTGGTAGAAAATAACAAAATTTTAGCATTGATGCCTGTTTTTGAAAAAAAGAAATTTGGATTAAGATATCTTGTTCAACCGATGGAGTACTACTACACTCCTATAAACTTTTTTTCTTTAGAAAATTATTCTGTACATAGAAAGCAAAATCATCGATTAATGATTTTAAAAGCACTAGCCGTTTACATAAAAAAAGAATATTTTAAAATCAATCTACGTTTTGAAAGAAGCATTCAAGACATTAGAGCTTTCAAATGGGTAGGACTGAAAGCAGAGCCTTTGTTCACCTATATTATAAAGATTAACGAGTATTCGTCTGAAAAATTGCCAAATGAAACTAGAAGACAGCTAAATAATAAAGCAAAAAAAGAATTGATGGTAAAAGAATGCCGGGATATGAAAATATACAAGGACATATCGATTAATATGCTAAATAGAAAAAAACGCTCTTTCAGGCAAATTGAGACAAAATATATAAATTTTTTAGATGAATTGCATGCAGCAAATTTGTGTGTTCAATATGTAGTTTTTAAAGATGATGAGCCATTAACATACAATATAATACTTCTTGACAGGCAACACAAATATATATATGGTTTTTTATCTGCTACTAGTGATAAAGGCATGAAATTTGGTGCAAATATTTTTTGTATCGACCACATCATAAAAAACCACTCAGATTTTGAAATATTTGATTTTACTGGTGCTAATACTGAAAAGATTTCTTTTTTTAAGTCACAATTTAATTGTGATTTAAAAAATTACTACAAAATAAATAAATTATTTTTTTAAAAATATTTGACATAAAAGCCAATTTGTTTTTTATTGTTTCAAGATAATCTTTACATATATAAAAATGCAAACTCAAGGAGATGAAATGCCCGAAATTACAGAAAATATTTTTAAGATGAATATGACTGATTTACAAAAAATGGCTAAAGAACTGGATATAAAAAATTGGTCTATTACAAAAAAAAGTGATTTGATTTACAAAATTCATGAAGCTTCAGCAACGCAGGCTGGGTTGGCTTTTGCTACAGGATGTCTCGAAATCATGGATGAAGGTTACGGATTTTTACGATTTCCTCACAATAATTATCTCGCTGGTAAAGATGATGTTTACATCTCGGCAGCTCAAATTAAAAAATTTTTTTTAAAGAATGGGCACATGATTTCAGGTCCAGTGCGAGCCCCTAAAGAAGGAGAAAAATATTTTGCTTTATATCGAGTCGATCTAATAAATTTTGAAGATCCAGAAAAGATAGTCTCAATAATACCATTTGAAGAGTTGACACCTTATTATCCAGAACAGAGGCTTGAGCTGGAGGTGTCGCCCCAGAAATTGAAAGAATTGAAATACAAATTAGACACGATCTCAACTCGAGTAGTAAACCTATTCACTCCTATAGGAAAAGGGCAAAGAGGATTAATAGTTTCTCCCCCTCGTACTGGCAAAACAGTTCTGTTGCAAAATATTACAAATTCAATATTATTAAATCACCCAGAGGTGTATGTTATTGTATTGTTGATAGATGAACGCCCTGAAGAAGTGACAGAAATGAAAAGGATAATTTATCCATATAATTCTGAGATTATTAGCTCTACGTTTGATGAAACAGCAAAAAGGCATGTCACCGTAGCTGAAATGGCTATAGATAAAGCAAAAAGAATGGTAGAGCTGGGTTATGATGTAACTTTGGTCCTTGATAGTATCACGAGATTAGCTCGTGCTTATAACAATCATTCACCTTCTACCGGCAAAATAATGTCTGGAGGTTTGGATTCAAATGCATTACATAAACCAAAAAAGTTTTTCGGTGCAGCGAGAAACACAGAGGAAGCAGGCTCTCTGACAATCATTGCTACTGCTTTGATAGACACTGGTAGCAAAATGGATCAGGTGATTTTTGAGGAGTTTAAAGGTACTGGCAATATGGAGCTCGTTTTAGATCGCTCTATCTCTGATCTGAGACTATATCCCGCTATAGACCTGATTAAATCAGGAACCAGAAGAGAGGAGTTGCTGCTATCTGAGCTAGAAATGAGTAGGATGTTTGTTTTACGTAAATACTTAAAAACACTAAATCCTATACAAGGAATTGAAACTTTAAGAGTTAGGATGAAAGATACCAAAGACAATATGCAACTCTTAAAGTCTATGAGTAGCTAGTGGAAATATTATCACCCGCAGGGAATCTTGAAAAATTAAAATATGCTGTAGCATACGGGGCGGATGCTGTTTATGCTGGTAGTCAAAATTTTAGCCTAAGATCAAAAGCCGACAATTTTAGTCACACAGATATATTAGAAGCTGTAAGCTTTTGCCACGAAAGAAAGGTAAAACTATTTATCCCTCTAAATATTTATGCCCACAATAAACATATCGATGATATTAAAATATATATCAAAGAGCTTTCAGATGCAGGAGTCGATGCTATCATTGTTTCTGATCTAGGAGTGTTTGAGTTGGTAAAAAAAATTGCTCCAGATATAAACATACATGTCAGCACTCAGGCCAATGTCACGTCGTATCAATCTGTCCGAGCCTATGAGCAACTCGGTGCAAAAAGAATAATACTAGCAAGAGAGCTGACTTTTTTTGAGATTCAAGAGATCAGGCAAAAATGCCCTGAAATAGAGCTCGAAATGTTTGTTCATGGAGCTATGTGTATATCTTATTCAGGTAGATGTCTTTTAAGTGCTTTTTTGAATGGTAGAAGTGCAAACAGAGGAGAGTGTACACATCCTTGTCGATGGAACTATTATCTGATAGAGGAAAGTAGACCAAACGAGCATTTTTCAATAGAAGAAGATTTACATGGTTTTTATTTTCTAAATTCAAAGGATTTATGCCTATTCAACCGACTTTATGAGATCTATAAATGTGGAATAAATAGCGTCAAAATCGAAGGTAGGATGAAAAGCCTCTACTATATTGCAGCAGTCACCAGAGCATATAAGCAAGCTCTGTTGAATATACAAAAATATGATACAAATAACACTTTGTTACAGAAAGACCCAGACAAAAGTATCGATATCTTTGACAACGGCTTTTTTAGAAGCGAGCTTGATAAAGTCAGTCATCGAGTATACATTGAGGGCTTTTTTGATAGTTACCAGGGCAAAGATACACAAGATTATGGCACTGCAAAATATATTCGAGATTGGCAGTTTGTAGGGAATATTTTAAAAAGGGAAAATGACATGATACTTGTAAGATCGTATTTCAAAATCAATAAATCTGATGAAATAGAATTAATATTTCCAGAAAAACAGCACGATATGAAAATAAAAATACATAACTTGTTTAATGAAGATATGATGGAAATAGAGTTTACAAAACCGAATAGCTGTTTTTATTTAAAAATAAGTGAAAATGTGCCTGAGTACGGAATAATTCGAAAGAGAATAAACTATGAATAAAAAAATATTTTTCAAAAAAAAAAATAGTATTTTAATAACCCTCATATTCATGTCGGTAGTTTTGTGCACATTGTCTATTTTTTCTACTCTCGCGGCATCACAATATCCGATTATAGAACAGATACAAAACGCATACCAAAACAACTCTATCAAACACGAAGATCCCATTCTGGCTATAGACCCGGCAGACTCTGACTCAATCGTTGCTGCAAAAAATTATTTCACGGCGTTGTTACACAACGATATGCAACAGACACTCCTCATTCATGCTACAAATTTTGCTACTTTCCCAGCAGAGCATTATGGTCAAATGTCAGGTGTACAGCTAGTGATTGTCGACTTTATAAACCATGAATATGACAAAGCTCTATTAAAACTCGAACAAATAGGAGTCAACAGGATTCCCGATGCTCTTTATTGGAGAGCAAAAATAACACAATTAATGCAGCGGCACGATGAGGCGATCACTCTATGCCAAAACTTTATTAGGCAATTTCCGAATAGTTCTTTAATCCCTCAAGTTTGGCTCATTTTACTTGAAACTCATTATCATAATAGAGATTTAACCAGCTTTGAAAGAGGCTATCGGACTTTTTTAAACCATCAAAATTTCAATGAATATAAGCCATATTTACTTTATTTAAATGCGTTATTAATCGAAAGAACAAATTTACAAAGAGCTCGAGCACTATACTCGCAGATCATAAATGAATTTCCACTTTCACAGTATAGGATTCAAGCAGAAGACAGGTTATATGCCTTAGGAGTCACAGCAGACAGAACGACTGCATCATCCCCCCCCCCACCCCCCAGAAATGATTCACCACAAACGAGTCAGAGAGAATCAAATGATTTTCGAGAAGTTGTAGCGAGCAGATACGAAGATTTGGTAAAAGATACTTTTTATATACAATTTGGTGTTTTTAGTACAGAAAATGCAGCTAAAAATCTCTTGAATAATTTGAATAAAGACAATGTTAATGCATTTCATATAACAAAACCTGTAGGAGGGCGAAGGCTCTTTGCTGTAGTGCAGGGACCGTATCAGACTCTGGCTAATGCTCAGAGCAATCAAAGAACTTTGAGTTCTAAAAACTATCAAACTTTTATCTTTAAAGTAGACTAGCTGTTTCCTATTTCTATCCCGCTTAACTTGTCAAAACAAGCGGGGTAGAAACAGGAGACATAGGAGGGGAGAATATAAACATATTAGTTTCTATGAATTAAAAATCAAAAAAAGTAAATACCACTTGACAAAAAAACGTGTGTTATTTTTATGGCAGAATTATATCATAGGAGGATTTGTATTTATCGATCATGAAAAAAGAGTCAATTTTATTGATAGAATGTTTTATGGGTTTTCAGATAAAGATCCTACAAGTAGGCATATGGAGATGGCTATCGTGACAGGACTATTAAAAGATGTTGCGATATCATTTCTATTGAGTTTCAAAATATCTTGTTACAAAAACAAAGCAAAACTTGTTTTATTAAACATGGTATCTTCGAGTATAGAAACGCTTGTGACAGTTTTAGGGATTAAAGAAATATTATTAATTAGACAAAATGGTACATATTATTGAGACTACAGCCTTTTCATTATCAGATAAAGGATATATGGGAAGGAAGTGGAAGTTGCACGGGTAAGGTTTAGTATAAGAAAAATATTTTTAAAGGAGCATAAATGCTTAGCTATAATGATTATGTAAAAAAATTATCTATTTTAGGAAAGGAAACAGGTTATATTACTTTCCAGCAAATTAATGAGATACTACCTGACAATCCTATATTTTTGGACAAGATAGAAGATTTGATAACTGATCTAAAAAATGAAGGTATAGAACTCATAGACGAAACACAAAAAAGAGTGACAAGAACATCGTCGAAACCAAAGAAAGCTGCACCTAAAAAGACATCTACAAGAAAGATATATGATGATCCTGTGCGTATGTATTTAAGGGAAATGGGTCGTGTCGAATTGCTTACGCGGGAAGGCGAAATCAGGATTGCTAAAAAGATAGAATCAGCTCAGAGGATGATAAACCAAAACGTGTTTAGATGTGGTAGTACACTACGAGAATTGTTTAATTTTTTGTACAGATACAACGAAAAGCGCATCAGACTGGACCAAATTTTTCGTCTTGATTTTGGAACATGGGTAGATAGAACTCAGGATGCCAAGCTTATCACTGATTTTCGGCAAATGTTAAAAACAGCAGACGCCAATTTTAATGAAATAGGTAAAATGATAGATGAGTCAGAGGTAGATGAAAATGGACTTTTGAGCATGCAAAAAGAAATTGATTATTTACGAGATGATATCATGAATTCTTTTTCTCAAATGTATTTTAATGAAAAACTAGTAAAGAGAATGGTCTATAGAATAAAGAGCTTGGTAGATAGGATAGAAGAATCTCAATCTACCATCTCTGATCTAATACGAATAGAGGATTATTCTGTGGATGAAATATGTTTTTATGGGCGGAAAGCAAAAAAGTCAGACTATGAATTTAAAGAAGTAGGAAACGAGACAGGAAGCGATCCAGAGCTGTTTGTCGAAATACTGCGAAAAATAAAAAATGCCAAACGTAAAGTCAGAAGAGTAGAGCTAGAAACAAAAATGACTTCAGATGAAATGGTTTTTTTGCTTCGTGAAATTGAACGAGGCGAAAAAATGAAAGAGAAGTCAAACAACGAAATGATCGAAGCCAATGTCCGTTTAGTGGTCAGTATAGCTAAAAAGTATAATAATAGAGGATTGGATTTTATGGATTTGATTCAAGAGGGAAATACCGGTTTGATGCGGGCTGTGGATAAGTATGATTATCGAAAAGGATACAAATTTTCTACATACGCTACATGGTGGATAAGACAGGCGATCACTAGAGCCATAGCAGATCAGGCCAGAACTATCAGGGTGCCTGTGCACATGATAGAATCGATCAATAAAATAAATAGAATGGCTAGAAAACTAATGCAAAAGTTTGGTAGAGAACCTTATCCAGAGGAGCTAGCGGAGGCATTAGATCTCCCAGTAGAAAAAATTAAAAATATACTCTCCATTTCCAAAGAACCAGTCTCTCTCGATAAACCAATAGGAAATGATAATGAAGACAGTAATCTGAGCGATTTTATTGAAGATCGTGCCACTATATCTCCTGAAAGAGTGGCAGAAAGAAATTTATTAAAAAAACAAGTCAACGAAATATTAAAAACACTATCAGACAGAGAACAGAGAGTTATCAGATTGAGATTTGGTATAGACGATGGTCACCATAGAACTCTCGAAGAAGTTGGACATATTTTTAACGTTACCAGAGAGAGAATTAGGCAAATAGAAGACAAAGCTCTCAAAAAACTGCGACACCCTTCTAGAGCCCATATCCTGAGACAGTTTATAGATAATTTTAATGTAAAAAAAGAATAATTTTCACCGATCAAATGTTTTATGATTCTAATAGATGAATAATGCTTTTGTAGAAAGTATTCAGATTGAAATTTTTCAGCTTCAATTTGATACAGGAGGTAGAGGATTATGAGTATATATCATAAGAAATTGTACCCCAAAGTCCAGTACGGTAAAAGAGTATTGATTATCGGAGGGGGTCATGCTGGGAAATTGGTCATAGAGGAATTAAAAAACAAAAAACATCTTCAAAAAATACCTGTCGCTATACTGGATGATGATAAAGCAAAATTGTATAAACGGATTTATAATGTACCTATCATTAGTGCGATCGAGGGAATAGGTAAAGTCACAAAAGACCTCAATATCAGTGAGATCATCATCGCTCTTCCTTCTGCAAGTAGAAACAGAATCAGAGAGATCGTGGATGAGTGCAAATATTCAAAATGTAAAGTCAAAATATTGTCAAATAGAACACATAGGATAGATGAAGAAACAGACCTGCATAAAATTCGTAATGTCCAAATCGAAGATTTGTTAGGACACGAACCTATAGTATTAAACCGAAATGAAGTCAAAAAATATATAGATAAAAAAGTGGTTTTAGTTTCAGGTGGTGGTGGCTCAATAGGCTCTGAGCTATGCCGTCAGATTGTTGAGTTTAGCCCATCACAGCTATTGATACTAGACAATAACGAAAATGGAGCTTATGAGGTTCAGCAAGAGATTCTCAGGAAAAGTAAAAACAAGATCGATGCTGAGATAATAATAGGGTCCGTTCAGGATAAAATACGGATGAAAAGAGTTTTTGAAAAATACAAACCTAAAGTTTTTTTTCATGCAGCTGCTCATAAACACGTACCAATTTTAGAACACAATCCATTTGAGGCTATCAAAAATAATATATTCGGCACTTTAAACTGTGTGTTACTAGCAGATGAATATCGTATAGATAAATTTATATTGATTTCGACTGACAAGGCAGTAAAACCTATCAATATAATGGGTGCGTCAAAAAGAATATGTGAGCTTGTTTGTCAGGAAATGAATAAAAAAAGTGAAACAAATTTTGCAGCTGTTCGCTTTGGAAATGTCCTGGGTAGCAATGGAAGTGTATTGCCGTTATTTCAAAAGCAGTTTGAAGAAGGTGGTCCAATACTAGTGACTCATCCAGAAGTAACAAGGTATTTTATGACTGTTGATGAAGCTGTTCAGCTGATTTTAACGGCAGGTGCATTAACTCAGAAAGGTGAAATATTTGTATTAGATATGGGAAACCCAATAAAAATAGATGAAATTGCCAAGGATTTTATACGACTTTCGGGCATGGAACCAGGAGTTGATATGGATATAGTATATACAGGTTTACGTCCCGGTGAAAAACTCTATGAAGATCTTTATACAGAGGAAGAGAGTTTAAAAAACACAATACACGAAAAAATATTTATTGGAAAGTCAAGCGCAGTAGATAGTGATATGTTTTTTGAACAGTTAAAATCGCTAAAAACTATAGCAGAAAATGAGGACATCGTAGAATTTTATGCATTAATAAAAAAAATGGTCCCAAATTTTAAAGATATTAATATCATTCAATGAAAAATAAAAGACTGCAAACATATCAAATTGTCATATTCACATTACTGTTATTTTCATGTAGCACATCTCCAAATAAATCAGTAGCTCTCAAAGGTCAAATAAATTTATTTGGGCTGGATGATCATAGTGGTGCAATAGTCGCACTTTATGCTCCTACACCGTTGGATAACAGTATCGTGAACCTAAATAAATCATTTGAAAATGTTGGTGTGCAGATTTCGCAAGAAACAGAGTTTGACCATAGGTTACAAAAACCAATCAAAATGGCGGTTTCTGATGTATCTGGAAATTTTCAATTGGAGAATATTAGCCCAGATCGCTATAATTTGGCCATTTTAAAAGAAGGTTTTTCAATTAGATACTTTGAAATTCAACTAGATCGTTTTATCGATTTAGAGGAGATACTCATACACCAGATCATAAATATGCCTCAGACAATCAGCGAGTCTGTTGTATTTAGACATGGTATGCAATATCATTTTCCTCAAAGTACAATAATTTTGGCACCTGTTACGATTGAGACAGGATCAATACTGACTGTAGAAATAAACAAAAAAATAGATTTTTATAATAACATCGAAATAAAAAAAACAGCAAACCATGTTTCTCAAAACCATGTCTTTAATTTGCATGCTGAATATTGGTGGCTGACTTCAGCTTTTTCAATGGATTCAACAGTGGATATATCAATAGAACCGTCATATTATTTTGACAAAATAAATATTTTGTCTCCAGAGCAAATAGATTTATCTCATGCAAAGGTGACTTTTATGAGTGCAGGAATAAACATCACAGCTCCTTTTGCGATTATAAGTAGCTCATATTTTGATTTGAACAACACTGCCCTTGTAATAAATGGAGGTTCTGTAAACATCCATAATATCTTGCACAAAGGATCCTATAATAGGTCGATATATTTTGACTCAAAACAAGATATCGCAGAGGAGCAAATATTATATATGAACAATATATCAAAAAACAATTTAATATCACTTTACTGCAATTTGATGGGACTAGAAATGAAGAATAATTTTATGATTTCAAATGGTACAGGAGTCTATGTTTGGGATGGATTCCTTTTAGCAGACCAAAATACTTTTATAGCTAATCATACAAATATAGAAAATCTAGGGTCTGTTGCCACCATACAAAATAACGAATTTAGAGAGTCACAATATGTCGACATCATATTTGGGGAATCCAGAAGCAAAAAAGCGGATGGGGTGGTAAATTTCAACAATTTTTTTGGGACAACAAACTTTTATTTTAGAATGTCTACGATAAACAGTTTGATAGGTGTCGTCTCAGATATTGATTGCACAAACAACTATTTCATAAATAATAATATAGACCATCAGATATGGGATAAACATGATAATATAAATCTGCAATATGAATTCATATATATCCCGAAATCTATACATCCAAATTAAAATAAGCTAATATTATGGGATCCAAAAGAATATATCTTTCATCTCCACACATGTCCTCTGAGGGGTATGAGATGCAATATATTAAAGAAGCATTTGAGAGCAATTGGATAGCTCCTCTTGGCAAAAACGTGGATGAATTTGAAAAAGAGTTTGCTGATTATATAGGTGTGCGGGGTGCCGTAGCATTGATTACCGGAACAGCTGCTATTCATATGGCTCTGAAATCTCTTTGTGTAGACCGAGGCGATATTGTTTTTTGCCAAAATCTGACATTTGCAGCTACATGCAATCCAATTATATATCAAAATGCGATACCTGTTTTTATTGACAGTGATTTACAGACATGGAATATGTGTCCTGTGGCTCTTGAAGAGGCTTTTATAAAATATCAAAGTATGGGAAAGAAACCCAAAGCGGTGATTGTCGTCCATTTATATGGATTAGCCGCAGATCTCGACAAGATACTAGAGATCTGTGCAAAATATAATGTTCCTCTGATAGAGGATGTAGCAGAAAGCCTTGGAACTAGGTACAAAGGCAAAATGACTGGGAGTTTTGGAAAAATAAATGCGTTTAGTTTTAATGGTAACAAAATAATTACGACATCAGGTGGGGGAATGATGGTGTCAAATGATTTGAAAGCCGTTGAGAAAGCAAAGTTTTGGGCCACTCAAAGTAGAGAAAAAGTGCGAAATTTTGAGCATGCAGAGTTGGGATATAATTATAGAATGAGTAATATCTTAGCAGGGATAGGCAGAGGACAAATGAAAATATTAGACCAAAGAATAGAAAAAAAGAAGTATATTTTTGAATTTTACAAAAGAAATCTATCTGTAATAGATTTGATAGAGTTCATGCCGGTTAATGTGTGGAATGAACCAAATTATTGGCTATCGTGTGCTCTGTGCATTTCATCAAATAAAAATAGCAATTTGCAAAATCCTGTCGAGCGAATTATCGACTTTCTAGAATGTGAAAATATAGAAGCGAGACCTTTTTGGAAACCAATGCATATGCAACCTTTTTACGAGAGCTATGATTATATAGGACATGGTGTTTCTGAAAGGTTATACAAGCATGGTTTTTGCCTGCCTTCTGACACCAAAATGACAGAGGAAGACTTGTATAGAATAGTCAAAATAATAAAGAAGGCGATAAAATGATTTTATACGATCAACGCATAAAAATGGTTTTAGATAGGTTCTTTGCTTTGTTATTACTTTTATGTCTGTTTCCGATATTTATACTTATCGCCGTACTCGTTTTATTTATAAATGGTTCTCCTATTATATTTAGACAAGAGAGGCCCGGTTTGAATGAAAAAATATTTACGATATTCAAGTTTAGAACGATGAAAAATGAACATGACTCAGATGGGAATCTACTACCTGATATCAATAGGATCACTAGATTTGGGATGTTTTTGAGAACATGGTCGCTCGATGAACTACCAGAGCTTTTAAATATATTAAAAGGAGATATGAGCTTTGTGGGTCCTAGACCATTATTGATAAAATATTTACCCCTATACAATGATGTTCAAAAACGAAGACATTCTGTAAAACCCGGTTTAACAGGATGGGCACAGATCAATGGCAGGAATGTTACTACATGGGAGGCGAGGTTTGACCATGATATTTATTATGTAGATAATATATCGTTTGGGTTTGATCTTAAAATAGTTTTAAGAACCTTGTTAAAAGTCATTAAGAGGGATGGCATCAATTCCAGTAAAAATGAAACTATGGAAGAGTTTCAAATAAAAAAATGAGGAAAGAAATGGAAGCTACTCTCATCCTTTACTCGAAGATTAAAAGGCACCTTTATGTATAACATCCTACTATGTAGTGCGGGGAAAAGAGTTAAACTAATAAAACAATTAAAAGAATCACTAAAGAATCGTGGTCTTGTCATAGTGACAGATTATGACAAAAATACTCCGGCAATGTATGCTGCTGACAAAAGCTACGCTGTTCCTAAAATTACAGATCAAAAATACATAGAAATGCTGATTGAAATATGTAAAAAAGAGAATATAAAAGCGATTACTACTTTGATAGACCCTGAGATAGAAATTTTGTCAAAGGCAGACAGTCTTTTTAATAAAAATGGGGTATTGATGTTGGTTCCATCATATAAAACAGCTAAATTGTGTATGGACAAATATGCAATGTATGAGTATTTGAATGAGAATAATATAAATACTATCAAATCATATATTAATCTTGAGCTGTTTTACGAGGATTTTCACGAGGGATTGATAGGTTTTCCATGTTTTATCAAACCTCGTTTTGGAAGTGGTAGCTTTGGGGCAAGAATAGTTTATTCAAAGAAAGAGTTGGAATTTTACTTTAGCTATGATTCTATGATAATACAAGAATTTATGGAAGGAGTCGATATCAATGTTGATATTTATGTCGATTGTTACTCTTTAGAAATAATTTCTTTATTTGCAAAACAAAAATTACAATCAAAAATAGGTGGTGCCTGTAGAGTATTATCATATAAAGATAATAGGTTAGATGAATTTATCAGAAAAATAAACAAAATATTCGAGTTTCATGGTCCTGCGGATATTGATCTATTTTATCAAAATGGAAGTTATTTTATCACGGAGATAAATCCTCGATTTGGAGGAGGATATATTTATGCTCATGCGCTGAATGTCGATTTTACACCTCTCATAATAAAAAATATAGAAAAAAAGGTAAATAGTATAAAAGTGCACCAGTACAAGGAAAATTTACTGATGATGATGTATGATGAAATATTGATAAAAAATCATTCTTGTACCATAAACCCTGTAGTCGATGCTAAACTTGACCCATAAAATTATTGAACATACCAGTTTTTTTTGTGCCCACGCCCAAATCGATAAAACGGCACCATCCCCGTAGGAGTCCCTTCCGAAAAGTCGAAAAATAACCAATTTCTGTAGGGAACGCAATTTTTCGTTCCGTTATCGTCCCCGCCCCCAATCGATAAAACCACCCAATTTCCAATCGAGAAACCCGCGCCCAATCTCGTTTTATGATACCTTCCCTGTACGGCTCCTGTACTGATCACTAAAATAAGCAGGATAGAAGCGGGAAATGCACAAGGGGGGTACGACATTTTGTCGTTGATGTCGCGTTTCGACTAAACGCTGTCAACGGCAGTTTTAAAATGATACAAAACGGCAGTATAATTTTGATACAAAATGCCGCTCAATTTTTTGTTTATTTTATTTTTTCTTAAAACTTTTGCCTTTAACGAAAAGAAAACAAGCGGAGACGCAGTTTTTTTTCGCAA
>Ga0099364_10009218_pt1 | contig 13722 bp, 8 predicted proteins | sample TergutTh196P3_FD_73070 | JGI IMG/M metagenome (GOLD analysis project Ga0099364, IMG submission 73070) | Microcerotermes parvus P3 segment gut microbial communities from Pointe-Noire, Republic of the Congo - Th196 P3 | ecosystem: Host-associated > Arthropoda: Insects > Digestive system > Gut ...
TTTTCTTTTTTTGAGATTCCTCACTACGTTCGAAATGATAGCGTCATTATGGTAAGGGGGAGTGGGAAAGTTGCGGCGGCGAAGCCGCCGCAACTTTCCCCCTTTTTATAGGTGAGCGACGAGTCATTCCGAGGCTAAAAGAACTGTATCCCGACGGTAAGCGGCGGCAAATCCATCGGCAACGCTTTGGGATTAAAGGCTTCCGTAAAACGATAACGGGCAAAGAGGGCGGAGTTGCCGGGCAGAAGTCTGCTTCTTACCCGAACAACGACCGAAGCGCTGAACGGATTGAAGGCATAATCTTCGCGATACCTTTTCTTCTTTTCTGATAACGTTTTGAGCATACAATACCTGCTGCCGGCAAAATCGCTTTGCACCCCCACGTCAACATACAGTTTGCTTCTACCGCTTACGATATGTCCGTTTCGCGTTTCAAGCGGCGCCAGATAGAATCGCGTAAATACGCTGGCAGCAACGTTGTGGGTGCGATATACCTGTTTTTGAACGTCATTATTGACAAATTCTTTGCCGCCCAACACCGTTTGGTTAAATTCTTCATTGCCGGCAGCATCCCTGAATTTGTAATTATAATACGAGTATTGAAGCGTCCCGCCTAAGGCAAACCTGCGGGAAAGATGATAGACGCGCATACCGCCTATATCAATGTTGATGCTGTTACCGCCTAATACCGTATAATAATCGCCTTTGCCTATGTCGGGCATCACAAAACCTATCGCACAAAAGCCGTCATTATCGGTTCTGCGTGTGAATTGTTTTGATTGAGGCTTTGCTTGGACGCTTTCGGTTTCCGGCGGACAGGGCGGACATGGATCATTGACGTTGATTTGGGTGATGGTGTCGTTTTCGGTTTTTTTGACAATAAATTCAAGGTTGCCAATCCGAACTTGCGCTAAGGCGTTGACTGTGATATAAGCAACGCAAACTAAAATGATGATTATCTTTTTCATGTTTTTAAAAAATTTAAAAGTACAACTATTCAAATATTCTGTTAATTAATTATTTCGCGACATTCCTATGTCGCCGTTCATCACGGCGTCAATCAGGGTTTTGTCGATGATTCCGGCAAGGTGCATCACTGTCAGCGAATGGTTTGCCGATGTGATGAAGAGCAATGCCGACTTGCAATCTTTGCAGTTGCGCACGTAGAGTTCAATGCTTTCGCCGGAAGTTTTCACTTTCATGATTTCCTCGAAATCCTTCTTCACAACTGCCGTCAGTTCGGCGGCGAGCGCTTCGCGGCTGGCTTTGCCCCTTCCGCCCGAACCATCGGTCATGGTCAGGATACGCAAGCCTGTGATTTTCGAAATCAAATCCTGCGTTTTCTTGTCGCCGGAATTGCCGTTTTTCATCAGCCCCAACAAAGCCGGTGAAATGGTAATAGATTCAACGCCTTCGCGATCCTCGTATTTGTCAAATATCTTGAGGACGGGGTCATCGGCATTGGCTTGCCCGAAAGCCCCTGAAGGCAAACACATCAACATGGTGATGATCAAAATGGGAACAACTCTTTTCATTATCATTCAATTTTAAAATGTATTAATTTATTAATTTTCAACTCTCAATTCTCAATTCTCAATTCTATTTTTCGGAATGCATCCGAAATTTTACTAAACTGTTGCAGCGCTTGGTTGCTCTCCTGAACTTTTTCGAAGGCAGCCATGCTGCTTTGCGCCTTTTGCATGGATGCGGCTAACAACTGCAATTTGTCGTCAACTGCTTCCATTGCTGCGGCTTGGTTGTAGATTCGCTGTCCGTCTACTAAATACACGTATTCGTCGGTTCGCATTTGCGGCAAGCCTACGATGAATAGGATCGCAATACTTGCCGCGATGCCAGCGATGATGGACAGGTTCTGACGAAGGTTGCGGATGATCGCCTTCGGTTTTGGAGGTTCAATAGCGCGTTCTTCGGCAAAGAACGAGAACAGAGGACGGTACGCTTTCAGCGCATCGGATATTTGCGCTCCGGCAAAGTAACGGTGCAATTCGCGCTCTTCGTCTAATGATGTCGCTCCGTCAAAATATCGTTGGAGCAATTCATGTATTTTTTCTTCGGTCATACCTTTTTTTTTACTGTTTTAAAAGTTCTTCGCGTATCTTTTGACGGGCGCGCGACAGGTTCGCGCGCACCGTCCCTTCGTTCGAGCCGAGAATTTCGGCTATTTCCTCCAATTCGTACCCTTCGATGTCGCGCAGACGGATTGCCATCTGCTGCTGTTCGGGCAAGCGGTTGATCAACCTTCTCACAAACGCCGCCATATCAGCCTGTTCCACCATATGGTGCGGCGTCTGTTCGTGCGTTGCATCGTGCGCGTCTACCAGTTCGTCCATCCTGTTGTGCGGCGAACGGAGATAATCGAGGCAGCGGTTCTTTACCGCATTCAGGGCGTAGGCTTCAACACTGCGCATGGTTTCCAGCTCGTCCCGTCGCTCCCACAATTTTATTCCAACTTCCTGAACAACATCCTCTGCCTCGTCTGTCCGCTTCGTATAAGCCAGAGCAAAGCGGAACAGCTTTGGCCTCAAATGCGCCATTAATTGGTTAAAATCGATTCTATCCATTCATTTACAACGGTTTGCTCTGGCTTCTTGCACATCGTTACAACGTTTTACAATAGGAAGACGAGTCAAAAGAGAAATTGTTACACAAAGATGAAAATTTTTTTTCTTTTTTTGTATTTTTTTTGTATCTTTGTGGAAAAATTCAAAAATAAACGCTGTATGATAAGATATTATCAATTGGTTGTAGCCATTTTTTTATCGCTCGACTGCCTTGCGCTTGGGGTTTCAGGAACTGTGACCGACCGCGCAAATTTGCCCGTGCAAGGAGCAAGGGTAACATTTGAAAACCTGACAACGTTGGTCAAATATTTTGGCGTCACCGATATGAATGGGCAATATTTCATTGACACGCCCACCTCTGTCGAAACCGGTTCTGCATACAATACCTTAGTGTTTTGCTACCCCAACCCATTCAACCGGCAAACGGTTATTTCATTTCACCTCGAACTGAAGCAGCGCGTAGAATTAGCCGTTTATAATATTGCGGGTCAGAGAGTACGAATCATTTATTCCGGCGTTTTAGAGTCGGGGCGTCACCAAATGGTCTGGGACGGACTGTCGCATCAAGGAGCGCCTGTTGATCCCGGGTTTTATATCGGTAGCCTGCAAACCTCAACGAGCCTGTCGTCGGTGAAAATGATTGTATTGGGCGGTGAAAATTTTGCCGCTCCTGTTTGGTCGTCCGCAGAAGAAGAATCAGTTCCGAAGGCATTGACGGAAACCTCACAATTATACAATGTTACAATCGACGGAAGCGGTTTCGAAGATCATTATGTGTATCATGTGGATATGACCGGCGTATCGGAAAAGGATTTCGTCATCAACCGCGCCGTATGGACGCCTTTCAGCACCACGGGCGATTATCTGGGCATCTACAACGGCAAGGATTATACCCCTATTTTTGTTAAAGGCGTTAATTTGGGCGCGGCAGTTCCGGGATCGGGTCCGGGGCAACTAGCCATTTCTACCGCTATCTATTACCGATGGTTCCAGCAGATAGCCGACGCCGGATTCAATACCGTGCGTATCTACACGTTGCATTTTCCCCGTTTTTATGAAACATTTGCGCAGTACAACCAAGAAAATCCCGATAAACCGCTTTATTTGCTGCATGGCGTGTGGCTCGACGAGGAATATCCCGTTGCAGGCGCGATGGATGATCTGTATTCGTTTACCGAAACATTCGACAATGAAATACAGAATGTGGTCGACTGTATTCATGGCAATGTAACCATCCCGCCAAAAACAGGGGTCGCATATGGTCAATACAGTACGGATATTTCTCCCTGGGTCTTGGGGCTTGTCATAGGTCGCGAAATACATGCCATTGAGGTCGCCATGACCAATCTAATCCATAAAGGAATTACCGCATATTCGGGCGTTCGGGTAGCCATTTCCGGCGCCACGCCTACAGAGGTATGGGCGGTTGAACGAATTGATAAACTGATCTCCTACGAACGTACACATTATAAATCTACCCGTCCCGTTTCGTGGTCGAGTTGGCCTACGCTCGACCCGATGACGCACTCAAGCGAAGACCCGGGCAGCGATGAAGACGCCGAGACCATTGATCTGAATGAGATGAACCTTGTGGATGCGCCGGGCGGATATTTTGCTTCATACCACGCATACCCTTATTATCCCAATTTTATCAACTGGGACGCAGCATACCAAAATGCGACAGATGACGCCGGTATTAACCCTTACCTGGCATATTTGCACGATTTGCGCAAACATTATACCAATTTCCCGCTGTTGATCACCGAGTTTGGCGTTCCTTCAAGTTATGGGAATGCGCGTTATTCATTGAGCGGGATGCACCACGGTGGGCTGACCGAAGAACAGCAGGGAAATTCCAACATGCGAATGTTGCGCAATATATACGATGCCGATTGTGGCGGCGGCGTTATGTTTTCATGGATGGACGAATGGTTCAAGCGCACATGGATCAGCAACCCGATCAGTTCCGAACGGCGCGCGCTCTGGCATAATATATGCAATCCCGAAAATAATTTCGGACTTATTCGTTTTTCCCCCAACCCGCAGTTTTATCATACGCGGAAAACGACAAATGTAAATTCAAGTAAAATATCCAATGTGGACATGTGGCATGATTTTACTTTTATCAATATCGAAGCATCTCTGAAAACCCCTGTCAGCAGCGGTGATACGCTTTGGGTCGCGTTCGATACCTACAAGCCCGACGTCGGAGAAAGTACGCTTCCCAACGGTAAAAAATTGATTGGGAACCGCGCAGAATTTCTTTTGCGCATTACCCCTGATTCGGCAAACCTGTATGTTATCAAGTCCTACCATCTGTTGGGGCGAGGTTTGGTATTCAAACAACTTTGCGACGCAACAACATTCCAGACACAAACCACCGACGGAGCGCCATGGCAGTTGCTTCAATGGCAAAACGGCGCCTATTGGGAAGGACGCGAAGCATTACCTTTCATGCAGGACATCGGCAAGCTGGGTATTCATGTCGGAAATGCAACGCTTGCCGCCCACGAGTGCGTACAAATCCGCAACAATAGAATAAATATCCGTATTCCCTGGACACTGTTGAATTTCTCCGATCCTAGTTCAGGAATGGTCGTTGATGACAACCAGTCGGTTGAAACTTGTTGCCAGAGTTGGGCATGTGGTATGAAATACCTCATTACGTCTAAAACAGATGGAATAAACGCAACATTGATTTACAAGGAAGAAGTAATGGAATTGACTACCTACCAATGGGATCAATGGAATGTGAACAGTTTGGAAATACTGAATCCCGAAATGTTCGTCGAGGAAGAGAAAGCATCATTGACCATCATCCGCGAAGGATTGAAAAATACGCCGTTTGTACCAAAAACGAAATAAAATAGATGAAAATGAATATACGTAACACAATTTGTTCCATTTTGTTATGGATGATGATACAACCTGTAGTTTGGGCGGATACTTACCGCGCAACTATCTTACTCTATCATGGACTGACGGAAGACTGTCCGGAAGATATGTATTACAAAAGAAAGGACAGGTTTTACAATGATATGTTGTACCTCAAGGATAATTTTGACGTCATCTCGTTAGATGAATTACATGATATTATCAACAACCAAGAGACATTGTCGCGGAATACTGTCGTCATCACTTTTGACGATGGTTTAAAAAGCGATTACACCATTGCGGCTCCGATTCTGGAAGAATTTGGATTTCCCGCCACTTTTTTTATTGTTACCGATTGGCGTGAAAATAACGAATACACGACATGGGAACAAATTAAGGAATTATCGGAGGTAACCAAAGATGGGAAATTTCTGTTCACAATTGGCTCACATTCAAAATCGCACAGATTTCCCGGTTTGCAGCAACTCGCCGGCGACGACTTGCGATACGAATTGGAAGAATCCAAACGACTGATAGACAATGTAATTGCGCCTCGTATTTGTGAATCTTTCGCTGTGCCTTACGGCATTTTACCTGAAGATCCAAGCGAATTTCAAGATTTGGCAAAAGACTTGGGATACAAAATCATCCGAACATCCGGAGCAAGAAACATTGATATAGAAACAGACGATTTATTCGATTTGCCGTTTCTTTCGCTGTACGATTTCACTGAACCCGAATATATTGGAGCATACAATGAAGACCCAATACCCACTCCATTTTTTGAACCCGTGCAGGATGTCTATTTAATCAAGCAAAGCAATGCAGAAGTTCCCATTACGGGAATAGCATTAAGCGCGCCCGCCGGAAATGCCGATATAACTATTGAAGCGGTTTCCGATAACCATGAGTTAATTAAAAATATTTGGGTTGTTTATACCGCTCCGCAGGATATGGCGTCTATACATATCGAAATCAACGACGGTCAATACGGAAGCGCAAAAATCAATCTAAAAATATCCGCGCCGGAGGCATACCACAGTTCGGGATATTTTCATGTGCATGTTATGGAGGAAAATCCCCATGTCACGATTTTGCTCTATCAAGGCTTGACAGAAGACTGTCCCAGCGATATGTATCAAAAAAGGAAGGACAGGTTTTACGATGACATGTTGTACCTCAAGGATAATTTTGATGTGATCTCGTTACTTGACTTACAGGATATTATTGAGAATCAAAGGAAATTATTGCGTAAAACGCTTGCCATTACTTTTGACGGCGGCTTTGAAAGCGATTATACCATAGCAGCGCCGATTTTGAAAGAGTTGGAATTGCCGGCAACTTTTTTTCTTGTTACCGACTGGATCGATAACGAAGATCATATGACTTGGGATCAAGTCAAGGAATTATCGCAAGAGCCTGACAAAGATGGCGGATACTTGTTTACCATTGGTTCAAAAACAAAATCATACACATTTCCCGGATTGCAAAATTTAACAGGCGAAGCATTGAGAAGCGAGTTGGAAGATTCAAAAAAGGCGATTGAACAGCATATCATGCCTCGTACTTGTACAGCCTTTGCCCTGCCTTACGGCATTTTGCCTGAAAATGACGAAGAATTTTTCGACTTGGCGGAAGACTTGGGTTACGAAATCATCCGAACAACAGGAACAAGAAATGTCAATGTAGCAACAGACTGGCTGTTCTTTTTACCGTGCCTGCCGATTTACGATTTTACTGAACCCGAATATATCGGCGTTTTCAATCAAAATCCGATACCTACGCCATTTTTCGACCCTGTACAGGATGTCAATCTTAGATTAAATCCTTCTAAATCACATATTATTGAAGCGCCAATCACAGGAATAGACTTAAATGTACCCACCGGAAATGCAGGCATAGCCATTGAAGTTTTTTACGATAACCCCGAATTAATTAAAGATATGAGGGTTGATTATACCGCTCCGCAGGATATGGCATCTATTCATATCGAAATCCACGAAGGTTATTTCGGGAGCGCAAAAATCAGTCTCAAACTGTCAGCGCCGGGAGCATACCACAGTTCGGGATATTTTTACGTAAACGTCGAGGAGGATACGCCCCGCGCGACGATTTTGTCCTATCAGGGCTTGACGGAAGATTGTCCCAAAGATATGTATGAAAAAAGAAAGGACAGGTTCTACAATGACATGTTGTACCTCAAAGAGCATTTTGACGTCATCTCGTTACACGAACTACAGGATATTATTGAAACGCAACGAACCTTGCCGCGTAGTGCGGTTGTCATTACCTTCGATGATGGACTAAAGAGCGATTATACCATTGCGGCGCCTATTTTGAAAGAATTGGAATTTCCGGCAACTTTCTTTATTGTTACCGATTGGCGCGAGGATAAAGACTATATGACTTGGGAGCAAATTAAAGAATTGTCGGAGGTAAAAAAAGGCGAGCAATATCTGTTTACCATAGGATCGCACTCCCACACACATTCGCGGGATTGGTTAGATGATAATTTTTCAGGCGCAATATTGAAATACGAACTGGAAGAATCAAAGAAACTTATAGAGCAGCATATTTCGCGTACCTGTACGGCATTTTCCGTACCTTATGGCTCCTTGCCCGAAGATCAGACCGAATTTCGCAATTTGGCTGCTGATTTGGGATACGAGATCATCCGAACATCTGAAATTAGAAACATTGATTTCAAAACAGTCGATTTACTCAGATTGCCCTGTTTACCGCTTTACGATTTCACCGAACCCGGATACATTGGAGCGTTTCATCAAGAGCCGGTTCCTACGCCATTTTTTGACCCCGTACAGGATGTCTATTCAGTAAAACAAACTAATATAGAGGTTCCCATTACAGGAATAGAATTAAGCGCGCTCACCGGCAACGACGGCATATCAATTGAAGCCGTTTTCGATAACAACGAATTAATTAAAAATCTGACAGTTGATTATACCGCTCCACAGGATATGGCGTCTATCCATATCGAAATCAACGAAGGTCAATACGGGAGCGCGAAAATCAATCTGAAACTGTCTGCGCCGGAAGCATACCACAGTTCGGGATATTTTTACATACATATTTTGGAGGAGACTCCACATGTAACAATTTTGTCCTATCAGGGCTTGACGGAAGATACTCCAAAAGATATATACCAAAAAAGGAAAGACAGGTTTGAAGATGACATGTTGTATATCAAAGAGCATTTTGATGTTATCTCGTTACTTGAATTACAGGATATTATCGAGAACCAAAGGAAATTGTTGCGCCATACGGTTGTCCTTACTTTTGATGGCGGCTTGGAAAGCGATTTCACCATAGCCATGCCGATTCTGAAAGACTTAGAATTTCCTGCCACATTTTTCATTGCCACCGATTCCATTGGACGTAAAAATTATATGACGTGGAATCAGGTAAAAGAATTATCGCAAGAACCCAACAAAGATGACGGATACCTGTTTACCATCGGTTCACATTCAAAATCGCACACGTTCCCCGGTTTGCAAAATTTGTCCGGCGCCGAATTGAAAAGCGAATTGGAAGATTCCAAAAAGGCTATCGAACAATATCTTGCGCCGTATACTTGTACCACCTTTGCCCTGCCTTTCGGACTTTTGCCTGAAGATGACGACGAAGAATTTTTCAATTTGGCGGAAGCGTTGGGTTACGAAATCGTTCGATCATCAAGACCCAAAAATGTGGATATAGAAAATGATTGGCTGCTCTTTTTACCTTGCCTGCCGCTTTATGATTTCACTGAACCCGGATATATTGGCGCGTTTAATCGGGAGCCGCTTCCCACGCCGTTTTTTGACCCCATACAGGACGTTGATTTAATCAATCAAAGAAATTTTAGGCTGACCATCACAGGGATCAAATTAGATGCGCCCACCGGAAATTCAGGTATCGTCTTTGAAGCGTTTTCAGACGACAAAGAATTAATAAAAAATGTAAGGGTCGAATATTCTCCTCCACTGAATTGGGCGTATCTCCTTATAGAAGCCCACGAAGGTCAGTACGGTCAGGCAAAAATCAACCTGAAGGCGTCCGCGCCGGGCGCATACCAGAGTTCGGGTTATTTTTATGCAAACGTTGAATCGGTGGTGATTTTATCCTCACCCACGCCTGCGCACAACAATATGTACCTGTTCCCCAATCCGGCAACTGACCGTATCGAAATCAAAAACGCGGATGAAAGCGTTTTGTATAAATTGTTTAACGCAACCGGAAATCTTGTATTTGCCGGAAAAGGCAAATATATTGACGTGTCGGCAATTCCGCAGGGCGTATATGTTCTGATGGTTTATGCTGAAAATGATGAAATAACCACGATGAGATTCGTGAAACAATAGTTCAATTTCAATCAAACCAAACATCGACACAAATCATCCGCCGTTATGTTTACCAAATAATCGGCTATATTGATTTGATCCAATTTTTGGCGTATATTTGTTTCGTTATGCAGCGTTCCTGCCAGTAACAGTTCCAGATCGACAATATCCTTAATATTGAAAAAATCGCCAAAAATACGGGCGCTTCTGATAACGCCGTTTTGAACGTCAAGGTGCATTTCTATATGTCCGCCGCCTGTGCGTAGACTGTTCACCATATTGTAGCCCGGAGATTGTCCGAAATTCCAATCCCATGTAGCGTATTTTTCATCGCGCAACCTGCTGATGGCGATTAGATCATTATCCGTGTAACTGTATGGTGTACAATTGGAATAGTTGTGCATCATGTATTGCAGTAATCTGTTGCGAAATTCTTCTAATTCGAGCGGTTCTTTGAGATGCCCGCTGATATTGGTGACACGGCTACGCACTGATTTGATGGCTTTATCGGTAAATTTTGCGGGATTCGCGTTCAGCGCTCCCGAAAGATCGGCGAGTTCCGACGCAAAAAGCAGCGTGCCATGATGCAATACCCGACCGCGAAATACGTGTTCGGCATTGCCCGAAAATTTTTTGCCGTCAATCAGCAAATCGTTGCGTCCTTCGAAACCGGCGTTTACTCCCAACGATTGCAATACGGCAATAACCGGCTGCGTATATTTTTGAAAATCAACTGCTCTATCGTTTTTCGAGTTTTCAATGAATGTAAAATTGAGATTTCCCAAATCATGAAAAACAGCGCCACCGCCGGATAACCTTCTCACCACCTTGATATGGTTCTGTTTGACATAATCCGTGTTAATTTCGGCAAGCGTGTTCTGGTGGCGCCCCACAATCACCGACGGTTGATTACGCCACAGCATGAAACAGTTTGCGGCAAAGTTTTTGAGTACATATTCTTCAGCCGCCAGATTGAAATAGGGATCGGTTTGATGATCGTTGATGAGGAGCATTTTGGGTTTCGGGTAGGCGACTTGCAGTCGCCCGTTCGGGTTTGAAGTATAACAAAAATCGCGCCAAATTGATAAATTTCATAAATTTATTTAGCAGGTATTATTCATATAGAACGCAGATGACGCGGATGACACGGATTTACACTGATTTTTACTTTGAAAATGAAATCCGCGCCATCCGTGTCATCTGTGTTCCATTGGTATTTTGTATGAATAATGCAGGTTAAATTAGGCAGGCACATTTGGGCGACCGCAAGGGTCGCCCCTACAAATGATACGGGGGTGAATTGCAGGGCGACCGCAAGGGTCGCCCCTACAAACGATGCGGGGTACATCGTTTGTTGTTATTTCATTTTTACCTAATTACCTATTCGGGTAGAGACGCGGCGCGCCACGTCTCTACAGTGTACTACGGCGCGCTCCAAACAGATTCCTCACTGCGTTCGGAATGACTCGTCGCTCACCTATAAAAATGGGGGAAAGTTGCGGCGGCGAAGCCGCCGCAACTTTCCCCCTCCTTGCTACGTGCCGCTGTCATGTCGACCGAAGGGAGACATCTGTTTGGGGTGCGTCATTGTAATCATGCTACTGATGTTGTTTTGTTTTTGGATTAGGTAAAAAGAAGGTTTTTTTACATTGACCCTTTTTTTGCGGATGTCCCGCATGGGGGATGAGTTGTGGCGAAAGGCTGCCGCATAACAACACAGATTTACGCAGAGTTTTTATCTGCGTAAATCCGTGTCATCTGTATTATCTGCGTGCCGTTCCCTTATTGACCGTAGTGTGCAATTTTTACGGTTTGGTTGTCGGTTTGGATGATGAACAGTCCTTGCGACGTCAGAGGTATATCCATTTCGTCGGCTTCGGCAACGGCGCGATACACGAGCATTCCGGCGGCGTTGAACACGCTCCATAATTGCCCTTGTGTTAACCCGCGCGCGTAGAGCCTTCCGCCCGTAACGTATACCGTAAGCGGGGTTTCATATTGGTCTTGACCGCTGCTGGTAGGAATAGGATCGGTGGTGATGGCGGCGCTTACCGCAACAGTCCCTGCAAAGTAATTGTTGTTTTCCCTTGCACGGGCGTACACGTAATGGGCGGTGTTGGGCGCGCGACCGGCGAAGGTCAATCCTGTTTGCCATGTCAGGCTTGCTGCAGCGGCGCTGTTGGTGGTATGGATGGCGTATTCAACCGTTTGACCGTTGGCGGGCGCTGCAACGCTGTGAATCGTGATACTGTTTTGCGTTACTTCCCGAACCAGCGGCGCCGCTACGGTTGCGCCTGCGCCTTTACCTGTTATTGTCCATGTCATCAGGCGGGTGTGCGTGCCTGCGCTGTTGCCCGCTTTGACGGTAAAGGCAAACGTTCCCGATTCTACAGGTATTCCGGAAACGACGCCGACGGCGGATAAAGTCACCCCATTAGGCAATCTCCCGCTTTCGATACTCCAGGTAACAGGAGTTTCGCCAGAAGCCAGAAGGTCGTGCGTAAATTCTACGCCCAAAACGCCTTCCGGTAACTCAGTGGTTCGGATGATGGGCGATCTCAGTTCGAACTCAACCGTAACCGACGCGGCGAAGCTTACTTCCGCAAGCGTATAACCGTAAGGGTTTCCGGGATCGCCCGCTACCGGTTCATCATTCAGTTTCCATTGCAGCACGCGGAATCCGCTGTTGGGGCTTGCCATGAATACGACGCTTCTGCCGTGTTCTACCGTAGCGCCGGAGGATATTTGCGCCACGCCGTCGAGCGCCGCTAAAAGAGAGCCATTGTTGCCCACAACGGCAAAACTGACCGTATATCTTTCCGATTCGAACGCTACAGTGACAGTACGCGGCGCGGATACGTCCGCAAGCGTGTAACTGTTTGCATTGCCGGCGGTGGGTATCGTTTCGCCGTCGAGCCTCCATTCTCTTACGCGAAAGCCGGGCGCAGGCGTTGCCGTGAATACAACGCTCTTTCCCGGAGGCGCAGGATCGCCCGATATTATTTCTTCGCCGTCAATCGTCGCTTTAAGCGTACCGTTGACGCCCGCCACGTGGAAAGTTACAGGGTGGGCGATAAGTTCGAACTCTACGACAACCGTTTGCGCCATGGTGATATTCCATACCGTATAAATTTCATTGGCAGTGTTCCTCGGATTACCGTTGAGTACCCATCCTTTGACGCGGTAGCCCGCAGCAGGGGTCGCCGTAAATACAACGGTCTGTCGATATTCTATTATGTCGCCCGACAAGATCGCGCCGCCGCCTTGAACAGCAGCCGAAATGCTGCCGCCAATATTATTCGCCACCGAAAAGGTGATGGTGAGGATAGTCTCTTCAAATTCAACCGTGACTGAGGCATCTGCCGACAGATTGTTCAACGTAAAGGTATTGCCACCCGTCTGCCGGACAACGCCGCCAACCTTCCATTCTTTTACCTGATAACTCTGCGCGGGGCTTGCCGTGAAAACTATGTTGCTGCCTTGCGGTAATTTATCGCCGTTGGCTACGGCTGTACCGTTATACTCAACCGACAAAATACTTCCGTTGGCGCCCGTCGCATACTCTACGGTAAAGAGCTGTTCAAACGTTACCGTTACCGTAACATCCGCGATCAGGGGATGCCTCAATTCGTCCGTCTTATTGTTGTTGACTATAATGCCATTGATACGCCATTCTTTAACTCTGTATCCCTCCTCTGGGCTGGCTTTAAAAAGAATATCGCTGCCTTGGTTTACCGTAGCAGGGCTATCGCCGATACCATCGCCGCCAACCGTAGCCGATAAAGAGCCGCCGTCGGAGCCAACAACGCTGTAGGTAACTGTGTGTTTGATCTGCTCAAAAACGGCTTTCGCAGATACATCATAGGCAGGCATAGTGAAACTTGCAGAACTTGCCGAGGTATTTTCTAACGTGAAGCCTGAAACTT
>Ga0099364_10009219_pt1 | contig 13721 bp, 9 predicted proteins | sample TergutTh196P3_FD_73070 | JGI IMG/M metagenome (GOLD analysis project Ga0099364, IMG submission 73070) | Microcerotermes parvus P3 segment gut microbial communities from Pointe-Noire, Republic of the Congo - Th196 P3 | ecosystem: Host-associated > Arthropoda: Insects > Digestive system > Gut ...
AACTGGTTTGGTTCCCTGTCGCTGCCGGTCTTCACTTTTATTGACTCCCATGACCTGTCGGGCAAGACCATCGTTCCTTTCGTTACCCACGGGAGAGGCGGATTGCAGGATCAAGTCACGGACCTCAAGGCGCTTATTCCCAATGTCGAGTACCTTGAAGAATTTGCGCAATTCCGCAACGAAACAGTCGAATCCGACGTTTCGCAATGGCTGGCAAGAACAGGAATGCTCAGGTAATTACGTCAAAATAATGACGCAGGCAAACAGGTTGCGCATCGGATGGGAGCGCTTCAACAGCGTTCCCATTTTTTTTCGTGGTGATAGAACACAGACTTCCTTGACTTTCGAGCAGTGTTTTTTATCATACATATGCTAAATGAATATTTTCATCATATATTCATATGAAAAAGGTGAAAATAATGCGCAGATTACTTTACGACAAGCTGATTACCTGGAAAGAACGGGAAAACCGAAAACCTCTTGTCCTCAAAGGGGTTCGCCAGTGCGGCAAGACGTTTCTTCTGCGCGAGTTCGGCGAAAAAAAACTACGCGGACGTCGCCTATTTCAAATTCGAAGTTAATACCGCGCTGCGGGAGCGTTTCGCGTTCGATCTCGACGTGCGCAGAATCGTAGCGGAACTGAGCATTCTTCGGAATCGAAAAATCGATCCGGCCGAAACTCTGCTGATTTTTGACGAGGTTCAGTTCTGCAACGAAGCCCTCGCAAGTCTCAAATACTTTTGCGAAGAAATGCCGGAACAGCACGTCGTATGCGCCGGGTCGCTGATCGGTATTGCTCTTTCAAAGCCGCTCTCTTTTCCGGTCGGCAAAGTGAGTTTCCTGACGCTGCGTCCGATGAATTTCTTCGAATTTCTCATGGCGCACAACGAGGATATGCTGTGCGATTACCTGAAAACCCTCTCTTCGAATGAAAAGGTCTCCGATCTCTTTGTCCCAAAAATGGAGTCGCATTTTCGCAACTACGTTATCACAGGCGGTATGCCGGAGGCAGTCGGCCGATGTGGGGCTGCTTCGCAAAATGGCCAAACTGCCAAATCAAGATGCTTCGCATATTGATTTGGAATTATAATTATTTATCGACTTGCGCCGCATTCTTTTCAATTGTTTCGCGCGTCAAGTAATCGGAGTAATCGTGAGTCATGGGAGAGTAGTGCTCTTCGAAAAGCGGCGAGCTTATCACGAAGTCCGCTGTTGCTTTGTTGCAGGCGAGGATGGTGTTGTACACGACGCACAACCTCACGAGCGCCTTCACATCCACGTCGTGAGGCTGCGTTGTCATAGGGTCTGTGAGGAAAATAAGCATATCCAGTTCTCCTCCCGCTATGAGCGCTCCCAATTGCTGATCTCCGCCCAGAGGGCCGGATTTGAGGCAAATCACATCCGGTTCCAGGTCAGGAAACTCGTTTTCGAACATATCAGCGACCAAGCGCCCCGTCGTACCGGTGCAAATCAGTTTATGCCGCGCGAGCTTTATCGCGTTGAACTTAACCCAGTCCAGCATGTTCTGTTTCCTTGCGTCGTGGGCCACTAAACCGATTTTTTTTGACTTTTCCATTTTTTTCAGCCTTTCATTTTTTAAAATGTTATTAATTTGTCGCGGTTTTTATCTCATCGCGGACAATAGTTTATGAAACACATCGGTGTTTTCGTATTCCCCAAAAAATAATTCCGCGCCGTATCCAATGGCTGAAATGGGCAAGTCTTTTCCCGTATGATAATATGTGGTCCAACTTATTCCCGCGGCCGCTTCGGCGGCTTTAAGGCATGCCATCGTAAAAGGGTCGTAGGTTGCAAATAGCCTGTTGTAGTTGGGTTCGAGCGATACCCGCTGGTTTCTTGCGGTCATACTGAGGCGAAATGCGTGTCTTACATCGTCGGTTGCATTTATATACGGGCCGAAGTAGTCATTTGCCATTTTCAAATTGGACTCCAGATTCGAATCTCTGTTTGGCGACACGCGTCCTTCGAACCGGGCGTAGGAACCCTGCCTGGCCGCGAGCGTTCTGAAGAACGCAACGCTGTTCGTATTTGACGCGTCGAAAGTCATGCCGCCCGTCTCATGGTCGCCTGTTACAATTATAAGGGTGGATTCGGGACGAGTTCTCATGAAATCCAGCGCGAGAGCGACGGCGTCGTCCATCGCAAAAATCTCATGGATTGTCGCCGCAGTGTCGTTGGCATGGCACGAGAGGTCTATCTTTCCTCCTTCGATCATCATGAAAAATCCGTCATGTCCGTCCAGCCGTTTTATTCCATAGCTCACGAAGTCCGCGAGCGTTGGGCCGGATGGATTGTCCATCACCCACGGCATATATCCCCCGGATGTTTGGGGATGCACCGCTATGACTTTTTCAGCGGATGGGTTTTCATTCAGATCTCTGATGATCGCGTAACCCTTCGACGCCGCGATGTCGTGGAGGCTTCGTGATTTACCGTCCCTTCCGTTCGGCTGGGAAAAATCGCCGCCTCCAAAGTATTCGAAGCCGCTGTCTGTGAGCTGAAGTCCGAGGTCGTAACGGTCAGAGCGCCTTGCCGCGTTTCCGTAAAAAACAGCGGGGGTGGCGTCTTGCAGAAAAGTCGATGTGACAATACCGACCTTCATTCCCATGTTGCGGGCGATTTTGGCTATCGACAGATATTTTTCGCCGGTATCGGGATTCATGGCGACGACGTCGTTTTTGACCTTGTGGCCTGTTGCGAGAGATGTTCCCGCCGCCGCCGAATCGGGCACGCCTGATAATCCTCTCGTTCGAATGAAGCCGTTTACAGGGAATGTGTTCATAGCCATCTGCGCCTCTCTAGCGTCCATTTCTCCCGCGGATTCCCTCATGCCCGCGAGGTATATCTCGGCGGCGTTTCTCTGCGCGACTCCCATACCGTCTCCGATGAACAGAAATACATATTTTGCCCTGCTTTCGGCTTCATTCGCGGAAATAAAGGGCGCGAAGATAATCAGGAATATGATCAGCATTCCGCTGAATTTACCTTTGAAACTAATTTGCATTAACGTCTCCCCCGTTTGAATTTCAAATATCGAACATTTAAATCTTAATTTGACGTATGTGGCATAACTGATAAAATAAAATTCAGGTCATACTGTCTTCTTACTTTATTATATTTGAAATATTAATTTTTTTTACAGTTGCGAATTATATAAAAATTCGTTTCGGAGGTATATCAAATATGGGCTTTAACGTTAATGTGAAACATGCGGGTCAAGTGAGCAAGGTATACTCGGAAATACCGATAATGGGCCACGAGGTGCGGGCGCAGTGTAATTTTGTAGATGATGTCGCGGGCGCGGAGATTGTAGCGTGGCGCGTCAACGGTATTCTGCGTACGATGTACTGGATGCTGGAAGACGACGCTGACGTCGAATTTGTGGATACGTCGACTGTCGAGGGCGCGCAAATTTACAGGAGCACGCTTATTTTTATCCTGGTGATAGCGGCACGGAGAGCGCTTGATAAGGATGTGACAGTCCGGTACTCGATGAGCGGCGGTTATTTCTGCGAGTTTCCGGGGGAGGCCGCGACGGAGGAAGAGGTCGACTGTATCCTGGCCGAGATGAAAAAAATGATAGCCGCTTCCATGCCCATACAGTTGGCTATTCTTGCGCAGGACAAAGCCCGCAGAATTTTCGAAAGACAGGGTAACCCCGACAGGGCGCGGCTGATTCAATGGGCTGGGAACGATCCGGTAATGCTCTACAGGTGCGCGGGGATTTACGGTTATTTCGGCGAGCCGCTTATTTCATCCACGGCGATGCTGAAGACTTTTGATCTCAACTGGTACGAAAATGGATTTCTGCTTCGTTTCCCCCTGCTGGCAGACTACAGTACCCTACTGCCCCTGCAGGTCGAGCCCAAACTGATGGAAGTGTTCCGCGAGTACTCATCGTGGTTGGACGTGCTTGGGCTCTCGACGATGGACAGTCTTCACGAGCGAGTGGCAATGGGGAAATCGCTCGACCTGATGCTCGTCACCGAGGCATTTCACAGCGACGCGCTCGCTCGCATGGCGAACGCGATAATCGAGCGGGGGAACGTGAGGCTCGTCTGCGTCTCCGGTCCATCCAGTTCCGGCAAAACAACCACTTCCAAACGCCTTGCGATACAACTCCAGGTGAAAGGGAAAAATCCGGTAACGCTGGGTCTGGACAACTATTATGTGGATAGGGAGGAATCTCCGAGAGACGAGCATGGAAACTACGACTTCGAGGTGCTCGAAGCCCTTGACGTCGACCTTATCAACGAGCACATCGCCGCGCTTATCGCCGGCGAGGAAGTACATCTCCCGCGTTACGACTTCGTCGCGGGGAGGCGTAAGCCCGGTCCCATACTGAAGCTCAATACTAATGACATTCTGATTATTGAAGGTATCCACGGGCTCAACGAAAAGCTGACTCGCGATATCCCCGCCGAGAATAAATTCAAAGTGTTCATATCTCCGTTGACGGGAGTTAGTCTGGATTCTCACAACCGAATCGGCACCACGGATATTCGCCTGCTTCGCCGCCTGGTTCGGGACTACCGCACCAGAGGCAACTCCCCGGAACGTACGTTCATGATGTGGCCTTCAGTCGTGAAGGGTTCGCATAAGCATATATTCCCTTACGTGGGGGAAGCGGATCAACTTTTTAACTCGTCGCTGATCTACGAGATCTCGGTGTTGAAAGGTTACGCGGAGCCTCTGCTCCGCGCGGTACACGAACATTCGCCGGCTTACGCGGAAGCGTTGCGCCTTCTGTCCATGCTGCAATTCGCGCCGGTCATTCCGTCCGAAAATGTGCCCAATCTCTCAATACTGCGGGAGTTCATAGGCGGAGGCTGTTTCGACGAATAATTTATCAGGCAGGTTGAAAATTTGATAGTAATTCACTGCGGTTACGGGTCGAATTTTTTTCTATGGGGCGAGCGTTCTTTCGAAACAAAGAGTTTTCGAGGCCGCCGCCGCGTGGATAGCGACGGCGTGCCCGAACATTTATTCGATCCCGGGGCCGAAAAGATTGTGAGCGCGCTCTTTGATTTAGGTTTCGAGTACCCCGATTTATCGCGCGCGGTGAAATTGAAGATGAACCTGCCGTCACTTGCCGGCAAATATCCAATCCCCTCCACTCCGATGCTGGGAGAATTACCCAAAGTCATGGCAAAAATTCAAGACGGCGGTACCGACGAACCGCGCGAATGGCTTGTCGACGCCCTTCCGCTCGGCGCGGCGGAACTGCTCGGTATGCGGGGAATATTCACCGGCCGGGAAACGATTTCTCCAGATGGGTGTTTTCTCACGCAAGGCGTTATTGCCTCGCTGGATCTCTGCTACGTGATGGAGTGCCTCGCGTATGCCGTTTCTCTGCTTTCGCGCGGAAGGTTTCTGCCGGGAATAAAACTTTCGGCGGACGGGAAAAAATACGAGTCCTTGTGGAGCCCGGTGTTCATAGGAGACGACGCCGCGAGACTCAATCGTCTGGAAGCGCTCGCGCCTGACGTAATCAGCCGGCGGGAGGGGGCGGTCGGTAACGTTGGAAACTTCTCCCCGCGCGGCATGCTTTCGGAGATAATGGACGGCGTCATAAGGCTTGCATGGTCGAAACGCGGCGCTAATGACAGGAACTCGTCAAGCAGAATAGCGAAGGCCATAGTGAAGAACACGCTTGTCGCCGAATCATCAAAAAAAAGAGGCAAGCTTGTGAACGCGCTTAATCCCCACGAATTATGGATACGCTCCCTCGGCTGGATGGGAGAAACTGACGGCCTTTCCCGATCCCTCGGGTCTATATACAGGCAGGTTCGGGACTGGCGTGACAGGTACGAGTGGTTCGAGCAAGCGCCTTTCAAAATGATAGTGAGGATGCGCGGAGACGTTGATAAAAATATAAAGAACATAAATTGGAGGCTTGAGTACGCGTTGGGGATACCATGGACGATGGAGGCGATCCCGGCTCGCGATGTGTGGAGAGCAGGCGGAGAAGCCGCATCGAACGCCGGTTCTTACATGAGGCGTTATCTGTTGCTGATGCTTGGCAGGATAGGATCGATTTTCCGCCCCGTGCGGGAGAGCCTCGAAAGCGCTTCCCCGGAGGGAGGCGCCATGTCTCATGACGAAGCGGCGGATTTTATGCAAAATTGCGCGCCTCTTCTGCCCGAAATGGGCGTAGAGGTTGAGTATCCCGACTGGTGGGTCACCGACGCGCGTGATCTGCTCGCGATAAAAGGAACGCGCGGGAGTGACTCCGGTTCGTATATATGGGAACTTGCGTGGCGCGGCGGCATTCTCTCCGGGTACGAACTGAACGCGCTGTTCTCCGCTGACAGCCCTCTCGTGAATGTGAGGAACGAATGGGTGTTCCTGCCGCGCAAACATCTGGTGGAGATATCAAGCCATATCGCAGACCTGCCGGCGCGTCTTTCGATGACCGACGCCATTAAGCTCGCAATCAGGGATCCGCTCGTGATCGGTTTCGATGGTCTTCCGGAACTCGAAAGCATCTATGATGCTCTTTGCAAAGGAACCCCGCCCGAAATTCTGGATGAACCCACAGACATAAGGGGCAAATTGAGGCCGTATCAGCGGCGCGGATATTCGTGGCTGGCTTTCCTGTCGAAACTCGGCGTCGGCGCTTGCCTTGCTGACGACATGGGTCTTGGCAAGACGCTCCAGACATTATCGCTCGTCCGGAGGTACCACGAACTGGGTCAAAACCGCCCGGTATTGCTGATCTGTCCTACGTCCGTAATCGAGAACTGGCGGATTGAAACTATGAAATTTTTCCCGTCCATGACATATTACGTGCATCACGGACAAGAGCGCTTGCGAGGAGAGAGATTTACGCTCGAAGCGTCGGACGCGGTCATGGTGTTTTCAAGTTACTCGCTGCTGCACCGTGACAATGAGATATTCAGGAGCGTGGACTGGCTCGGCGTCGTGTTGGACGAAGCTCAAAATATAAAGAATCCCGATACCAGGCAGGCGAAAGCGCTTCGCGGAATACGTTCCGACTGGCGAGTGGTATTAACCGGTACGCCGATAGAGAACCACGTGGGGGATCTGTGGTCAATAATGGAATTTCTTATGCCGGGGATGCTGGGGAGTAGAAAGCGCTTTGCCGACACGTATGTTAAACCGCTGAAAGCCGGGCCGAACCCCAGATTGGCCGATTCGCTGAGAGGAATAATAAGTCCGCTGGTGCTGCGGCGGCTCAAGACGGATCCGGAAATAGCCCCCGAACTTCCCGCGAAGATAGAGACAAATCAATATTGCCATTTGAAAAAAGAACAGTTAAAACTTTATGCTTTCGTTGCCGGCGAAATGACGCGGGAGATCGGGCGCGCCTCCGGGATAAGGCGCAAGGGAATTGTGCTGGCCGGACTTACAAAGATGAAACAGATATGCGACCACCCGTCGCTGGTAATGAACGACGGCGACTACGGAGTGGAACGTTCGTCGAAGCTGGAACGCCTGCTCTCTCTCGCGGAGGAAATGTTTGAGGCGGGAGACAGGGCGCTTATTTTTACGCAGTACGTGGGAATGGGAAATATTTTGAAGTATCAGCTGCAGGAACACTTCGGGCGCGAGGCGTTTTTTCTGCACGGAGGAGTGCCGAAGGCGGGCAGGGACAAAATGGTGAGGGATTTCGACGCTGGAACGGGGCCTCAATTTTTTGTTCTGTCGCTGCGCGCCGGGGGAGTGGGACTGAATCTTGTGAACGCAAATCACGTTGTTATGTACGACAGATGGTGGAACCCCGCCGTTGAAACTCAGGCAATCGACAGGGCATACAGATTCGGACAGAAACGTAACGTGCACGTGCATATATTTTGTTGCCGGGGAACGCTCGAAGAGAGAATCGACGAACTGATAGCTTCCAAGCGCAGGATAGCGGACAGCGTTATCTGGGAGAGCGGCGACTGGGTGACGGAACTCTCCGACCGCGACCTCCGCTATCTGGTCTCCCTGTCCAGGATGGAATCGGAATGAGTCCGCGAACCCCGAAGAAGCCCGATCAACCGCCCGGAAGGAGAGGGCGTCCACCGGGAATAAAGAACAACTCGGAGTTCAGCGGGCCGACGCGGTGGACGGAAGATCTGATAAGCCATATTGACGAGATAGCCTCGCCGAAGCAGATTAACGCTGCGAAAAATTACGCAAGATCGGGCCGCGTCATCGAGCTTTCCGTATCTCCCGGCATGATAGAAGCCAGTGTGCAAGGCAGAGGAAAGAATCCTTACCTCGTAAGGCTGATTATTTTTCGTCCCGACCGGAGCGCGCTGGATAGAATACTGCGTAAACTGGGCGAGAAGGCTATATACAAGACAACGTTGCTGATGGGGGAGTTTCCCGCCGAACTGGAAGAGATATTTAACTCTTTGGGCGTCACGCTCTCCATAAAACGTTTTAGAAAAAATCAGCATATGTGTACATGTAAAGAGCCTGATAACTTTTGCAAACACAAACTTGCCGTGATTTACGTGGCGGCGCTTGCGTTTGACCGCGACCCGTTTCTGCTGATGAAGCTAAGGGGATTGGACAAGCAAGCGTTGATGGAGACTCTCTGCGCTCCGGTCGGTTCCGGCGCGATATCGCCGAAGGTAGGTTCCGGAGGATCGCCGGAAGATGAGTACCGCGAACATGGTGACGCGCCGGGTCGATCGCCGATACGAGCCGACGCCGCCTTCTACGGTACAACCGAACTCGCCGCTTCGCTTACGGCTCAAACGACGCCGCCGTCAAAATCAGGACGCCCGACGCCTTTGCTTGAATTTCCCCTGTGGCGCGGCGAGACCAGTTATGCGAACTCTATCGCCCCGTACTACAAAGCGGTGAAAAAGTTTATAGAGGGTGGCGACTGGTAGGGGGTATGTCCGGATTCGCGAAATTGCTATAATACGCTTCATCGGTAAAAACCCGGCTTTTAGCCGGGTTTTTACCGAAATCGCTTATCCAATTCTTTTGATCCGCTTAGAATTTTTTTCTGACAGAGCCCGATTATTTTCCCGCGCGCTAAGGCTTTTTCCGGTGTCCTGATCGAATTTGAACATGGACAACAGTTTGCTCAGTTTATCTACTCCGTCGTTTACACTTTGAGCTTCGCGCGCGACCCGTTCGCTGGAAGTGGAAGTCTCCGTCGTTAAATGCCGGATGCTGTCCAGATTTTGCGTCATATTGGCAGTGGCCTGCGCGGCATTTGATATCGCCGCGGCAATTTCGCTGCTTGAAGCCGCCTGCTCCTCTGCCGACGCCGCGATATTCTGCATTTTTTCGTTGAGGAATTCCACTTCCTTGGACTGGTTCTCCATGTTCTGAAGGACTATTTCCGTTTGAGCGGTCATTTCTTCGAACACTGTCCTTATTTCCTGGATCACGTCACTGGCAACCCGCGTGTCGCTCTGCAGCGTCGTAATCAGATTGTTTACTTCCTGAGCCGCCTTCGCGGATTCCTCGGCCAGTTTACGGACTTCCTCCGCGACGACGGCGAACCCGCGGCCGGATTCCCCGGCGCGCGCCGCTTCAATAGCGGCGTTTAAAGCCAGCAGGTTCGTCTGATCCGCTATGCCGGTGATAGTGGTAATAAATCCGGTCATATGTGATACCGACGTGTTGACCTTATCAATGGATTCATTTCCGTACTTCGAACGCTCTTCCGCGCGCAGGATGCTCGAAATGACGTTTTTAACGTCCCGGGCTCCCTGTTGGTTCAATTCGGCTGTATGCGACGCCGCTTTTGCGCCGTCTATGACAGTCTCGGCTGTGGCGCTTGCCGATTCGGACACTTCAGATATAGTAAGATTCGTCTTTTCGATCATTTCCGCGTTGATTTGGGACAGCTTGGAGGATTCTTCCACCGATGCCTTGACCTCCTCCATGGCGGCGACCGTTTCCTCGGAAATTGCCGTAAGATTCTCCGCCGTCTCGGAGAAATGCTCGGCTTCGCCGTTCATCGACGCCAGCATGTAAGCCACGTTGTTTCTCAAGTTTGCGCAAGCTCTGAGCATATCGGCGATTTCGTCGTTCCCGCGCTCAAGGGCGGAGGTATCCAGTCCAAGGCTCGTGCTCGGATCGCGGAGATCAAGCTCTCCGAAGCGGTTGATGAGTTTCGCGGCCGTTCTGATCGGTACTACTAAACGCTGCACAAGCAGCGTCAGCGCAATGGCAATAATTATCAGACCGGTAATATAGACGATAAAAAGGAAGCTCCTGAGGTCATTCGCTCCGCGGTAGACTTCCGCGCGAGGAATAGCGATACGGAGGCTCCACGCCGCCCCGATCTCACCGACGATGGGATAGTACATCACGACGAAGTCGACGCCTGCTTCCGTTACAATCCAAGTCTCACCCCTGCCGGAAGCGATCAGCGGCAATGCGCGCCGGGCTTCTTCCGGTTTCACCTCCGCGAGGTTTTTCCCCGCCGAATCTCTTCCCAAACCGGCCAAAATCGTCCCGTCATTGGAGAAGTACGTAAGAGAACCCCCCTCAGGAAGATTTAATCTTTGGTAAAAATTTTCCGCATAGCCGAGCGGCACGTCAAAGCCGGCCACCCCGATTATGGTTCCGTTCCTCGCGATCGGCATCGAGGCTGTAGTAATCAGAATATCGTCTCCAGGCCTGCCTGTGGGATTATACATGAAAGGATCCATCAAATTCGGATGGCCTTGTCGGAGCGGTACGGTGTACCAATCCGCCGCCAGTTCTTCATCGGTTTTCACACTCAGCTCCGGATTGGAATGGTTCCCGCCGTAAATCGCGACCAACCTCCCCGACTGATGTTCCTCGGTCTTGTAGTCGTCGTCCCGGCCGTCGAAGGCATCGGGCTCGAATATAGCCCACACCGACAACAAGCCCGGCGAATTTGCATATACGTCGCGTACTGCTCTATATGCCTGCTCGCGCGCCCCCGGCGCGTTTCCGTCCATTCCGCCCAATATCGAGCTCAACGACATAACCGACACGAACTGCAGATCGACGCCGGTGGTCAGCAAACCGGAGGCTATTATGGCATTGTTCTGCAAAGCCGTCTCGGTCGTTCTGTTGGAATATGCGGAAAGGCGCCAAAAAGTCACCGACTCTATCGCAACCAGGACGATTATTACCAAAGGCAGTATTAAAAACATCATTTTTCCCTGTAACTTCAATTTTTTCATCGTGATTCCTCCATTATTATCTCTATTACCTCATACGATATCATTATACAGCAGTTCGCAGGAAAAATGACGCGCGTCACCCTCGCGACAGTGCAAAAAGCTGGCAGTCATCGCTATGACCGCTAATGTCTTTGAAGACTATATAAAGGCATGTCGGGCTACGAGCATGGACGAACATCAGAAGGGTAACTTCATTCCGCCGAATACAAAGCGCCCCTTTGGAGCTCGGGGCGCGCATACTCGTGACCGGAAATTATTTCTCTATCTCTATACGATCCTCGCCTTTGAGCTCGATGACATAGCAATCTTTCGCGTATGTCATTTCGGGCAGCACAATAAGGGTATTTACCGGTTTGTCTTCGAGCGCCAAAGGAGCGTGATGCCATACGCCCGGTCTTATGACCATCATTGTGCCTTTTGGCACATAAAACGCGCGGAACTTTGTGTAATCGGGGTCTTTTGACGCGGGGCCGACGTGCATGATTACGTCTCCATCCAAAGGCATCGCCGCCTCGCCCGTATTGAAGTGATTTTCAGTCTCCGAGATTATTAAGGGTCTTGGTCCCACTCTGCATACGGAATGAGCAAGCGAGCCTGACGTTTCAAATGTCTGGATCAGCATGTCGCGATAAAATTCGCACGGATCCGCGCCGAGCCTGGGGCCCGACGGTTCCAGGAAATCCGCGAATGTGCCGAAGTCTTTGAACGCTTCCAATGATAGTTTCTCCGCTTTGATTTTTTTCATTTTTTTCTCTCCTTTATATAGCGTCCCTGTTCAGGACATATTTGCATTCCCTGCCGGAGAGCACGTCGATGAGATTTTGCACGGCCATATCGGCCATGTTCTCCGTGGCTTCGCGGGTTCTGCCTCCCGTGTGAGGCGTCATTACGACATTGTCCAGTTCTTGCAGCGGAGACGGCGGCGGGGGCTCCTTATCGAAGGCGTCAAGTCCCAGTCCCCCCAGGTGTCCCGACTTCAACAATTCGTAGGCGGCGTCCTCGTCGATCAAGCCTCCGCGCGCGGTGTTCACAATAATTACTCCCGGTTTCATTCCGCGCATCACGTCAGCGCCGATAATATGGCGCGTTTCGTCATTCACCGGAAAGTGCAGGCTGATTACGTCGGCTTTCTTTGTAAGACAGTCAAAGTCCGAAACCTCAATGTCATTTTTCCGGGCATACGTTTCGTCCATGAACGGATCGTATGCCATCACCTTCATTGAAAAACCGGCGGCGCGTTTGGCAACAGCCTTGCCGATCGCGCCAAGGCCGAGGATGCCGATAGTTTTTCCGTACAACTCCAAGCCGGTGGTACGCGGCCATTCTCCATTCTTTACCTTGCGGTCAAGCATTGGAATACGCCTCGCCGTACAGAGTATCAATCCGAAGGTGAGGTCGGCCACTGCCTGCGCGTTGGCTCCCGGTGTATTACAAACCGCTATGCCCCGCGCGCTCGCGGCGGGTATGTCAACCCTGTCCACTCCGACGCCGTAGCGCGATATGACCTTGAGTCTGTCACACGACGCGATTGCTCGGGCCGTCACAAAATCGAGCCCCGCGACGAATCCGTCGCACCCCTCCAGCAGGGGGGCGAGTTCGTCTTCGGTGAGCGGCTTGTCGCCGGGATTGTATATAACCTCGTGCGCAAATTTTTCCAGCGCCTCCAGAGCCGGGTTTACCGCTCCCGGTTTCATTGATGTCGGCGTCACGAGTATTTTCATCGGCATTCTCCTCCGTGTTCTTTTCGAGTTATGATGTAATTACATACTAGCATTTTTTTATCTGATACACAATGAGAACAATCGGCGCGCGGGCAAACGGCGCGTTTTGATATTTGCTTTTTTATCAACCGCTATAATATCCATATGTTATGATATTATTATAAATACAGTTTACTCAGTTTTCTTGGAGGTGCTATTTGTGTTTTCAGGAGGCTATACGCTCAAATTACTTCGCATAGATATTTCCACAAATTCATACCGGACGGAGGATATACCGGAAAACTATTTCCGGGCCTTGCTTGGGGGAAGAGGCGTGGCGGCAAAGTATTATTACGATGAGATAGGGCCGGAGGTAACTTCGTTTTCCAGCGAAAATAAACTCATATTCATGACAGGTCCGCTCACAGGCACGCCCGCGTATTCCAGCACAAAATTCCAGTTAGCCACGAAATCCCCTCTTTCAGAGCGTTACATATGCAGCAACTCAAGCGGTTTTTTCGGACCGGATCTTAAATGCGCGGGGTTTGACGGCATCATCATTGAAGGCAGGGCCGCGCGGCCGATATACATCACCATAAATGACGGCGAGGTCGAATTTCATGACGCGGCGTCCCTCATGGGCAAAAACACTTCCGAAGTGGACGATTATATAAAGGCAAACCACAATATTAAAAGAGGCATAATGAGCATCGGCCTCGCCGGAGAAAATCGCGTGGCGTATGCCTGCATTCAGGTGGACGGGCGCAGTTTCGGCCGCGGAGGCGGCGGGGCGGTGATGGGGGACAAAAATTTAAAGGCTGTCGCGGTGCGAGGCTCGGGAAAAGTAAAGTTGCATAACGAA
>Ga0099364_10004698_pt2 | contig 13719 bp, 7 predicted proteins | sample TergutTh196P3_FD_73070 | JGI IMG/M metagenome (GOLD analysis project Ga0099364, IMG submission 73070) | Microcerotermes parvus P3 segment gut microbial communities from Pointe-Noire, Republic of the Congo - Th196 P3 | ecosystem: Host-associated > Arthropoda: Insects > Digestive system > Gut ...
ACTCGCGTTATCTCCTTGGATCGCGTCCATTCTTCGAGAATGATGGCAACCTGCTGATCCAATTCAGTCAATCGGTCGAGCAGTTCGCTATGCCGTTCGTCCAATTCCAAAAGTCGAAGTGTCGGGTCGCCCATCGAAGTACAGAATGTAGAGTGGGAAGTGTAGAGTGACAACACCCTTCTCTCTTCCTTATCGGCAAAGTGGGAAGGCAATTGCTAGAACGATTGCGAGAATCGGAAACATCGACAAAAGCGACAATCTTTGCCTGTTTTGCCCATTTATGCAGTCTCGATGGGAAACGCGAACACTTCGTCGATGGAATCGGCGCCGGATTGGACCATAAAGAGACGTTCCAAGCCGAGCGCAGTGCCGCAACAAGCGGGGAGTCCGGATTCCATTGCGGCAAGCAGCCGGCTTTCGATGGGAATTTCCGCCTTGCCGTCGGTACGACGCTTGGCGTTCGCTTCCCGAAAACGTCGGCGAAGTTCCGCAGCGTCGAGCAGTTCGTGATAACCATTGGCAATTTCCACACCGTCGACGAAAAGTTCGAACCGCTCCGTAACGGTCACGCCGTCGTTTTCCGTCCGTGTTCGAGCCAACTGCGACTGGAAGGCAGGAAAATCGTAAACAATCACAGCGTCCAGCGACGGCTGGACGAATTCGGAGAAAATTAGGTCGATCCAACCTTCGTCGTCCAGTCCGTCAGGAAACGCGATATTTTTTCCTTCGGCCAAAATTCGGAGAGGTTTCGCCGCTGTTCGGTGCGGATCAATGCCGGTTTGTTCCATAAAAACGTCCCGAAACGAACGCCGCGCGACGGTTTTGCCCAAGACCGTTTGGACGAATTGGGCCAAGAGGCCGATTCCGGTGTGAGAATCATCGCCGACGCGATACCATTCCAGCATGGTGAATTCGACGTTGTGCATTTTCCCCCGGTCGCCTTTGCGGAAAACGGGCGTAATCTGATAGATTGCGGTCATTCCGGCGGCGAGGAGGCGTTTCATTGCAAACTCCGGCGACGTTTGGAGATAGTACGTCGTCGTGCCGTGATGATTCGTCGGCAAACCGGCGTCGGAAAACGCAAGCGGTTCGACGTACCGATCAACGATGGAATCCGCCGAGAGAACTGGCGTGCGAACTTCGATGAAGCCGAGGTCGTCGAAAAAACGCCGGATGCTCCGTAAGGTCGACGCTTGACGGCAAAGGCTCTCGATGGGAAGAGACATAAACCAACGAGCCGGAGTACCGGCGAAATTAGAGCGTATTAAAAGTCGGTCTGGACAAAATTTCTGTCACCCCCGCGCAGACGGGAGCCTAGACTCCAGACGAAATTGTGTTTGCTTCATCACCATAAACTTTTGCAATTAAAGAAGATGTGAACATCTGTTCTCTAGGCCCCCGCCTACGCGGGGTGACGATAAAAAGTCCAAACCCATTTTTAATACGATCTAGTATCCGAGTTCGTGGTATTTGAGAAGATGTTCGACGGGCTGTCGCGGTTTGTCGGCACCGTGAAAACGGCCACCGTCGACGGATGGGCCCATACCGACCTGCGGAAACGGATCGAATCGCTCCATTCGGGCACGCTGCTCGTCGATGTGCCCCGGATGAAACAGGTTCGGCCTCCCGAACTGCCGTTCGTCCAAGATACAGCCGCAGAAAGTCGATAGGAATAGTAATGTGAACAAAATTGTCCGTTCCATTGGCGGAGAATAGTGTTTTTTCCCCCGACATTCAAGAGCAAATCCGATTTTCCCTTCCGTATGCGACGAATACTCCCTTATTTGCGTTTAATGCGTATTTCGGCATTGCCGACGTGTTGGACGAACGTCCTCACGGCGTTCTGGCTCTGCGGCGGAACGGACAGATACGATCTGCTTGCGATGCTGCTCTTTGTGTCGAGTTGTTTCTACCTCGGCGGAATGGTCCTGAACGACGTTTGCGATGCAAAGATCGACGCAGTGGAGCGACCGGAGCGACCGATTCCATCGGGACAAGTTGTGTTGCCAAGAGCAACCTTGATCAGTAAAGTGTTCCTGATACAAGGAGCATCGTTCGCAGTAGCGCTTGGAGTTTTTATAAAAAGTGAAGCCGTCCTTGTTGCCGGTTTGGCTCTTCTCGCATGTGTCCTATCGTACAACTTTGTTTTGAAACGGATACAGATCGTCGGTCCGATCACGATGGGGCTGTGCCGATTTTTCAATATCCTTATGGTCTCGTTTGCCGTCGGCGGCGGCGTGAGCGTTTACGCCGTGTCGGTCTTTGCGTACATCACGGCGGTGACGATACTGTCGGGTTACGAGACGCAGTCGATTTTCGTTCGAAAAATGGTCGGAATCGGATTGTCGTCGGTCATCCTTATCGACGCCGTGTGGTGTTTCGTTGATGTCGACGTCGTTCCGGCGTTGTGTGTATTTGCCCTCTACCCTGTTACGATGGGATTGCGACGTATCGTGTCGATGACATAGTCGGGCACGGTTTCCGACTCTTCTGTTACGTTCATACGCCATCGATCCGGATCGTGCATTGCGGCAACGATTCGATGAACTGGCGTCCATACGACTGCGTTTGAATGCGGACGTCGAGGACGACGACCAAGCCGGTGTCGCTTTTCGAACGTATCAGGCGTCCGAAGCCCTGCTTGAACTTGAGGATCGCTTGCGGAAGCTGAAGCTCTCGAAACGGCGAGCCGCCGCGTGCTTGAATCGCCTCAATCTTCGCTTCAACGACCGGTTGATTCGGCACGAGAAACGGAAGTTTTGTGATAATCACGTTACGCAACGCGCTTCCCGGCACGTCGACGCCCTGCCAAAAACTATCGGTGCCGAACAGTACGGCATTCTCCGATTCCTTGAACCTTCGGAGCATTTCACCGCGGGGCATTCCGCTGCCGTGAACCAAAAGCGGCAAGCTTTGTTCCGCCAACCACGGCGCCAAATCGGCTGCCAGCCGTTTCAGTAACTGATAACTCGTAAACAACACGAACGCTCCGCCGTTAGTCTCCGTAAGGTACTTTTTCAGCATCGTCATGTAATGTGGTCGCAGCACTTCGTCGCGTTCCGTCGGTGTCGGTCCGCCCTTGACGATCACCAAAGTCGCCTGTTTTTTGAAGTCGAAGGGACTGCCCAATTGCAGGGAATCCAACGCCGTCATTCCGATGCGGCCCTTGAAAAACGCGAACGGATCGTTGCCCTTTTTTCCCGTTGTCGGCGGAGTGTACGGTCCGGTCGCCAAAGTTGCACTAGTCATGACGACGCTCGGAATTTTTCCGAAAAGATGTTCGCGGAGAATCGGTCCGACATCCAGCGGCGTGGCGTTGATCGTCGTTCGCGGCAGTCCCCTTGCCGACCAGGATTGTTCGAGCCAATAGACCGATTCGTCTTCCAAACTCTGTTGCAACCAAGTGTTGACGTTGCCGGCAAGATCCGTAATCCGGTCTTTCGCCGAGCGGAGTTCCTGCCGTTCTTCAGGATTCTTTATTTTTTCGATGACATCGCGTAGTTTGGCGGACAAACTGCGGAGCGATTCCGACAGGCCGTTGTTGACGATGCCGGGTTCACGCACCCGACCGTTGTTGCCGGGACGTTTTTGCAACCAATCGCCGAGATCGTAGAAAAAGGACTCTCCCCGGTATCTCGCTTCGCCGACGGCAAGTTTCGCAGTCTCCGTCAGCGATTGGTCAACGTTACTGCGGCCCATTAGCAAGCCCTTCTGCGTGCGCTCGTTGTACAGCCGATTGAGATTGTAATCGATCTGTCCCTGCGTTACGGAAATTCCCAGATGATCCGCCGCGACCTGTTCCATCGTATGCGCCTCGTCGAAAACGAGCAGATTGTACGCCGGAAGAATGCTTCCGCCCTGCATCCGAATCGCCAAGTCGCTGAAAAGGACAGCGTGGTTGACGACGACGATCTGTGCGTTGGAAATACGACGGCGAGCCTTGGCGTAGAAACATTCCTTGTAGTTCGTGCAGGCGCGGCCTAAACAGTTACCGGTTTCGCAACAGATTTCGTTCCAGACTTCCCACGCCGGTTCCGGGTTCAAGTCCGACTTCGAACCGTCGAGAGTTTTCGCAGCCCACTGATTGAGCCGCTCCAATTCCCGTTGATGGTAATCGCCGATCAGCGTTCCCTGTTTCTGTAACACGTTTCGGAGCCGCCGCCGGCAGAGATAATTGCTCCGGCCCTTGACGAGAACTGCCGAGAACTCAATCGGCAATACCGATTGCAGAAACGGAATGTCCTTTTCGATGAGTTGTTCCTGTAAACTGATCGTGTGCGTTGAGATGATGGCACGCGGGAAAAAGTCCTTGGATTCGTCCGGCGGCACCGTGTGAGCGGCGTGTTCACCGCAGAAGGGATCGTCGTCCTCATCCGGCGCATCGTCCGGCGTTTCCAATCCCGCCGTTTGGAGGATTGCCGGTACGAGGTACGCAAAACTCTTACCAACGCCAGTTCCCGCTTCAACAGCGAGATGCTGTTTGGCAACGAAGACGTCGTTGACTCTCTCGGCCATATCGAGTTGCTGACGGCGCTGTTCGTACCGTTCCAATCGCCGGGCAATCGAACCGTCGGGACCGAGAATGTCGTGAGGGGAAATCATGTGGATCGGGAGACCGCAATCGCTGATCGCGGTTCGTGCGTTTTTTCCAATTCGTCGAGGCAACGTCGGACGGTTTGCAGTTCGGCGTCACTCAGTTCGGCGGCGCCGTAGCGGACCCGATAGAAGGCATTGACGACCGGTAGCGTCCAGTTCGGCCAGTCGGAGCGCAACACGTATTCCTTCGGCGTTTCGCCATGCCGTCGTTCAATACCATGCGTTGCCAAAATCCGTTCCATCCGAACGTAAAAGTCGATGGTAATACGGCGGCGACGCTCTTCGTCCGAAAGCCGTCGAAACCAACGCCGAATCGCTCTCCAACTTCGTCGAGCGAGATAAGCGAACACCAGAAGCAAACCGATGGGAGCGAGAATCAACGTCCAATCGGAAGCGGTCCAACGCTCCGCTTTTCGATCAGTGAACAATCGACCGTACTGTGCGGGAATGCCCGCCAACACTTCCTTCCAAAATTCGATGTTGAAAACCCTCACTAAAACGAATTGTCCCGCTTGGTAGAGCGGTTGGTAAATGTTCGTCGCCTGTTTGTCCGTGTCCATATTCAAAACGTATTCGCCCCAAAGCCCCTGAATCCATTGCGACAGGTCGGTCAGACTGAACGAGACGTTTTCCAGGAAGGTCAACGGCGCTGCGTCCGGTGTCGGGTCCAATCGCAGCCAGGCTCCGCGTCCCCACCACGCCGTGTAGGGTCCCCGCAATCGTTCCGAGAGCGTTTCTCTTGGCAGATAAACTTCGACCCAGGTATGAGCGTCGGATTGGCGGACGCAGTATCCGTTTTTCCCCGGTCCCTTTGCCAAGGTTTTGAAACCGACGATGACTCGGCAGCCGATGCCGACACTGCGCAACATCAGAGCCAAGGCTCCGGAAAAATATTCGCAATGTCCGACCGGATTGTCGCGGACGAAATCTTCCAACGGGTCCATGCCGTAACTCCGCACCGCTCCACCGAGTTGGTAACGAAAACGCTCGTCGGAGAAAAAACGACGCTCCATATATCTGGCTCGGCTCACAAGATCCGTCTTGGGAAATCCGGATTCGTCGTCCCATTTTTTCGCCAGGGTCGTCAAGGAATCCAGCCCGGTTTCCGGTATCTGAAGCAGATGTTCACGCATCACCCGTTCGACGCAGGGCGTCAGGTCGAGTTGTTCTCCATTTCGGAAAGCCGTCGACAAGAGCATCACGGTGCCTTCGTGGCCGCGAGTCAGAGCTTCTTCCACGCGACCGTTAAAATAACGAATCGTGATGGTGTCCCGGGTGCGATCCCGCCGTTCCGGACGAAAAAACGGCCACGGGGCGAAAAAAACCTTCGAATTCAGCGGTTGAATCGTCAAATACAAATTGACCAGGTCCGTGTCCTCCTCGAAAAACATTGCCTGGTAGCGGTCGGAGACCACTCCAACGCCGGGAAAAAGGCTCCATGAGACTCGGGCATGAACGCTTTCGTCTTCCGGATGCGCGACAATCCCCGGGGACGACCAATATCGGGGGTCGTTGTGCATATTGACCGACCGGGTCGTCCAGATACCGGCCTCGTAGTGATCGAGCGCCACGCCACGGAGATAGAGCAGGTTGCCTTCCATTTCCCTGTATGGCGAGTCCGCGTTCGATGTTTCCGGAACGATTGCGAAACGATTGTCCCGATTCTTCGTCGGTCGAATCGACATGACTTCACGGTGATAGGGAATCACGGCGCCCAGCGAACCGAGGCGAACCTCTTCGCTAAACCCCACCGTACCAACCGGCGTGATGTAGTTCGCATGCCAGCGGTCGCTCTTAAAAACGAACTCGAATTGGTAAAACGTAATTTTTCCGATCCGCGGGATCAGGAAAAAAAGGATCAGTGCGAAAATCATTGCGGAGCCGAGGCCACGCAGGAACAAACCGTATAGTTCCCACATTCCGCCTTCCAGTGCGTTGGCGTGCATTGTTCCTGCCGCGAAGCCCGGACGCTCCCGGAGCAACGGAAAGCGGGTTTTCGAAACAGGACCTTCCGGGTTCCGTTGCCGTTGGAAGGAGCGTTCCTTGACGGGAACGGGCGCAATCTCTTTTTCCGGCAACGTTTCGGTCGTCGGCACCACGGTTTCCCAATGTCCGGAATCGTCAATCGTTTCCTTCGGAAAGACCGCAAAGAGAGCACGCAGGCGTTCCGAAAACGTTTTGCCGCCCTTGAAGACTTCTTCCTCCTTCTTTGCCTTGTCGAAGGAGAGGACCAACGACAACGGACCGGTGAAGAGCGTAATCAGCGCAATTCGGACGAGTCTCCAACTGTCCTGCCGCTCGGCGATCTCCCCGCGAATCGCCTCCCAAAACGTTTCGACGAAGGAATGTTTCCGAAAATACGAACTTTCCCTGTCGAGGAAAATCAGCAGGAAAACGGTCAGACCGGCAAAAACGTAAAGGAGCAACAGCAAGCCGAACAGCAGGCTTAGCTGGAAAACGGTGGCAACGACGACTTGGAGCAGTGAAATCAACAGAATCTGCCAACAGAATCGCGGAGCTTTTTCCCGGAAAACGAGCACCATTTCGACGAAAACGAGCACCCGGGCGATCGACAAAGCCAAATCCTCGGCACGATTACGAAGAATATCGCCCAGTGTGAAGAAAACAATCAACAGCACAATGGCATTGACCGTCCAGTCGCCGAGCCGGATCCAACGTCGAAAATCGGTAACGTAGAGACTGACCAGCGATGTCACCAACATCAACAGTGGAAGCGCAACATCACTCTGCCCAAGCCCCAGCATAAACGCCGAAAGGCAGGTCATAAACGCCAAATTAATCGCAATAGCGTGTTGGAGACGCACCAAAACCGTTCGTCGCCTCGCCCCGCGAGGCGCTGGGGGGCAAAACAGCCGAATTGCCACCGTTGACTTTTTTCCGCAAACCGGAGAAAATGTAAGGGTAGGTTCATGGGCGGTGAAAGTCAAGGGACACAGCCGTAAAATGGACAAATCGGTCAGTCAACGATTTATCATGAGTTCAATGCTTTCTCCCGTCATTCAAGATTACGTGGAACAACTGCGCCGCGAAATCGACGCCGCATTGGATGACGCGACAACATTCGACGGACACTGTCCGCCGCGATTGCAGGAAGCGATCCGGTACACACTGCTCTCGCCGGGCAAGCGACTCAGGCCCATGCTGTTGCTCGCTGCCAACGAACTGTGCGGCGGCAATCGGAACGACGCCCTACCGGCAGCATGCGCCGTCGAAATGATTCACGCCTACTCGCTGGTTCACGACGATCTGCCTTCAATGGACGACGACGACCTACGCCGCGGACGCTTGACCTGTCACAAAAAATTCGACGAGGCGACCGCAATTCTCGTCGGCGATGCACTGCTCGCTCTGGCCTTCGAAATGATCGGTCGTTTGTCGCCGCCCGAACTCGCCGGGCGTTGTTGTGTCGCCCTCGCCAACGCGGCGGGACCTTGTTGGCTCGTCGGCGGACAGATGGACGACATCGCCACGGAAAAGGGCTTCGGATTTTCCAAAACGGAAACGCCGCAGGAATTGATGGAAATGATCCACCGACGGAAGACCGGTGCAATGATCGACGTTTCGCTCCGTCTCGGCGGGATGATCGCCGAAGCACCGCCGGAATACGTCAAACTTCTCGGCGAATTCGGCAGGAATTTCGGTCTGGCATTCCAGATCACGGACGACTTACTCGATTCTCTCGGAGAGGAGGAGTTCGTCGGCAAACGGCTACACAAGGACGCCATCAAAAAAAAGCTGTCGTATCCGACGCTCCTCGGCATTGAAGAGTCGAAACGAGAAGCGTCGGTAACCGTTGACAAAGCGTGTGAAACCATTGAAAAAATTCCGTCCGAAAATATCGTCGCTGGGAAAACGCTTATCGCTCAAACCCGATACCTGTTAGTACGACGAAAATAATGACCCTATTTGCCTTTTATTTTTGTTTTTTTCGAGATTGGCGGGGCGGGGTTATTTTTTCATGCAGCAGTTTTTGTATTTTTTTCCTTTTCCGCAGGGACACGGTTCGTTGCGACCGACCTGTTTCTCTCGATGACGAATCGGCTCCAACTTCTTGTCTCCACCCGATGCGTCAGCCACCTCTCCCCGCTCCCGAGCAAAATCACTCACCGTCGAAGACGACTCCCCATGAGTCGCCGACGTCTCCTGCCACGTCGAACTCACAAATCCCGGGTCCAATTGCTCCATCCGGAAAATCAAATCCGTTACGCGGGAATAAATACTGTTCCACATGTCACCGAAAATACGCATCCCCTCACGCTTGAACTCCACCTTCGGGTCCACCTGCGCGTAACCCCGTAGGCCAATACTCGAACGTAAATGGTCCATCACCAGCAAATGGTCCTTCCAGATCGTGTCCAATATCTGTAACACAAGCGACCGCTCCATGCCCCGCATCTCGCCGTTGAAGCGATCCTCAATCCGCGAACTCAGGCGATCCTCGATTTCCGTTACGTCCCAACTCGTCATTGTTTCAGGAGCGACGCCCGCCGAAAAACTCTTGTTCGCCCAATCACAGAACGCCGACAGCAATTCGTCGTCACGCAACGATAATTTCTTCGTTTCCGCGTCCTTGACCGCTGCGGAACGACTCGTTGCGTATTTGCCCGTATACTTCGTCGATTGTCTCGCAACGCTCCGCGCCGCGAACTTCGATCCCGCAGACACCCTGCCGGATTCCTGTTTCGCCATTTCCTCCGCAATCTTGCGACGGACCTCCTCCGGGGCCAAATCATTGGCTCGAAACAACTCGTCCAATTTGTCTCGTAATTCCGCGTACATCTCCGGAACCGTTTCGGACGTTTTCCGGCTCTGCGCGAACATCACCTCTTCGATTTCATGACGCTGCCTGCTCTTGAGGTCCTCCAGAGACAAATCGACGTTGAATCGTGATTTCACCCATTCGACGAGGCCTTCCCGGTCATACCGTTTGCCTTGCGCGTCGCGTACCGTAAAATGCAGCAAGCCGCCCAGCACCGGGAACTGGATTTCCTTTTCCCGATATTTTTCGTGCGTCAAGGCGCGGATTCTTTCCCGAAGCTTCAATCCCTCAAAATTTCGTACGGAATCAATGTCGACCGCAATGTCGAATTTCCGTTTCACCCATTCCAGTGCGGAACGCAGACCGTAATCCTGTTCCAGCAAAGGCTTTCCGTGCGACAGATCCGCCTTGTCGACGAACTTGTTCGCCTTGTCGATCAGTGCCTCGGCAAGGTCGTCGCGGCCGATCTTCTTCAAATCCCGTTCCGAATATCCCGACCGCCAGCGAGTGTTCGACCACGCCGAAAGCGCCTGCCAGTTCCATTCGCCCCGATCCTCGGCATCCTCCGGAAGATTCTCCTCAATCGCATCGAGAATCTGCGATTCCGCCATGCGTCTCGTCTGATCGAGCGCAAACTCCTCCGCCTGATCGAACGACATGGAACGAAAATCCCTCGCTTCGAATTCCATCCCGAGTTGCGTACCCGCCCACGCCGCAAACGAGCCCGCCTCGTAATCCTTGTCAAGAAATTCGTTCAAGTATTTGTCGACCTGTTCGTCGATCATTTCGAGGATCAGTTCCTTGCAGTTCGCGCCGTCCAATATTCGTTGCCGATATCCGTACACGCTCTTCCGCTGGAAGTCCATTACTTCATCGTATTCCAGTAAGTTCTTTCGTATGTCGAAGTTACGTTCCTCCACCTTTTTCTGTGCGCCTTCGATGCGGCGGCTGACCATCTTGCTTTCGATCACCTGCCCTTCTTCCATACCGAGCATCGTCATGACTCGCTTCACCCATTCGCCGGCGAAGATTCGCATCAGATCGTCTTCCAGTGACAAAAAGAATCGGCTGCTTCCCGGATCGCCCTGCCGACCGCAACGACCGCGCAACTGCAGGTCGATGCGTCGCGCTTCGTGCCTTTCCGTACCGATAATATGAAGTCCGCCCATCGACCGGACGACGTCGCCTTCGGGCTTCATTTGTTCGCGGGATTCGATTTCGTCCACCAATTGATTCCATTCCTCCCGAGGCACGTCGAGACGCGTCGGATATTTGTTCTGCAAAATGCCCCACGCCATCGCATCGGGATTGCCGCCGAGAATGATGTCCGTGCCACGCCCCGCCATGTTCGTTGCAATCGTTACCGCACTGTGCCGCCCCGCTTGCGCAACGATTTCCGCTTCCCGCTGATGGTGCTTGGCGTTAAGAACCTGGTGCTTAATGCCTTTCTGATCGAGCATTCTTGAAACAAGTTCGCTCTTTTCGATGGAAACCGTACCGACGAGAATCGGTCTTCCCTTTTTTGAAACGGATTTAACTTCATTGCGTTCAAACCACTCCGGCTTTTTCGTACCTTTGGGAACGAGTTCGATGCGGTCGTCGTCTTCCCGAACGATATTGCCGCGAACCTCGCGGTCGCCGCCAAGATCAATAATGTCCCATTTATTGAGCCGTTCGATTTCATCGACGATGGCGACGTACTTTTCCCTTTCCGTTTTGTAAATGGCGTCGGGGAAATTGACCCGCTGCAATTTTCGATTCGTCGGCATCGCGATGACATCGAGCCGATAAATCTTCCAGAATTCGGACGCTTCCGTCATCGCGGTTCCCGTCATTCCGGCGATCTTATCGTACAATTTGAAAAAATTCTGTAGCGTGATCGTCGCCAGCGTCTGGTTCTCCTCCTTGACCCGCACGCCTTCCTTCGCTTCGACCGCCTGATGGAGTCCGTCGCTCCAGTTCCGCCCCGGCATCGGTCGGCCCGTAAACTCGTCAACGATGACGACTTCATCGTCGACGACCATGTAATTGACGTCACGCTTATAGAGGTGATGTGCCTTCAACGAGTTGTCGATGAGGTGCGGCCACTCCATGTGTCCCGCAGTATAAAACGACTCGACCCCGGCGAGTTTTTCAGCGTGACGAATTCCTGTATCGTTCAAGTGCGCCGTATGATCCTTTTCATTGACCTCGAAGTCGGTGCCTTTGGTCAACTGGCGTGCGATTTTATCGGCCGTTCTGTATCGGTCGACATCGTCGTGGGCCGGCCCGGCAATGATGAGCGGCGTCCGAGCTTCGTCGATGAGAATGTTGTCCACCTCGTCGACGATGGCGTAACGCAATTTCCCCTGGACCTGCTGGTAATGCGGATCGAAACGGTCGTCGCCCCTCGCAGCGAATTTCATGTTGTCGCGGAGATAATCGAAACCGAATTCGTTGTTCGTACCGTAAGTAATATCGCAACGATAAGCCTTTTGCCGCTCGTCGGGCGGCATGTTGGACTGGATGGCGCCGACGGTGATTCCAAGCGAAAGATAGAGCGGTCCCATCCATTCCATATCGCGTCGGGCAAGATAATCGTTGACGGTAACGACGTGAACGCCTTTGCTCTCAAGGGCGTTGAGATAGGCGGGAAGGGTGGCGACGAGAGTTTTTCCTTCGCCGGTCATCATTTCGGCGATGGCGCCGGAGTGAAGAACCATACCGCCCATCAGTTGCACGTCGTAGTGCCGCATTTTGAGGACGCGTCGACCGGCTTCGCGACAGACGGCGAAGGCTTCAATGAGGAGATCGTCGAGTGTTTCACCGCTTTTGAGACGGTCGCGAAATTCGGCGGTTTTGTTTTTAAGCTCTTCGTCGTCAAGGAGTTGCATCGACGGTTCGAGGGCGTTGATTGCCTCGACGCGCGGCTGCAATCGTTTAAGATAACGCGCATTGGCGGAGCCGAAGAGCGAAGTGATTTTTGATTCGATATTTCTCGTGAGCGCGTTGAAGGAATCGCCGAGAAAGTCGAATAATTGTTCGTAAAAGGCCATAAGGGAACGGTGAAGGAAAAAGAAGCGCAAAACCTCCGACATGCAAGCCGTGTGAAGTCTACCGTCGAACGCGGAGCCGGTCAAGAGGCGACCTGAAAGCGGTGGTGCGGACGTTCCGTCGATCATTGAAAAGCCGTGGTTCCCTTTTTCCGCCGCTTGAAAAATCCATTGAACCGGGCTACAATCCCGTCTGGCGGGTCGCCGTCAAGCCTGAGAAAAGAAGGGGGGAGGTCCATCTGATGCGAATTTGTTTTTTGGCTGTTGTTTTGTTGCTCTGTACCGTGACGGTCGCTTGGAGCCAATCGCCTCCGATGCCGACGGAAGCGTTAGAGTTTCCGCCGATACCGCCCAGGCCGGAAGAACCGCCTTATCGACCAAAGCCGATCGTCGTTCACGAACGGGCAATCCACCAAGCCGACCGGGACAACATCGACCGTGCCGTGCCGTGGCAGCCGATCGTTCCGCCGAAAAAGCCGCGAAAACTCCTCATTTTCGGGCTGAACGTCGATTATGGCGGACACCGTTCCATTGTCCACGCAAACTACGCTTTTACCCTAATGGGGCAACGAACCAAAGCGTTTACCGCCGTTATCTCGAATGATCCGAATACGTTTTGTCCGGACGGCTTGAAGGAATTTGATGCCGTCGTGTTCAATAACACGGTCGGTAACGTCTTTACGCAACCGTTTCTTCGGGAAAGCCTGGAAAATTACGTTCGTAACGGCGGCGGCTTACTCGCCCTGCATGGAGCCACAATGGCGTTCGTTCATTGGGGCGGCGAACGGAAAGGACTGGACGACTGGCCGATCTTCGGCGAAATGATCGGCGCCCGGGGAATGGAACACCGCGAGCCCGACGAACGTATCTTCATACGGATCGACGATCCAAACCATCCACTGACACAGGGGTTTCCTAAAGAAGGTTTCGAGTACCGTGAAGAGTTCCTTCGTGTTACCGATCCCTTCTCCAAAAAGAATTTACGGGTTCTCTTGAGCATTGACAATGCCCGAAGCAACCTGAATCGGCCCCCCTACGGCGATCGAAAGGAGCGGCCTGACGAGGACTACGCCCTTGTATGGGTCAAGACCTTCGGAAACGGGCGATGCTGCTATTCGACGTTCGGGCACGGTTCGAAAGTCTTTTGGGATCCGATGATGCTACAGTTTTATCTCAGGACCATCCAATTCGTGCTGGGGGACCTCGAGGCGTCAACTGAACCATCGATTTCTCCGCCGCCCCCCACACCTCCGGCTCCGCCACCCACACCTCCGGCTCCGCCACCCACCCCTCCGGCTCCGCCACCCCCAC
>Ga0099364_10009220_pt1 | contig 13718 bp, 12 predicted proteins | sample TergutTh196P3_FD_73070 | JGI IMG/M metagenome (GOLD analysis project Ga0099364, IMG submission 73070) | Microcerotermes parvus P3 segment gut microbial communities from Pointe-Noire, Republic of the Congo - Th196 P3 | ecosystem: Host-associated > Arthropoda: Insects > Digestive system > Gut ...
TACGGCAAGTATCGAATAAATATTTTTCTCCATATATTCTCCTTAATTTCGTATTATATAAATTTTCTGCGCTTCCCTTATATCCCCATCAACAACCGTATTACTACTCCTCCACCAGCGGGATGTGAATCTCCCCGTCCATTCCCCAGGGCGGCAGGGCCAGCAAACGCGCCGCCAGCGGGCAGATGTCCAGAATGCTGCCGCCGGAGAAGGTTCTGCCCTGCGGGATGTGCGGCCCCACGGCGAGATAAAAGGTTTTGTAGTCGTTATGCTCCAGGGTATAGCCCCGTGCGCCCTTGGGGGAGAGTGACCGGCGCGCGGACGGGTCGCCCGCGCGGAAGGCGCAGCCTGTGGCGGCCTCCAGTCCGATGTCAAACCGCGTGTCCAGACCGGAGACGGCCATTTCCTCGGGCGTCAGCACGCGGTACGCGCCGCTGGACGGGTCCTCCAGAATGTCCTTGATGACATGCGCGGCGCGCTTTTGCAGCTCAATGTCGTCCTGACGGCGCAGGCGCAGACACGCCACGCCGCCTGACTGGTGGAATACGGCCTGCCCGGCCAGGTCCCCAAGGTAGCGCGTCAAGTCCACGGTCTGCGTGACCGGCAGGCAGCCGTGGTCCCCGCAGAGGATGATGTCCGTTTCGTCCAGCGTGCCGGCGTCCCACAGCGCGTCGACCAGAAGGCCCACGCGCTTGTCGCAGCGTTCCAGCGCGTCGCGCGTCTCCGAGGCGGCGGGGCCGTGGTCGTGTTTCTGGCGGCCCAGATCGTCAAAGCGCAGCAGCGTCAGGCCCGGCCGGTTCCGGCGCAGGCAGTCCAGCGCGGCTTGCAGCGCGAAGTCGTCCAGCCCCGGCTGTTTCAGGCCGGCCGCCAGCCGCCAGCGGCGCATATAGGTCCAAAACGCGAAACGGCCGCCGCCCGCCCTCAGCATCGCGGCGAGGGGGCGGGGCGACGGATAAATGTCGGGAATGTGGAAGTCAATCTCCGCGCCGCCCGTGACGGGCCACATCACGGAACAGACGCTGTGGCCCGCTTTGCGGGCCTGCCCGATCAGCGTGGGGGCTTTGATATAGCGATAGTCCCGCAGACGCGAGCTTTGCGGCGCGCCCGGGGCCGCCGCGCTCTGCACGGGGAGCGAGTCGTCCAGTACGCGGTGGTCCTTGGGGTGTACGCCCGTGAGGATGGAGGCCGCGCACGGCGCGGCGCTGGAAACAAAGACCGAATCCACGTCGGTCACCAGCGTCCCGCGCGCGGCCAGCGCGCCGACGCGGGGCATATTTTTCATCTTCTGCGCCTCGGCGCTCGTCGCCGACCCCAGCGCAACCAGCAGGAGTTTTCTGGAATTCAAAGGCACGACCACCTACACGCAAACGCTTCTCAGCCTGTCCTGTTCTTATTTTATCACGGTTCCCAAACGAATACAACCAGATATTTTTCGCCCGTGCCCTCCAGCAAAACGCCTCCGGCGGCCAGAAGCGCCGCCTGCACCTTGTCCGGGCCGGCATATTCCGCGATGTGGGCCGTCAGACCGCCGCGCTCCGCGCGCTCACCCTCCGGCTCCGGTCCCGGCGGCCGGGCGGCGATCAGGGCCAGGGCATACTCCGACGGGTCGGGCAGAAAGATATCGGCCCAATGGGTTTCCCGGGGGGACGAGGGAATCTGCCAGGAGATGAGCGAATCCTCTGTCGCGTGGGGCGATGTCGGATCAGGTCCGGGCTCCGGCGTCGAGGCCGGCCCGGGAACGGGCGGTATCCCCCCCGCGGAGGAATCCGATCCGCCTCCCCCCGCGGGGGGCGGGGTTTCTCCGGCGGGGAGGGGCGCGGATATGGAAGGCCCGCCGCCGGCAGGAGACGCGCTATCGCCGCCGCCGGGGGACGCGCTGTCGCCGCCGTTCAGGAACATGCCATCGCCGCCGTTCAGGGACACGCCATCGTCGCCGGAGGGGCCAGTCCCCTCCGCCGCCGGGGCTCTCCCCATATCCAGGTCCTGCGAACCGTTCTGGTCAAGGGACGGGGACGCGCCGCCGGACTCGGCCGGGTCGGTCATGGCGCTCGGAGCGGTCATGGGGGGCGAGCCGCCGTCGGTCGTGCCGCTGGTCACAGGATCGACGATGTCGGGCGCCGCTTCCGGCAGAATATCTCCCCGCCACGAGAAGAAATCGCCGCCGTCCCGCGACACGGCCAGCAGGAGGATCGCCAGACACGCCGCCGCCAGCGCGAAGCCGCGCGGCATAAAGCGCCGGAGCCCCGTCCGCTCTTTGGGGAGGCTGAGCTTATACATCACGCCCGGCACAAGGGTATCCGGCGGCTTGACCGCGCCGCGCAGCGCGTCATGGATGGCCGCGTATTCCTCCAGGCGTTTTTGACAGGCGGCGCACGAGGCGGCGTGCCCGCGCAGAGAGGCCTCCTCCTCGGCGGAGAGAAGCCCGTCCGCCAGCAGGGCGGCCAGTTCGGTATAGTTTTCGCAGTCACGCACGGCGCGTCACCTCCTGTATGCGGCTTCGCCGGATGGGGAATGACCGGCGGGAAATGGTCCGATTCATTTCGTTAGACGTCACGGCCGCCCGGAAGGTTCCCCGATGCGGTCAATTGAACGCGCATCTGCTCCCGCGCGCGGGCCAGACGGCTTTTGACCGTGCCGGTTTCCAAGCCCAGAGATTCGGCGATCTCCTCGTAGCTCAGGCCGCCGATCTCGCGCAGCAGCAGGATTTGCCGGTGCTCGGGGGTCAGCGTATCCAGCGCTTCCTGAAGCGACTCGCGCAGGACGGAACGCTCCAGCGCGCGTTCCGGCGTGTCGGGGTCGGGGATGTCCGGGGGGGCCGCCTCGCCGTCGCCGCCCAGGGCCGACATGGGAATCTCGCGGCTGGCGCGGCGCTTCCGTTTGCGCAGGAAATCCAGCGCGACGTTCGTGGTCAGCCGGTACAGCCACGTGGAAAAGGCGCTTTCGCCCCGGTAGGAGCCGAGGGTGCCGTGCAGGCGCAAAAAGGCGTCCTGCGAGACGTCGAACGCGTCCGTCGGATCGCCGGTCATACGCAGGGCCAGGGTATACACGCGCGTCTCATGCAGGCGGACCAGCCGCTCAAAAGCGGCGATATCGCCGTCCCGCGCGCGGGCAATGGCGGTTTTTTCATCCATAAAGAGCGGAGGTCACCTCGTTTCGCGCACAATCTCCTCTATCAGACGGTCGATATCCTCCAGACGATCCACCCGCATCACGCGGGTGCGCAGGGAAGCGGCGCGGGACACGCCGCGTAAGTACCAGCACAGATGCTTGCGCGCCTCCAGACAGGCGCCGGTCTCGCCCTTGTCTTCGGCGGCGCGGCGGAACTGCGCCTTGGCGGCCTCCAGACGCGCCGCCAGCGGCGGCTTTTCCGGGAGGGGCAGGCCCCGCAGGGCGGCGTCGATCTCCGCCACGGCCCACGGGTCTCCGAAGGCGGCGCGCCCGACCATGAATGCGTCCGCGCCGGTGTGGAGACGGCAGCGCAGGGCGGCTTCCGGCGAGCCGATGTCGCCGCTGGCGGTCACGGGGACGGACACGGCGCGCTTGACGGCGGCGATGGCCTCGAAGTCGCAGGTCCCGCTGTACATCTGCACCCGCGTGCGCCCGTGGACGCACAGCCCGGACGCGCCGGCCTGTTCCATCGCCCGGGCGAACTCAACGCAGTTGACGCTGCCCTTGTCCCAGCCCTTGCGGAGCTTGACGGTCACGGGCAGGGGCACGGCGCGGCTGACGGCCCGGACCAGCGCGGCGGCCTTGGGAATATCGCGCATCAGCGCGCAGCCGTCCCCGGCGGAGACGATTTTCGGGACGGGGCAGGCCATGTTCAGGTCGATGGCCGTCACGCCCGGAAGCCCGGCGGCCGTTTCCGCCGCCCGCGCCAGAATGTCCGGCTCCGAGCCGAACAGCTGGACGGCGGCGTGCCGCTCATGCTCCGAGACGCGCATCAGGCGGTGTGATTTGCGGTCGCCGTAGACCAGGCCCTTGGCGCTGACCATCTCCGTGGTCGTGGCGATTCCGGCCAATGAGGCGCACAGCTCCCGGAACGCGAAATCCGTCACGCCCGCCATCGGGGCCAGCGCGGCGATGGGCTTGGACATAGGGCGGCTCCTTATGAAAAGATAGGATAAAAAGCGGCCAATGAGGCGCGGGGTGCGGAGAGTTATGCAGGGTACATACTATAGTAACATAGATGCGGGCAGAATTCAAACCGGGGATATCCGGACGCGCCCGCGCCCGGGAAAAACCCTCTAGCTTTTTCCCCTGTTTTGCGGTATACTGGCATGGGCGGACGAAGAACACAACCCGGCAAGGAGGGGCGCGATATGCTTCTGGAACTGACAGACAAGCAATACCGGCGGCTGCTGGATATGTGTTATATCGGCAACTGGGTCCTCAACTCCATCCGCGGAGAGGACCGGTTTGGAGACTATGACGATATGGAAACCCTGCTGTTCGCGCTGGCGCCCGGCGCGGGGATGTCCGCGCTGACGGAGTTCCCGGACGGTGTGGCCGTGCCTTCCCGCGCCTTTGTGGAGGGCGGGATTCACGACGCGATCATGGACTACGAGGACACGGTGTTCTTCGAGATTCTGGCCGAGGAGCTGGCCCGCCGCGACCTGGCGGCGGAGGGCCTGTCCGACGGCGACGGGGACGGCGAGCAGCTCAACGAGCGCATCCGCGAGTATATCGCCGAGTTTGAGATGAACGGCACGGATAACCTGAACGTGAACAACATGGGGTGACAGGGGTGTCCGCGCGCTGGGGAGGACGGTGCGGGGCTCGGGGGTTTGTAACGCAACGCGCCGGGGGGGTGGTTCCCCCCGGCGCGTTGTGGGATGTACAAATGGTGTGTTGTGGGATGTTCCCCAACGTGCAAAATGGGGAACCACGGCGCGAGGTGGGTGTCGCGCCCTACGGACGGTCTGGACATGTTGGACGAACAGAACAACTCCCACATTGATTGTCGCAGCCAGATGGCTCAGGAGGTTTTCGACGAGATGAAGCCATCTTGCCTATAATTTTGACACCTATAAACACTATCACTATTGCAGGTGGTATTGATAAAACTGTTGACAGTGCGGGGCTAAATTTACAGATTTTCACAAATAAAAACAAGCGAAGAGGAAGAGCAATAATAGTCGCTGAAATCACCATGAGAATAACAGGCCAAAATTCTTCAATGAAATGCAGAATACAGACTATTGCTTTGAAAGCAAGATATAGAATAAACGCCCCTATTCCAATCTTAATAATCCATTCAAACCCTATCGAAAGTGCCTTAAAAAGCGCGTCATCGTTATACATTCGTCTTCCTCCACAACATGATGAATATACCTCCTATAGAAAATAATGTCTCATATCTTATCACCACAAAAAGCTAAAGTCAACTTCTAATTTAATTTCAATAGTGTATTAACAGTTCCGTAACCTCCGCCACATCCGATGCGAGGATGTCCCCTGTCGGCTTGTTGATAATCTCCCGTACTGCCGCCTCGAAGTTGGCATCGGGGAAGGTGATAACGGTATCCGACGCGGTGGTTACGGGGATGAGCGCGAGGGTGAGGGTTAAGGCGAGCGCGAGAGTGAGAATTCGCTTTTTCATGTAGAGTCAACCATCCTTTCAGACCACTCTATAAAGGTGTACCTTTACGGAGCGGCGGTTTGGCGAGAAGGGCCTTGAAAAAAAGTGTTGACATTTACCCCAATAGGTGCTATGCTTGCTACAATCTGGTTGCCCTGACCACAAACAGGGAGAACTCTATAAAGGTACACCATTCGTTACAAGGGTAACATGGGTGTACCTCTTATTTTGACGGGCATATCCCCGTCAGATTTTCCATTGAATATCCACGTTGTCGCCTGTCACGGCGATCCTCACGATCAAGCTGTCCGTTACCGCGCGCTTGTCGGCCAGAGTCGCATTGTCCCAATCGTCCAGAAGATCAGAGATTCTGAGCATCCTTTCCGGAGGAACCGCGGCGGCGGTCAGGGCGGCAAGCTGTTTGAGCAGCGCTCCCCTGCGCGAGTCCAGCTCCGCGATCCTGGCGTTGGCGTAGGAGAGCAGGATATCGCTTGCGCCTGTCAGTGTGTCCAGCAGTTTCCCGATCTCCGCCTCAAGCTGCGCCAGTTCCGTCTTGCACGCCGTCACTTTGGGATTGACGGCGGAAGGGTCGCGCCCGGCCAGCGTATGGAACTCCTTCAGCTTCCCGGTCATTTCACGGTAGAGAAACGTTTCCAGACCGGCGAGTTTGAGGGTCCCCGCGCCTTCGCAGCTTTGGTCCGCCAGGCGCTTGGTACATCGGAAGTATCCGCTGACCGCTTTCAGGGCAAATCCGCAACGCCCGCATTTGATCTTCCCCGCCAGCCATGTGCTCACCGCTTTGCGCGCCGGTTGATACACCTGGTTGTTCATTAGCTTGCGCCGGCATTGAAGCCATACATCCGAGGGGATGATCCCCTCATGCGGCGCCAGTACAAGCGTCTGCCCGGTAAGATCGTCACTCGCGCGCTTGTCACGGCCGCGTCCCTGATACAGATAACAGGCGTTCCTGCCGGTGAACTCCGATGCATCGTTGACAATGACCGCGCCCTGGTTCTTGTAAAACTCGTAGATGTCCAAATCCGCTTGCACATAATTCGGGCTGCGGAGCATCCTTGTGAGCGTCACACGCTGGAACTCGCCTTTGGTGACCTTGACGCCCAGCTCCGCGAAACGGCGAACCACATCTCGCAGCGAAACTTCCGGTCTGGCATACAGGCCGAACAGCAGCTTCACATAATCGACGCAATCCTCATCCGCTACAAACCGCTTTGTGCTCACGCCGTCCATCACGATGGGTTCTGTGCGGAAACCGTAAGGGACGGGCCCGCCCAACCGGTATCCTTTCAGGCTTCGGGAATAACAGGCGTCGGCCACGCGCTTTTGGATGGTTTCCCGCTCCAACTGTGCGAATACGATGCAGATATTCAGCATCGCTCTTCCGATTGGGGTTGATGTGTCAAACTTCTCTGTGCTGGAAACGAACTCCACGTTGTGCTTTTGAAAAATCTCCATCATACCGGCGAAGTCAAGGATGGAGCGGCTGATCCTGTCGAGCTTGTAGACCACGACCCGCTTGATACGCCCGGCCTGGATGTCGTGGATCAGCTCCTGAAACTTGGGTCTGTCGGTGTTCTTGCCGGAGAACCCCTTGTCGGTGTACTCTGCAAAACTTCCTCCTCTAAGCTCATGACGGCAAAACTCCAACTGGCTTTCGATGGATATGCTGTCCTTCCTATCCACCGATTGCCGTCCGTAGACGGCGTCTATTCGATTGTCCATTCCGGCTCCTTTCCGCAAAGAGGGAACAGAGCCGCCAACAGGTACAGTATACCTCTGACACCTCTGTTCCGCAAGTCTTTCCTGTGCCCGCCTGTCTTGATTGATGAATCACCAAGGTCCGGCCAATATTTTCGGCCGGACCTCGTATCGTTTTCTGTGATCGACTTCCTGAAATGCCGTGTCCGTTGCCGGAGAAAGTTTCCGGCAGTGGTTTGTCTTTTTCACGTTTGCCTATCTGCCGGCAAGACCTTCTCACAGAGCTTCGCACTGGCAGCGGCAGGGCGAGATTCACACCTGCGGGACTGTACCTGCCGGGATCGGGCCGACAGACCGCTAAAGCGCCGGAAACATTCCTGCTCCGCGTCCTGCGGAGACAGCCCGCGGACAGGTCGTTTCATCCGCCACTTCTTTCAGACCGGAGGCGAACACACCTGCCCCTGCCAGTAGCAGTGTGAGCCCCACCCGCGAACAGGCTTCCCTGCGGGATTGTACCTGTGGGGAGAATTTCCAAACCCCTCCTGCGGGAAGTCACTGCCGCAGCGCAGCAGCTCATACCCCAGCCGAGAAGCCCAATCATACCTGCCGTCCCTGGAGACAGCCATCCTTCCTGCCCCTCCGTGTTGGGCTTGTCAAACAGCATAGAATTCGTCACCCAACGGATAGAGTGGGGATAAGGAACCATGTGCCCCTTTGTCGTTTTGCCGTACATCTCTCTACCGCCTGGAATCAGAGGGTTTGCGTTATCCCCAGTGTGTTCTTTCCAAACGCACCGAAAATATTTCACTGGGGATAAGTCAAATGCCGCTGCAAAAACCCAGCCGCCCCGTTTGGAGAGCAGGCAGAGCGACAGGGTGTACGGGTAAGACCGCTCCCTTCAGCATGTTGGATATGGGCTTCCATTGTCGTGCGGTTCTGGTTTCGGATCGCGGAGGACGCGCTGACCCATTGCGAGCTTATGTCAGCCGCTTGGGAAGTGATGCGCTGACAAGCGACTTCATCTGCGTGATGGCGGTGTTGTTGAGCTGTATCAGCCGTTCGCTTTGGGGCAATCCCTGCCGGATCAGCAGGGCGTTAATGCTCTCCAGGTTGGACAGTACGACCAGTTGCTCCAGCGTGGCGTGGTCGCGCATATTTCCTTCTTTGTCCGGGTTGGCTGTGCGCCATTCTGCCGCGGTCATTCCGAACAGCGCCACGTTGAGCAGGTCGGCTTCGGATGCGTAAACCGCTGCCGCCTGTGAGCGCGTAACTTCCTTCGGGATGATCTGCTCCTTGATGGCGTCGGTGTGGATGCAGTAATTGATTTTTGAGAGGGGTTGCAAATACTCAGTTTTCCCTGGGGGTTGAAGCCAGTCTAGCAAATTAAGATAGCCTGTGCCGTATGTCTCAAAAGAAGGTTTTTCATGCAGAACGGCCGATTTTCCTAGATATGAGTTTGCGGCCAATTCGCTATTGAAGTTTGGAGCATTTTCAGATATAATGGCTGCATTATTACGGAATAACAAAAAGGGGAGACACGTCCCATGATTAACGAAAGCCAAATCGAGCAAACCTTCATAGACATTCTGACCCAGCGTGAAAACCAATGGACGTATCGCTCGGATATAAAAACCGAGATCGCCCTTTGGGATAATCTGCGCCGCCATATAAACCGCATAAACCTCAAAGAGCTGGACGGCGCACACCTCACTGACAAAGAATTTGCCCAGCTAAAAAATGAGTTTCGACGGCTGACAGCAACACCTTTTTCGGCGTCCCAATGGCTAAAGGGTGAAAACGGTATCGCCGGGATTCGCATAGAACGCGAGGACGTTTCCCGCGGCGAAGTGACACTGACGCTTTTTAGCAACAAAGATATAGCCGGAGGCATTTCAAGTTATGAGGTGGTAAATCAAATTGTCCCAGACTGCGACGCCGCCCTCCGTGGCGATGTGACCTTGCTTATAAACGGACTGCCGGTGATACATATTGAGCTTAAAGCCGAGTTTGCCAAAGAAGGTTATTATCAAGCCTTTGAACAAATCGAAAGATACGCCGGAGCCGGATTCTTCGACGGGATATATGCCACAGTACAGGTTTTTGTAATCAGCAACAAAGCGGCTACAAGATATTTTGCCCGTCCGATGTCTAATTCCAAAGAAAATTTCGCGGGCGCTAAAAAGTTTTTGTTTAACTGGCGGGAGCCGAACAATACGTCTGTAGAGGAAGTGGATTTGTATGAATTTACCCGCAAGGTTCTGAATATTCCAATGGCGCATGAGCTTATAAGCCGTTTTACTATTTTGGTGGACGATAAGAAGCACCAAAAATTTATGATGGTGCTGCGCCCGTATCAAATACACGCTATAAAAGAAATAATGCGGCAAGCCGCAGCCCATGAGGGCGGTTTTATATGGCACGCCACAGGCTCCGGGAAAACTATAACCAGCTTCGTTGCGACAAAGCTGCTTGCTCAAACGGCTATCGGCGTCGCCCGCACCGTTATGATTGTAGACCGCAAAGACTTAGACAGCCAAACCAAAGGCGAGTTTGGAAAATTTGCATCCGAGTATAACACGGGACTTGCTATCGGCGATGCTGTTGATAACACCTTAATTGTCGGTATAGAAAACAAAAGGGAGCTTGTTGATAATTTTCTCAACAAGAAAAATAATAATACCATCATCATTACCACGATTCAAAAACTAAGCCGCGCGATCAGGGAGTGCCGGGATTCTGAAAAAAACACGTTTGAAAAGCTAAAGGGGGAACATATCGTCTTTATCGTGGATGAGTGCCATCGGGCCGTGTCCGACCAGGAAATGAAGGAAATCAAAAAGTTTTTCCCGCGCTCGACATGGATCGGACTTACGGGAACGCCTATTTTTAAGGAAAACCAAAAGACCGAAAAGGGGATGTATGCCCGCACCACTTCCGACCAGTACGGCATGAAAAAAGATGGGACGCCGCTTCCTAACGGCGGTCTTCTTCACGCCTACACCACAAAAAATGCTATGGACGATAAATCCGTGCTGAACTTTATGGTTGAGTATCATTCCCTTATGAGCCAAGAGGAAGAAGAACGGTTATATCTAAGCAAACTCAGAAAGAAAAACCAAAACGCCGACCCGGAAACAAAACTAAAAACCCTCGATGAACTTGACAGAGAAGCCCTTTTGGAAAAGTCCGATTTTGAAAATGACGCTTACATTGAAACCATGCTTAGAAAAATATTCCGGCATGAAAATGTTATCAAAAAATTCAATGTCGTGAACGGTATTCCTACCATGAGCGGAATACTTGCCACCCATTCCATAGCGCAGGCAAAACGTATTTATCACAAACTGGTCGCACTAAAAGATGCCGGGGAACTCATAACCGGCAGACCCCTTGACGAGCGCAGGCGGCTCAATGACCCCGATTTCCCCCGCGTGGCGATAACATACTCTGTTGTAGAAAATGAAGACGGTGAACAAAGCGAAGCCCAGAAAGAAATCGCTGAAATCATGGAAGATTATAAAAAACTGTTTGGCATAGGCTATAAAGACGTGGATTCGTATAACCGAAATATAAACAACCGTCTCGCAAGGAAAAGCGCACAATATCAAACGGATGGCCAATGGCTCGATCTTGTTATTGTTGTGGATAGATTGCTTACCGGGTTTGACGCGCCCACGATACAAACCCTTTATGTAGACAAAGAATTGCGCTGGCACGGGTTGTTGCAGGCGTTTTCCCGCACCAACCGGGTTTGCTCCGGCAAAAAAGAGGGCATGATTGTAACTTTTCGCAAGCCCGCGACTATGGCAAGAAATGTGCGGGATGCCATCAAGCTGTTTTCAAACGAAGCCCGCGATTGGGAAGCGCTTGTGCCGCGTGAATACAAGGAAGTCAAGCAGGAATATAAGACGGCGTTCAAGGCATATCAGGCGGCGCAGCGGCAGTTGAAGGAAGACCCCAACGACCTCAAAAAGAAAATTGAGGCCGTTAAGACCTTCCAAACCATGAAACACCTTAGCGAAGCCATAAAAAGCTATGAGGGTTATGCGGACGAATATGAGCAGGACGCTGCGGAGCTTACCGAAGTGGCTGAAATCATAGCCGGAAACACGGGGCATATCGAAAATCTCAAAGCAAAGGTTAAGCGTGAGCTTGAAGAACAAGGCGCCGGTGAAAATGAAATATCGGTGCTTTTGGAAATCGAGTTTTCCGCCGACCAGCGGGCCAACCTCGAAGAAACCATAGACAGCTATTATATAAGCCAGTTGCTAAAAGACATACGCAACGAGGAAAGCAAGCGAAAATTTGACGAAATCATAAAGAACAAGCCCGCGATTGTCAAAACGACTTATGACGAGGCTTTGGGCGAGATTAACGACAACACCCAAGTAGTACCCGGCGTTGACCGGCACTTCAAATGTGCTATAAGCGAAATAATATCCAAAACAGCGGCTGTGTTGAAAGTGCCGGAGGAAGATTTGATTGTCAGCTTCAACGAGTACCGCTTGGATAAGGACGAAGTGCCGTATATCAATGCGATTATAGATAAATCGGCATTGAGTAAAGAGGAGTTTGAGCAAGCCTTCCCCGGCGAATTGTTTAGGCGTAAGCGTGTTGTGATCCATGAGTATCTGCGGGGAATATTCGCGGATAAACTGATGCCGCTGCGCGGGGAACTTGCGAATTTTGGGGATGAGGGAGAAGGCGAGGTTTAACAATGGGTAATGACAATGTAGAATATCAAAATGCAGATGCTAATTTCGGAATAACACTCTGTGGAATAATTAAAGAGTTGGACGCAATTCTTATTAGAACCATGTCTGAGAAAGGGGAATCGGAAGAAGAAATTATCACATTTTTTGAAAGTGAAAAATATGTCCAAACGTATGTGGACATAGTAAGCCCTATGTTAATAAAAGGATTTTCGGAAAGCCTCGGAAAATATGTGCTTGAAGATGATGATAAAGCGAAGCAAGAGCAAAATTTATATTTAGAGCATTTGCGAGGCACATGGGGTATGGGCATAGCATGGATGAAACAATACTGTATAAAATGTGTGGATATTTGTGATGGGTGGGGCTGGTATATTAATCAATCGCATATTCACTCAGAAAGATGCAATGTATTTTATGCTCTACATGCCATACACGGAAAAGCATTGCTTGTATATGATGAAATTATCTGCCTGATTGAAAATGGATTCCCAGATGGCGCATACACGCATTTTCGGACATTGTACGAATTATGGGCTGTTGCCGAGTTTTTGATCCATGATTCAGATGAAGTTTCAAAAGCCTTCATCGAAAGCGTGGATGATAAATCAGACAGCGAAACAGCGCACTACAAGTGGGCGTGCCTTTCCGAACGTTTTGTTGATTTTATTGCCGATGGAAAGAAAGTCACAATATCTAAAATCGTGAAAGAGGCTCACAAAACATTTACACAAGGCAAGGATATTTCTCACACATTCTTAAATAGAGTGTATACGTTTCCAAACAAAATACTGCACCCATCTGCCGCAGGAGTTTTTTATAGAACATCAAATCCTGCGAATAATATAACGCTTATTGGTCGTGCGGACACAGGACTTGCCACGCCTGCAATAAATTCCAGTATGTATATGTTTAATATAACACGCATTTTTTTATCTACAGCTACAAATCCTGCTTCAGCAATCGGGATAAATATTCTCAGTGATATTATCACTAAAAGAATAATCCCACTTTTTGAAGAGGCAGAAAAAACAAAAGGGAGAAAAAACAATGACCACACTTAACACCCAACTCTGGGCATCCGCCGACATACTGCGCGGCAAGATGGACGCCAGTGAGTACAAAAACTATCTGCTTGGGCTGGTATTCTATAAATATCTGTCCGACCGGCAGTTACGCGCCGTTTATGAGGAAGAACACGGCAAAATAGAGAGCTATCCCGAAAGAGAGGAGCAATTCGCGGTGTTTGCGGCTTGGTACGGCGAGGACGCCGCCGATGTTAGGCAAATAATATCCGGCAAGCTGGGCTATTTCATTGAGCCGGACAACCTCTTTTATTCCCTCAGAAAAAAGGCGGGCAGCTACGAATTTCAAATAGCCGACCTTACAAATGCCTTTATAGAGCTTGGGCGGCAGGGCGAGCAGTTCGAGGGGCTGTTCGCCGATGTTGACCTGCGTTCGAGCAAACTTGGCGCGACCGACCAGCAGCGCAACGTCACCATAACCGAGGTGATTAAAGCACTTGATGAAATCGACCTTTTCGGGCATGACGGCGATGTAATCGGCGATGCCTACGAATACCTTATCGGGCAGTTTGCGGCGGGTGCGGGCAAAAAAGCGGGCGAGTTCTATACCCCGCAGGCGGTCAGTAAAATTATATCCGAAATTGTGTCCGTCGGGCAGGAACACATCGCGCCGTTTCATATTTACGA
>Ga0099364_10009221_pt1 | contig 13717 bp, 11 predicted proteins | sample TergutTh196P3_FD_73070 | JGI IMG/M metagenome (GOLD analysis project Ga0099364, IMG submission 73070) | Microcerotermes parvus P3 segment gut microbial communities from Pointe-Noire, Republic of the Congo - Th196 P3 | ecosystem: Host-associated > Arthropoda: Insects > Digestive system > Gut ...
CAATAAGTATCCCACCTGGGGAGTACGGCCGCAAGGTTGAAACTCAAAGGAATTGACGGGGGCCCGCACAAGCAGTGGAGTATGTGGTTTAATTCGAAGCAACGCGAAGAACCTTACCAGGACTTGACATCCAACTAACGAGGCAGAGATGCGTAAGGTGCCCTTCGGGGAAAGTTGAGACAGGTGGTGCATGGTTGTCGTCAGCTCGTGTCGTGAGATGTTGGGTTAAGTCCCGCAACGAGCGCAACCCCTGCCATTAGTTGCTACGCAAGAGCACTCTAATGGGACCGCTACCGACAAGGTGGAGGAAGGTGGGGACGACGTCAAATCATCATGCCCCTTACGACCTGGGCCACACACGTAATACAATGGCCGTCAACAGCGTGACGCAAACCCGCGAGGGGGAGCCAAACACCAAAAACGGTCCCAGTTCGGATCGCAGGCTGCAACCCGCCTGCGTGAAGTTGGAATTGCTAGTAATCGCGGATCAGCATGCCGCGGTGAATACGTTCCCGGGCCTTGTACACACCGCCCGTCACACCATGGGAGTTGGTAACACCCGAAGTCAGTAGTCTAACCGCAAGGAGGGCGCTGCCGAAGGTGGGATCAGCGACTGGGGTGAAGTCGTAACAAGGTAGCCGTATCGGAAGGTGCGGCTGGATCACCTCCTTTCTATGGAGTGCTAGACTTTAGATGCTGGATTTTAGACGTCAGACGTATGAAATCCGCACGAAAGTCTCATTTCAAGGTCAGGTTTTAAGGGAAGAATCGTTGTTTAATTTTTGGGGTGCAAACTCCAAACCCAGAAGTCAATGGCAGTTAAGGTTAATAATTATTAATTGTTAATTATTAATTGTTAATTGAAAAATGGGGGTGTAGCTCAGCTGGGAGAGCACCTGCTTTGCAAGCAGGGGGTCATCGGTTCGAACCCGTTCATCTCCACCAGTTAGCAATGCGCAATTAGCAGTGAACGATGAACAATTGAAAAAGGCAGAGCAATTCGCGGCTTCGCGGAACGCACGGGCTGGCCCAATTGTACATTATTAATTGTAAATTGTTAATTGCCAAACACGGGCTCATAGCTCAGGTGGTTAGAGCGCGCGCCTGATAAGCGCGAGGTCGGTGGTTCGAGTCCACTTGAGCCCACCAGGCGTTGTTAATTAACAGTTAACAATGAACAATGAACAATTAAAAAAGCAAGAGCGAAGCGCGGGATTGCGGTTTGCGCGGGCTGGCCTAATTGTGAATTGTGAATTGTACATTGTTAATTGCAACAGATCCGCACCTTGAAAACTGGATAAAGAATACTGATGAAAAGCACGTGGTAAATTAGGGAACGCAATTAATTATTAATTGGGTAACAACTACAATTTACGTCGAGTTTTAATTAGAAGAACCACAATGGTCAAGCTACAAAGAGTGCAAGGGGAATGCCTTGGCGCCAGGAGCCGACGAAGGACGCAGCGATCTGCGATAAGCCGCGGGGAGCCGAAAGCAGGCTTTGATCCGCGGATTTCCGAATGGGGCAACCCGGCCGGCGAAGAGCCGGTCAGCGTACGATGAATTCATAGTCGTGCGCGGGGAACCGCCTGAACTGAAACATCTAAGTAGGGCGAGGAAAAGAAATCAACAGAGATTCCGTGAGTAGTGGCGAGCGAAAGCGGAACAGGCCAAACCGGGGGTAGTAATATCCCCGGGGTTCGGACGGCAATACGGTATCGACAAGGGTTAGCGGAAGCGCATGGGACGGCGCACCACAGAACGTGACAGTCGTGTACGCGAAAACCCGCGTCGGCCAGCCGGATCCAGAGTACCGCCGGACACGTGGAACCCGGTGGGAACATGGGGGGACCATCCTCCAAGCCTAAATACTACCTGGCGACCGATAGTGAACCAGTACCGTGAGGGAACGGTGAAAAGAACCCCGGAAGGGGAGTGAAAAGAACCTGAAACCTTGCACTTACAAGCACCGAGAGCCCGTCAATGGGTGATCGGGTACCTTTTGTAGAATGGTCCGGCGAGTGAATGTAACAAGTAGGTTAAGCACCTATGGTGCGCAGCCAAAGCGAAAGCGAGTCTGAATAGGGCGTTGATTTGTTGTATTCGACCCGAAACCGGGTGACCTAGCCATGTCCAGGTTGAAGCGGCGGTAAAACGCTGTGGAGGACCGAACCCACTTCCGTTGAAATGGCAGGGGATGAGGTGTGGCTAGCGGAGAAATTCCAATCGAACCCGGAGATAGCTGGTTCTCTCCGAAATAGCTTTAGGGCTAGCCTCGGCATTGAGATTACTGGAGGTAGAGCACTGAATGGGCTAGGGGCCGAGAGGTTACCGAACCCTATCAAACTCCGAATGCCAGATAATTATAGCCGGGAGTCAGACTGCGGGAGATAAGTTTCGTAGTCGAAAGGGAAACAGCCCAGACCCACAGCTAAGGTCCCCAAGTATAGTTAAGTGGAAAAGGATGTGGGGTTGCACAGACAACCAGGATGTTGGCTTAGAAGCAGCCACTCATTAAAAGAGTGCGTAATAGCTCACTGGTCGAGTGACCCTGCGCCGAAAATTTAACGGGGCTAAACTATACACCGAAGCTTGGGATGCGGAGTAATTAACAATGAACAATGAACAAGGAACAATTAGGAGAACGGGATGAAAGATGAAAACGTGGTGAGAGACAAAAGTATGGCGTTTGCCGTGCGGATTGTCCGGCTATACAAATATCTTTCTGAACAGCATGAGCAGGTAATGTCAAAGCAGGTCTTACGCAGCGGCACCAGTATAGGCGCGAATGTACGCGAAGCGCTTTATGGGCAAAGCAAACGGGATTTTACCGCTAAAATGAGCATAGCGCTCAAAGAAGCGGCGGAAACAGAGTATTGGCTGGAGTTGCTGAACAAGACGGGCTATCTGGAAAAAGAAGCGTATCAGAGCGTTCTATCAGATAGCCAGGAATTATGCAAACTGCTTACGGCAATCGTGCGCAATTCAAAATGAGCACGGCCTCGCCTAATTGTACATTGTACATTGTCAATTGTTAATTGCTCCGCATGGTAGGAGAGCGTCGAATATGGAGTGAAGTCAGAGCGTGAGCGCTGGTGGACTGTATTCGAGTGAGAATGCCGGAATGAGTAGCGAGATTGATGTGGGAATCATCAAGGCCGAATGACTAAGGTTTCAGCAGGAAGGTTCGTCCGCTGCTGGTTAGCCGGGGGCTAAGGCGAGGCCGAAAGGCGTAGTCGATGCACATGCGGTTGATATTCCGCAGCCGCCAACAAGTTAAGCCAGGGGACACTGGTGAAGGGTAGTGATGGGCGTTGGTCGCCCCTGAAACTGCTTGGATCCAGGCGAGAAAAGCCTGGTGTATCGAAGTGGCGCCCGTACCGTAAACCGACACAGGTAGTCAGGATGAGGATTCTAAGGCCAACGGGAGAAGGGTAGTTAAGGAACTCGGCAATTTGACCCCGTAACTTCGGGATAAGGGGTGCCCGCGCAAGCGGGCCGCAGTGAATAGGTCCAGGCGACTGTTTATCAAAAACACAGCTCTCTGCTAAATCGTAAGATGATGTATAGGGGGTGACGCCTGCCCGGTGCTGGAAGGTTAAGAGGAGGTGTGCAAGCACTCAATTGAAGCCCCAGTAAACGGCGGCCGTAACTATAACGGTCCTAAGGTAGCGAAATTCCTTGTCGGGTAAGTTCCGACCCGCACGAATGGCGTAACGATCTGGACGCTGTCTCAACTGCCCGCCCGGCGAAATTGTAGTACCGGTGAAGATGCCGGTTACCCGCGGCAAGACGGAAAGACCCCATGGAGCTTTACTGCAACCTGATATTGGGTTTTGGTATTTTATGTACAGGATAGGCGGGAGGCCCTGAAGCGAAGACGCCAGTTTTCGTGGAGCCAACCTTGGGATACCGCTCTTAGAGTACTGAAATTCTAACCTGCGGCCGTGAATCCGGCCGGGGGACATTGTCAGGCGGGCAGTTTGACTGGGGCGGTCGCCTCCAAAAGAGTAACGGAGGCGCTCAATGGTTCGCTCAGCACGGACGGAAACCGTGCCTTAGAGTGCAAACGCATAAGCGAGCCTGACTGCGAGACTGACGGGTCGAGCAGGAACGAAAGTTGGAGTTAGTGATCCGGCGGTATGTGTATGGAAATGCCGTCGCTCAACGGATAAAAGCTACCCTGGGGATAACAGGCTGATCTCCCCCAAGAGTTCACATCGACGGGGAGGTTTGGCACCTCGATGTCGGCTCATCACATCCTGGGGCTGTATTCGGTCCCAAGGGTTCGGCTGTTCGCCGATTAAAGTGGTACGCGAGCTGGGTTCAGAACGTCGTGAGACAGTTCGGTCCCTATCTGCCGTGGGCGTTGGATATTTGAGGGGCGCTGTCCTTAGTACGAGAGGACCGGGATGGACGCACCGCTGGTGCACCAGTTGTCACGCCAGTGGCACAGCTGGGCAGCTATGTGCGGAACGGATAAACGCTGAAAGCATCTAAGCGTGAAGCCGCCCCCAAGATAAGATATCCAGGGCGCAAGCCCAGAGACCACTCGTAGACTACGAGTTTGATAGGCGGGATGTGTAAGCGTGGCAACACGCTCAGCTTGCCCGTACTAATTGGTCCAAAGCTTGTACCATTGTTCTTCGAACGTGGAACTTGACGAACACGTTGTTCCTTCGTTCCCTTTCCTTTCCATTCCTCTTTTCATCTGTTCTTCTTTATCCGGTTTTTTGGGTGTGGGGTGGGTGTGTGAAAAGACGTAGTAAAGCAATATAAGGCTCCCGCTTTGCGGGGGCTGTTTTCTTTACTCCCAGCCCGGCGCCTGCGCTGACAAAAGTCAACATTGACTTTCCGTTCTCCATGTCGTATAATATTCAAGGTTCTTCAAAGTTCTTCTTAAGAAAGCGAGTGAGTCCATGACCTGTGAATGCAATCAAAACAAAAAATGGGAGCTGCTGGAGCCTACGCTGGAGGCTTACGCCGGCGTCGCGGGAAGTCTTATCGCCATTCTGCAAAAGGCACAGGAGCTCTATGGCTGGCTCCCGATTGAGCTGATTGCCCACATCGCGCGGCGAACAGGCATCAAGCCCGCCAAGGTGATGGGCGTGGTGACCTTTTACGCGCAGTTTCGCACAAAGCCCGTGGGCAAGCATTTGATTTTGCTCTGCCAGGGCACAGCCTGCCATGTCAACGGCTCGGGCGGCATTGAGGAGGCCATCCGGGAGCGGCTCGCCGTGGAGGAGGGGGAAATCACCCCCGACGGGCTGTTCACCTACAATAACGTCGCCTGCCTGGGCTGCTGCAGCCTGTCGCCGGTGATGATGATCGGCGAAAAAACCTATGGCAATTTAACGAAAGAAAGCGTGCTGCGCATATTGAAAGATATCGCGGAACAGGAGGAGGCCCTATGAGAGTAACCGTCGGAAAGGGAAGCTGCGGCATTGCCGCCGGGGCTGCCGATGTATATCAGGCATTGGAAGCCGGCCTGCAAAACACAGGCCATGAGCTCTTAACCACCGGGTGCATCGGCATGTGTTACCTGGAGCCCATCGTCAACGTGGACGAGCGTGTGTTCGTGAAAGTGACAAAGGAGGCGGCGGGCGAACTCCTCAAGTATATTTTGGGGGAAGAAAATCAGGCGGAGCGATACCTGATCCCGCGGGAGGATCTGGACAATCTCAATGGGCAGCAGCGCATCGCCCTGAAAAACTGCGGCCTGATCAATCCGGAGGATATTGAGGAGTACATCGCCCGGGAGGGCTATGAGGCAATCAAAAAATGTGTCGGTTCACTTACGCCGGAGCAGGTGATTGAAGAAATCAAGCTGTCCGGTCTCAGCGGGCGCGGCGGCGCGGGCTTTCCCACCTGGTTCAAGTGGAACGCCGCCCGGGCCTCCGCCGGAGAGAAGAAGTACGTTATCTGCAACGCCGACGAGGGCGATCCCGGCGCGTTTATGGACCGCGCGGTAATTGAGGGAGATCCCCACGCGCTCATTGAGGGCATGCTCATCGCCGCCTACGCCATTGGCTCGGACGAGGGCATTGTCTATGTCCGCGCGGAATATCCCCTGGCGATCGTGCGCCTGGAGCTGGCGCTGGAACAGGCGCGGGCATGCGGCTGTCTCGGCCAGCATATTTTTGGCGGCGATTTTTGTTTTGATATCAGAATCAAGGCGGGCGCGGGCGCGTTCGTCTGCGGCGAGGAGACGGCCCTCATCGCCTCCCTGGAGGGCGAGCGCGGCATGCCGAGGCTCAAGCCGCCCTTCCCCGCCCAAAAGGGCTGCTGGCAAAAGCCCAGCAACATCAATAATGTTGAAACATACGCGAACGTGCCCTGGATTCTGCGTAATGGCGGAGCTGCCTTTGCCGCGCTGGGCACAGAGAATTCCAAAGGCACCAAGGTCTTCGCCCTCACCGGCAAAATCGCCAAGGGCGGCCTGGCGGAGGTGCCCATGGGCCAGACGGTGGGCGAGGTGGTCTTCGGTGTGGGCGGCGGCATCAAGAATGGCAGAGCCCTCAAGGCCGTGCAGATGGGCGGGCCCTCCGGCGGCTGCATCCCGGCGGAGCTGTGCGATACGCCCATCGACTATCGCAGCCTGGCCGCCACCGGCGCGATCATGGGCTCCGGCGGCATGGTGGTGATGGACGACAGCACCTGCATGGTGGATATGGCGCGCTTCTTCCTGGATTTCACCTGCAAGGAAAGCTGCGGCAAGTGCATCCACTGCCGCATCGGCAACCGCAGAATGCTGGAAATCCTCGAACGCATCTGTAAGGGCGAAGGTCTTGACGGCGATATCGAGCTGTTAAGCGATCTTGCTTTCCAGATTAAGGAAGGCTCCCTCTGCGCCCTGGGGCAAACGGCTCCAAACCCTGTATTGACAACGCTTCGCTACTTTAGAAACGAATATGAGGATCATATTTTCCGAAAGAAGTGCACGGCCAGGCAATGCAAGCCCCTGTTGACCTATTCGATCTCAGGCAAATGCACCGGCTGCACGCTGTGCGCGCGCAAATGCCCGGTGGGCGCGATTTCCGGCACGGTGAAACAGCCGCACGCGATTGACAGCGACAAGTGCACGAAGTGCGGAAAATGCGCGGAAATCTGCAGATTCGGCGCGGTGGAGGTGGAATGATGAAGATAAAGCTGAACATAGATGGCCGCGATGTCGCCGGCCAGACCGGCCAAACCATCCTGGAGATTGCCCGGGAAAACGGCATCGGCATCCCCTCCCTGTGTCACGACGAGCGCGTGGAGCCCTGCGGGGCCTGCGGCATCTGCGTGGTGGAGGCCGCAGGCGTGCCCAAGCTGCTGCGGGCCTGCTCCACCCAGGCGGCGGAGGGGATGAACATCCAAACAAACACGCCGCGCGTGCGGGACAACCGCAGGGCGGCGCTGGAGCTGCTGCTCAGCGACCATACCGGCGACTGTCGCGCCCCCTGCATGCTGGCCTGCCCCGCGCAGACCGACTGCCAGGGCTACGTGGGCCTCATCGCCAACGGCGCGTACGATCAGGCCCATGAATTGATCACGGCGAAGATTCCGCTGCCGGCTTCTATTGGAAGAGTGTGCCCCCATCCCTGCGAAACCGCCTGCCGCCGCGCTATGGTGGAGGAGCCCATCTCCATCGCCGCGTTAAAGCAATACGTGGGGGATCTCCATCTGGCAAATCAACAGAAAATCACTGGTAAAGGCAATTCCCTTGCCACCCAAATTGCCGCTTCAACCGGAAAAAGAATCGCGGTGGTTGGCGGCGGGCCGGGGGGGTTATCGGCGGCATATTTCCTGCGTGTCAAGGGCCATGACTTGACAGTTTTTGACGCCATGCCCCACATGGGCGGTATGCTGCGCTATGGCATTCCGGAATACCGCCTGCCGAAATCGCTTTTGCAGGCTGAAATTGACAACATTCAACAGGCTGGAATCGCGTTCAGGAACAACCTGCAGCTTGGCCGGGATATCTCGCTGGAGCAGCTGCGCCGGGATTACGACGCGGTGATTTTGGCGGTGGGAGCCTGGCGCAGCACAGGCCTGCGCTGCCCGGGCGAGGAGCTGGAGGGCGTCGTGGGCGGTATCGCGTTCCTGCTGGATGTCGCCGTGGGCAACCCCTTCCACGGCAAAAGGATCGCCGTGGTGGGCGGCGGCAACACGGCCATGGACGCCTGCCGCACAGCGGTTCGCCTGGGGGCGGAGACGGTCTGCAACGTCTACCGCCGCACGAAAAACGAGATGCCCGCCGAGGAAATCGAGATACGCGAAGCCGAGGAGGAGGGCGTCGTCTTCAAAAATTTGCGCAGCCCCCTGGAGATCGTCGGCGAAAACGGAAGGGTGAAGGCCCTGCGCCTGCAGGTGATGGAGCTCGGCGCGCCCGACGCCTCCGGCCGGCGCAGCCCTGTGGCCGTGCCCGGCGCGGAGGAGACCATCGAGGTCGATACCGTGATCTCCGCCATCGGGCAAAAGCCGAACGTCCATGGGCTGGAGGCCGTGACGCTGACGAAGTGGGGCACCATCGCCGCCGGCGAGCACAGCTTTTTGACGAATCTGCCGGGCGTTTTTGCCCTGGGCGACGCCACCAACGACGGGGCTGATATCGCCGTGACCGCCATCGGCGAGGCTCAGCGGGCGGCTGAAATGGTGGACAAATTCCTCAGCGGCGCCGAACTGGATTGTGAGCCGGCCTATCTCGTAAAATCAGAGAAAACGCCCGCCGATTTTGCCGATCAGGAAAAACACGCGCGGGTCAAAATGCCGCATCGGGATCCCGCTGTGCGCCGGAAGGACTTCAAGGAGGTCAATCTGGGGCTCAGCGAGGAGGACGCGCGGCGGGAGGCCAGGCGCTGCCTGGAATGCGGCTGCATGGATGTTTTCGAATGCAAGCTGCTGGATTACGCCAACCAGTACCGGGTGAATCCGAGCAAGTACGCCGGGCTGACGCATCGGCACGCCTATAAAGAGGGGCACCCTGACATCCGGCGCAACGCGGAAAAATGTGTTCTCTGCGGGCTGTGCGTGCGCGTGTGCGAGGATGTTGTGGGAGCGGCCGCGCTGGGCCTTGTAGACCGCGGCTTCGACACGGTCGTCGTCCCTGCCCTTGACGCCGATCTGCGGGACACCGACTGCGTTTCCTGCGGACAATGCGCGGCTGTCTGCCCCACCGGCGCGCTCACCGAGACCCAGGTCTGCGAAAAGAACGTGCCGCTGCGGGAGGATGTCATCGAAACGGTCTGTCCCTGCTGCCCGGCGGGCTGCGGGCTCCGGCTGTGCCACAAGGGCGGGCTTCCGCTGCGCGCCCTGCCCGCGGAGGGCGGGCTGCTCTGTGAGCAGGGACGCTTCGGCTATGTGCGCGAAATCGCGAAACGGCGCCTGGAGCAGCCCGGCCCGGCGCTGGAGGCGCTGATCGTGCGGGCCAACGAAGATCTGGCTGCCCGCGGCGCGGCGCTGTACGGCGATAGCGATATCACCGTTGAGGATGTGCTGCGCGGACGGGTTGTTCTGCAAAAGCTGTAACAGCGGCATACAAAATAAATCCGCCCTAGGGAGCGATTCCCGTGGCGGATTTATTTTTTTTGCCGCCGCAGGCGCATCGCGGCGTATTCCCGCTCCCGCTCCCGCAGGATGCCCTCCATCCCGCAGGAGAGGCTTTCGTCGAATCTCCGCATAAACGCCCGGGAAAGCGCGGCCTGCATTTCCGGATATTTTGTATCGTAGCTTTCTATGAACGCCGCCAGCCGTCCGGCGTCTTCGGCGGGGTGGCCATAGCAGCGCTCCTCGAAATCCACACTGGCTATCCGGGCGCCGTTATAAAGGAAGTTGCGCCCGTTCACGTCGCCGCGCAGCTCGCCCGGGGGGATGGCCGCGTAAAACGCCGCGAACCAATCGCACAGCGCCCGCGCCAGAGCCTCCGGGTTATAATCGCCGCGCTCCAGCAGCTCCGGCAGCGGCTCGCCGGGGAGGTATTCCAGAACAAGCCGGCTGTCCCGGCATTCCATTACTTTGGGTACGAAAACATTTTGCGCGCGCAGATGACGTAAAATGCCGGCCTCCAGGGCCGCCGCGGAGGCGTCTTTGACTGTCTTATGCACAAGACCGTCCCGTAAAAAAACGACGTTTCTTTTGGAAAGAAAAGCTCTTATTTCAGCCGTATCTCCACCTCCATTCCCTCGCCGCAGCCCTCCAGCTCCCGCACCACGCCCAGCACAGCGTTGCGTAAAATCCGCTGCACAAAAGGAACCATGGGGATGGGCGCGCCGTCCACGGAAAACGAGATATCCACGCCGGAATCCGGGTCGCCCGGATCGTAGCATTCCAGCCAGACCGGTACGCGCGCCTCCAGAAAATCGCAGAGCGCTGCCGCGTTTTCCAGCACATCGAAGGCGGGCAGACCCTGGTACTCTTTCAGCCGCGCCCCAACCCTGCCGGATACGCAGGCGGCCTCGGCCAGAATTTCCGGATTGTTCCGCTTGAGCTCCAGGCCCTCCGGATCATGGGCGCAGAGTACGGCGGGCACGGCAAGATCCTCCACGCCCTCCAGCGCCACCCAGTCGTAGTCCTTGTAGTGCTTCAGGATATTCTTCATCGGCAGCTTTTCGGGGTAGAGAAAATCGGTCTCGTGACAGCCCCGCGCGGTCACGAGCTCCGCCCCGGCCGCGCGGTGGCGCCGGGTGTTGCTGGCGGGGTCCGGATCAATGGCGAAGGCCTCGTAGTGTATTTCTTTCACAGTCCCCACGCGAAACCCCCTGCGGCAGAGCTCCGCCGTGAGCGCCTCGATGACGCTCGTCTTGCCGCTGCCGCTGGTGCCGATGACGGTAAAAACTTTCATGCGCGGCTCCTCCATAATAAAATCCCCGCTGACAACGCGGCGCCCCAAAGCGTCACTGCCGCGAGGGCAAGCCAGTCCCGCTTTTTCATTCTCAGGGGCGCATAGGCGCTGCGCTCCGGATACGCCCCGAAGCCCCGAAGCTCCATGGCCATGGCCAGCTTTTGCGCCTGCCGCACGCCCGAAACAATCGTCGGCATTAACAGATACGCGTATACTTTCCCGCGCGCGCGTAATTTCAGATGCTTGAAATCCACGCCGCGCAGCTGCATCGCGGTGAGGGAATCCCGAAAGCTCTCGCCGAACTGGGGCACAAACCGCAGGCCCACGCTCACCATATAGGCCAGCTGAAAGGGAAGCCGCAGCTGCAGCATTCCCTGCACCAGCACGTGCCCGGGATAACGCGACAGCAGCGCGCCGCCCAGCATCAGAATCACGAGCCGCGACAGCACCGCCGCCCCCGTCAGCAGGCCGGCGATGATTCCCCCGCCGCTGAAGAGCGCCTGCAGCAGCGTGACGGAGACAAGCATCGCCCAAAGGCCCCGCAGCCGCCGCAGCACCATACCCGCCGGCGCTTTCGCGATCATCGCCGCGATCACCGCCGAAAGCAAAACGGGGAGCAGCAACAGCGCGTCCCGCAAAACAACGGAGACCATTGATAAAAAAAATACAAATAAAAATATGACTCTGGGATCTATGGGAGTTTTGTTATTCTTCATGACAAAGCTCCCCCATTTTTAATTCCCGCTCCGCGTTTTGGCGAACGAAATCCGCGTCGTGGCTGATGAGCAGCACCGACACCCCCTGCTCCAGAAGCTCCCGGAGCACGCTGGCGAGAATCGCCTTGCGCCGGGCATCCAGGCCGGTGGTGGGCTCGTCCAGCAGCAGCGCTCCGGGCCCGGACAGCAGCAGGCCGCAGATGGCCAGCCGCTGCTGCTCTCCCCGGCTGAGGGTATAGGCCCCCCGCGCCGCGAGCCGTTCCAGCTCAAAGCGCGAAAGGAGCTTCAGGGCGCGGCCGCGGGCCAGCTCCGGGGCAGTACCCTGGAGCTCCTGCGTAAAGGTGAGGTTTTCCAGCACGGTGGGCGCGAAGAGCTGCCGGACCGGCTCCTGAAAAAGATAGCCGATGCGCTGGCCGCGCTGGCCCAGGCTCCAGTGCGCGGTATCCTCGCCGTCGAAGAGCACCGTGCCGCTCCGCGGCTTCAGCAGCCCGCAAAGAAGCTTGCCCAGCGTGGTTTTTCCACTGCCGTTGGGCCCGGTGATCGCCACCGGCTCTCCGGAGCCTATGGCAAATGAGATCCCATCCAGGCGAAAGCCGGATGCTGTGTTGGGGTACGCGAAGCAAAGCTCGCGGGCTTCAATGGTCATAGCTCTACGATCCTATCGGCAAATTGGCAGCGCGTTTCGTTATGATCCACAAAGAGCATCGACTGCCCCGCCGCCTTCAGCGGCAGCAGCAGCTCCATCATGCGCGCGGCGGTGGGGGCGTCCAGCTGGCTGAGGGCCTCGTCCAGCAGCAGCAGCCGGGGCTTGAGCGCCAGCACCGCCGCCAGGGCCAGGAGCTGCTTCTGCCCGCCGCTGAGCCGGGACGGCGCTTCCCCGCGCCGCTGCCAAAGGCCCACGGCTTCCAGCGCTTCGCGCACCCGCCCGCGCATCTCCTCCCGTGGCACGCGGAGATTTTCCAGCCCGAAGGCGAGCTCCAGCTCCGCCGTGCCGCAGAACAGCTGCGTTGCGGGGTTTTGGAACACCATGCCCCCCCCGCGGCACAATTCAGCGCGGGAATACGCCGCCGGCGGCCTGCCGAAGAGCAGCAGCCCGCCCGACGTTTCGGCCGGAATGCTGCCGGGGATCAGCCCGCAGGCACAGAGCAGCAGGCTGCTCTTTCCCGCGCCGGATTCTCCCCGCAGCGCCACGGTTTCGCCCTCAACGACAGTCAAATCAAGGCCTTCGAAGACCGGACGGGCGGCTCCCGGATATGTCAAGCTGAATCCCTTTACATCTAATGCGTTGGCCATTTACGCGCTCTTCTCTTTATTTTAGTGTGACATCTGTCAATAGCTTGCACCAGCGCTGGCTGAATGGGTCCTTCGCCAGAATCATGCGGAAGGGCCCTTCGTCCCCGCCGTCGATTACGATAAAGCAGCTTGTCTCATCCAGCGCGTCGGCCATGGGCAGGGCGGAGGCGTAGCCATCGGCGGCGGCAAAGGCCGCGGACTGATAGGCGCCCGTGTCGATTCCCTTGGCCCGCAGCACCGCCGCAAAGGGGACCCCGGTGTAGGTCCGCGTTTCCGGATCCTTGCCGCTCTTCTTATAGATCGCCTCGATTTCCCGGGGCTCCAGGGCCTCGATGTCCTCCATGCTTACCTGGTGCTCGCTTCCGGCGGCGACGATTAAAAATACCGCGTCATTCAGCAGCCGCTTTTTTTCAGCGGCGTTTTCTCTATTCAGCACCGCCAGCACCGCCACGCCGATGGCCAGGGCCGTCAGCACAGAAACAACGATTGCTGTTGACTTTTTAATTTTTATCTTTGCTTTTATCTTGCTTCGCCTCCTGTTTTGAATTCGCGGTTATTTTATCGCGTAAGGGACGATCATGTCCTCGGGGAGGAAGTGCCCGTGGCTGCCGCCCTCCTCCGTTTCGTGCAGGCCATGGTCGGCGGTCAGGATAACCCGCCCGTCGAAGCTCTCCGTCAGCGCTTTTGCGTATCCGTCAATTTCCCTGATTTTTTCCAATGTTTTCGCGGCGTATGGGCCATGCTCATGCGCGGCCTCATCGATCTCATGAAAATGCGCGAAAAGCAGATCGGGCTGCTTCTCAAGCGCCCCGTGGGCGAGCGCCCCGCGGGAGTTCTCGTAGACGTTTTGATCATCCAGCGAGAGCTCCGGCCGCAGGCTGACGCC
>Ga0099364_10009222_pt1 | contig 13716 bp, 6 predicted proteins | sample TergutTh196P3_FD_73070 | JGI IMG/M metagenome (GOLD analysis project Ga0099364, IMG submission 73070) | Microcerotermes parvus P3 segment gut microbial communities from Pointe-Noire, Republic of the Congo - Th196 P3 | ecosystem: Host-associated > Arthropoda: Insects > Digestive system > Gut ...
AATTCTACGTACCGCTTGTTCAGCCGTTGGTCGGGAAGGTCGATGGAAAAATCATACCGCCCATTTTATCAAAATTGCCCAAAACCACAAAGACCAATTCCAAAAAAAATTGTGTAGATACTATTGGCTTACGCCACGGGCTCTGTGGCGGACTCTGTATCGCACTCCTCCTCCTCGCCGCAAGCGCAGCGGCACAGCAAACCATCGTCTTTAACGGCGAACCCGAATTACTGCGAGCCATCACATCCGCCGCCCTCGAAGACCTCGCCCCCACCGGCGAATATCAACAGGGCGGCTTGATGGACGGATGGAGCCACAGCCTCAATGATAATCTCATCACCGTCAACGCTAGTGTGCCCGGAGGAATTACCGGGGCATTTTATTGCATCGCAGCAACCACACCGCCGGGACCGTTCCCCGCCGAGGTTACAGGCAACAAAATAATCGTCAACAACGGCACGGTGGGCGGACTTGTTTTAGGCGCGCATGTTGAGATTGTCGATTCCAATAACGTATCGACCGCTGTCAAGGACAACCACGTTACCGTCGAAAATGGTACGATTGGACAGCTCCTTATCGGTGCGGCTGTTCGGATTGCTTCATCCGCCGAAGCCCAAGCCGTCGCAGTAGCAAACAGTATTACCATGAACGGCGGCAAGGTGGAGTTCGGTGTTTACGGCGGAAATGTCTATGTCGCACAAGCCGAAACAGCCCGTATTACCGCCAATGAAAACACCGTTACCATCACCGGCGGTGAGGTGGGCGAGCATGTTTACGGCGGATTTGCCTTTGTCGCGCAAGCCGACACTGCTGCCGATGTTACCGCCAATGAAAACACCGTTACCATGAGCGACGGCAAGGTGGGCAGGAATGTTACCGGCGGATATGCCTATGTCGCACAAGCCGACACTGCCAATGTTACAGCCAATGAAAACACCGTTACCATCAGCGGCGGTGAGGTGGGCGGGTATGTTTATGGCGGATATGCCTTTGCCGTAGCCGACACTGCTGCCAATGTTACCGCCAATGAAAACACTGTTCTCATTACCGGCGGAAGCGTAACCAGCAACATCTTCGGCGGTTACGCTATCGGCGGCGATGCTGTCGGCAATACCGTTACCCTTAACAGCAAGGGCGGCGAAGTATGGGCAAACATCTATGGCGGTTCCAGTGGTGGCGGAAATGCCACGGGGAACACCGTGAATATCATCGAAGGCGGCGGAATAAACAGAGTAATTGGCGGTGACGGTCACCATGCTACATCCAATACCGTACATTTCGGCAAGGCTACTGCACAGGAAGTAATCGGCGGTATCGGCACTGTCGTGGACGATAATACCGTGAACATTAACGCAGGCGGCACTGTGACGGGGGGATTATCTTCAGTAGCCGGCGGCAGCACTAGCGGTTCTGCCTCGAACAACACGGTGAATATCAACGCCGGCGGTACTGTGGAGGGAACAGTCTATGGAAGCATCAATCAGCAATATAGTGTTGAACCTCAGACTCACATGGGCAACACCGTCAATGTCAAAGGCGGTACTGTTACTGAGTCTGTAGTGGGTGCAGAAAGCCTTTACGACTTTGCCTACGGCAACTTCGTGAACATCTACAGCGGTGACGTGGGATCAAACTCAACGAGCAGCGCAGTCATAGGCGGTAGCACTACAAATAGTGGCGATGTCGAAGCGAACGAGGTACACATCTTCGGCGGTACGATAACCGGACATGTTACCGGCGGTTATGCAACCGATGGTAATGCCGCAGAGAATATCGTGAAGATCGGAGGCGATGCCGCAATCGCAGGTAATGTCTATGGCGGAAGAACCGGCTACAGTGGCATTGATGGCGGAAATGCCATTGACAACATTGTGGACATCAGCGGCACTCCAACCTTTACGGACACGATTCTTTACGGCGGACATCTCGCAGGCGATGGTACTCTTGGGTTTACCAGTTCCGGCAACGTATTGAACTGGGGCAGCAAAGGCATCATGGTGGAGGGTGTACAGGACTTTCAGATTTTGAATTTCTACCTTACCGAAGATGTTATGAACGGCGATGTTTTGCTGACAGCAAGCGGCGTGGTCAATATCGGGAATGTCGCCGATGAGAACATCATGATTTACTTTGCCGAGGACAATACCGCATTGGAACCGGGCGACATCATCACCCTCATCGACGCAGGAACACTGACGCAAACGATAAGCGAACCCTTTACCGTAAGCGGGGGAACACCGGGAGCAAAGATCGAGGAATACGAATTTGAAATCCGTGTCGAGGATCAAGTCTTGCTGGCAGAATTAAAACACCTTATTCTGCGTCCTGACGACCACAACAAAATTCTGTCGGCACACTACCTGACCGGCATCATGCTGCTCAATCAAACAGGCGACCTTTTGGAAAACCGGATACGGCAGCATCAATGCGGTTGGTTCGCCGACATCACCGGCAGCCGGTCGCGCTACAACACTGGTTCACACGTGGACATCACGGGCTTCTCCCTAACCGCCGGTTTAACGAAATGCACCCGCACCATGCCGGGCAAAATGACGTACGGAGCCTTCTTTGAATACGGCAACGGCGGCGACTTGGGACTCTACGCGGAGGGGGTTCGGGGCGGCGGAAAAATTGACCACTACGGCGGCGGCATACTGGCACGGCAAAACTTCGGCACGGCATTCTACGCCGACGGACTCTTCCGCATCGGCGGCATCGACAGCCGGTTTCACAGCGGCGACTTACGCGACCGGCAGGGCAATGCCACGCGTTACGATTCCTCATCGGCATACATCGGCACACAATTCGGCTTGGGCAGCATCCGCAAAATCACGGCTCGCCGGACACTCGACCTTTACAGCAAATATCTCTGGACTCATCAAAACAGCGACCGGGTAACACTCTCAACGGGAGAGCCGGTACGGTTTGAGAGCATCAACTCACACCGCTTACGCTTGGGTGGTCGCAGCAACTACACCGTCAACCGCCGGGTAAGCACCTACGTAGGCGCGGCTTGGGACTACGAATTCGACGGCGCGGCAAGGGCAACCGCAAACGGCTTCGACATCGCCGCCCCATCACTACGCGGCAGCACCGGCATGGGGGAACTGGGCATGAGCCTCCGGGCAACCTCCACCATGCCCCTCGCCTTCGACCTCGGCGTGCAGGGTTACACGGGTAAGCGCGAGGGCGTGGCGGGGAGTCTGCAAGTGCGCTGGGCGTGGTAGTACATCGTGTCTTACTGCCTTGGCGGGAAAAAAGACAGGTAGGCAACCGACCGCCGGGCGGTTGTGTCGGCGGATAGCCGACTACGAACGTGTTTGGCTTCCAGTGCGGAGTACCGCACGTTGCCGCCCGGCGGTCGGCAACCTACCTTTGCAAAGAGTCTTTTGCGTCCTTTGCACAACCTTTGTGTCTTTGCGGTTAAGTCCACATTTTCCGGCAAAGTTTCACAAGATTGTCCACATTCAAACCGAGGTCATCCAAAAGTTCTGCACGTTCGCCATGCTCAATGTACCGGTCGGGAATACCCAGCCGAGAGACTCTTCGGGTATCCAGCCCCTCTTCATTTGCCGCTTCTAAAACCGCACTGCCGAAGCCGCCGGATAACATTCCTTCTTCGACGGTAATGAGAAACTGTCCCCGTCGAAGCGGTGCCAAAATGGTTTCCGTGTCTAATGGTTTCACAAAACGAACATTGACAACGCCGACATCAATTTTTTCTTTATTCAAAACATCCGCCGCTTCCAGCGCGGGTTCTACAAACGCACCGCATACGGCGATGGTGCCATGGTCTCCGGTGCCATGCTCTCCATAGTGCCGTTCTCCGCGGCGTACCATTTCCGCCTTGCCCAGTTGGAGCGGTTCATAATCCCAATAGGGTTCCGCCGCATTCGTCCTCGGATAGCGGATTGCCGAGGGTCCCGGCAACTGTTGGGCAAGACGGAACATTTCCCGCACTTCCCGGGCATTTGCCGGTGCCATGACGGTCAAATTCGGAAAGGGACGAAGGTACGCAAGGTCAAAAACGCCATGATGGGTCGGACCATCGGTGCCGACCAGTCCCGCTCGGTCGAGTGCAAAAATAATGGGCAGATTTTGCAGCGAAGCCTCCTGAAAAATCTGATCGTAAGCCCGTTGTAAAAAGGTGCTGTAAATATCCACAACGGGAATCATCCCTGACTTTGCCAATCCCGCCGCCAAGACAACGGCATGCGACTCGCAGATTCCCACATCGAAGAACCGGTCAGGATATTTCTCCCGTACCGGTTCGAGCATATTGCCCTGACACATGGCTGCCGTGATGACGCACACTTTCGGATTGTTCTGCATCAAAACATCAATCGCATTCCGGGCATGTTCAGTAAAAGTGGAAACAGCAGAAGCGGACGGCAACCCAGCCGCCGACTCTGCCGCTGTCTCTGCCGCCGTCTGCCGTCTGCCGTCTGCCGTCTTCAAATTTGCCGTCTCCGCAAAACGGGGCATCGGGGCATGATATTCCGTCGGATTCTCTTCGGCGGGTTTGTAGCCGCGTCCCTTTTCGGTGAACACGTGAAGCAGCACCGGCTCTTCAAGGTCGCGTGCCATCCGAAGGAACCGTTGCAGCCGGGCGATATTGTGTCCGTCAATGGGACCAATGTACCGGAAACCGAGTGAGTCAAAGAGCATCCCGCCGACCAGTGCGGCTCTGACCGTTTTCTTAAAACGCCGGAGAAACGAATCGAGGGCACCTCCAATCAGCGGCAGCCGATCAATAATACCATGCATTTTTTGCTTGAACCGGCTATACCTCGGATGCAGCCGCAGCGTGTCCAGATGATGGGCAAGTCCGCCCACACGGGGACAGATCGACATTTTGTTATCGTTCAAAATAACGGTAATGTTCTTACCGAGTCCGCCGGCATGATTCATCGCTTCATAAACTCCGCCGCTGGCAAACGCCCCATCGCCGATCACAGCAACGCCGTGCCGGTTATTTTTGCCCTGATGATTTTGTCCGGCAAGCAAATCATCGCCGCAGCGGAGTCCGAGAACGGCACCGACACTGCTGCCCGCATGTCCGGTCATCATCAGGTCATATTCACTTTCGGCAGGATTAGGAAAGCCCATCAGTCCCCTTTTGGTACGGATGGTAGAAAATTGCTCAAAACGTCCGGTCAGGAGTTTATGCGGGTACACTTGATGTCCGGTATCCCAAATAAGCCGGTCGTGCGAAAAGTCAAAAACACTGTGCAGAGCAATAGAGAGTTCAACAACACCAAGATTAGAGGCAAAATGGACGGAACGGTGATCGTAAAGGCGGCAGAGTTCCTCACGAATTTCGGCGGCGAGCTGTGTCAGGTCATCCAGAGAGAGGCGTTCCAATTCATGCGGCATCTTCAATGTCGACAGCAACATCGGCGGAATCGGTTTGTTTTCGCTCTCCTGTGGTGCAGACATGGCAAAGAAAAAATGAACAACTTAAAATGAACGTGAAACGCCGGTATTGTACCCCTTTTTGCCGGAAGTACAAGGCGCAAGGGACTGTGTGTGCCTTGCGTAACAGACCGCCAACACGTTTTGATTTTTCGTCAAACGGGGAGAAATTGGACGTTTTCTTTGCGTCCTTTGCGTATTCCCTTGCGAACTTTGCGGTTTAAAAAAAGAGAATTTAACCGCAAAGACGCAGAGAAGTGCAAGGTTCGCAAAGTACAATTTCATGCCGTCTACAGTATAGCCGACTGGCGAACGTGTTCGGCAAAATAAGTACAGGTGCGGCAAGCCGCACATTGCCGCCCGGCGGTCGGCAACCTACCCTGTTGCCTAACTTGATAACGTGTCGACGGACTGTTCCAGAGGCGGGGTGTCTCTGGACTGCTATTGCACGCCCTTGATAAAATCTGTCAGAACGTCTTCCATATCGGGACGGCCGATTTCTTGTAAACTATATTCCACCCGGGTTGCCGGTTTGTCAATGTTAATGACGCGTCCCAAGTCAATCGGTGTGGCAATGACGACGGAATCGCAATCGGTGCGTCGGATTGTTTCCGTTAAATCACGCATTTGTTCTTCGCCGTAACCCATTGCCGGTAAAAGTTTTCCGACATTGGGATAAATGCGGAACGTCTCCGCCAATTTGCCCACCGCGTAAGGTCTTGGGTCAACGATCTCCGCAGCACCGAAGCGTTTCGCCGCCACAATGCCCGCTCCGATTTTCATATCGCCGTGAGTCAGAGTCGGACCGTCTTCAATGACCAATACACGCTTTCCTCGTATGAATTCGGGCTTTTCGACACTTAATGTCGATGCGGCATCCACCACGGCGGCTCGCGGATTGACCTGCTCGATATTCGCACGTACTGTTTGGATGTGCTCAAAGTCGGCACTGTCGATTTTGTTGATGACCACCACATCTGCCAACCGCAAGGTGATTTCTCCCGGATAGTAGGAAAGTTCGTGTCCCGGTCGGTGCGGGTCAACCACTGTTACCATCAGGTCAGGCTGATAGAACGGGAAGTCGTTATTGCCGCCGTCCCAAAGAATTACGTCGCAACCACTGGGGTCATTTTCCGCCGCCCGGAGAATGGCTTCGTAGTCCACACCGGCATAAATCACGTTGCCGCGTGCGATGTGCGGCTCGTATTCCTCCATCTCCTCAATGGTGCAGTGGTGTTTGGTAAGGTCGGTAAGGTCGGCAAAGCGTTGAACTTTCTGGGCTTCAAGATCACCGTAGGGCATTGGGTGCCGGACGGCAATCACTTTTAAGCCGTGTGCCATCAGGATTTCCACAATACGGCGGGAGGTTTGACTTTTGCCGCAACCTGTGCGTATCGCACCGACAGCAATCATCGGCTTGGTACTTTTGAGCATCGTGTTTTTATAGCCCAGCAGTGTAAAGTCGGCACCAGCAGCGTTGACTTTGGCACCCAATCCCATGACCGTTGCGTAGGAAACGTCGCTGTAAGAAAAGACGCACTCGTCCGCGTCGAGGTCTTTAATCAGGCGTTCCAAATCACTTTGGTCGTAAATCGGAATCCCGTCAGGATAGAGTTCTCCGGCAAGTGCGGCGGGGTATTTCCGCCCTGCAATATCGGGAATCTGTGCGGCGGTGAACGCCACGACCTTGTAGGCGGGATTGTTCCTGTACGCGGTGTTGAAATTATGAAAATCCCGCCCGGCAGCACCAATGATAATGATTTTGCGTGGTGTCATAGATGTTTTGTTTGAAGTTGACTTTTATACTGTTGACAATAGGCAATTGTACTGTGTGCGGCTGATATTTCAAGCCGTGTAAAAATCCCAAGCGTTCAGGGGGGATGTAAAAAATTGCAAGCGTTCACGGGTGTGTCCACGTTTCGTGGGTGTTTTTCGTCCTGTAAGGACGGAGTATCACAGCCTAGGGCTTCAGCCCTAGGACAAGGAACGCTCCCCGTTTACCAGCCGCCCTGAAAGGGCAAGGCAACACACGCCTTCGTGCCTAGGGTTAAAACCCTAGACTATTACGCCTTGCCCTGGCAGGGCAATCACGAAAATAAAAAAACGCCCACAAAACTTGGACACACCCAGCGTTTACGTATTCGTGTGTGTTCGTTTGTGCATTTTAGTCCTGCAATGCTTGGATATTAAAAGGGAGTAGATTCCGCCTTAACCCATTGCGTACTTTGCGGTTCAATCCGAACTCTTTGAACCGCAAGGGGCGCAAAGACGGTGCAACGGTGTACTACCTGTCTATCAACTTCTTGACAAATTGTGCATTGGCGGTGTGTGATTCTTTCCAATCGCCGGGAGCCGAACTCTCGACGACGAGCCAGCCTTCGTAATCGGCTTTTTCCAGTATCGTGCAAACTCTGGTGAAATCAATCTCCCCTTCACCGAGCCGCTTCTCGTCCTTGAAGTGGATTTCACTGATCAACTTCTTGGCACCGAGCAGTTCCATTTCCCGGAAAATGTCATAGCCTTTGTGCCTGCTGTTGAGGGTGTCGTAATAGACCTTTACTGCGTCTGAGCCGACGGCATCGATCAATTTTATGTGGTCTTCCGCCGAGAGATAACTTTCGACGGCAAGGATTTTCTTCGTGCTCTCAGCAACCGGAGCCAACCGTTTGAACTTTTCGATGACGAGCAGCAGATGGTCTTGATGCTGCGTCAAATCGGCATTGCCGAAGAAGGGAATGAGCACCTGTTTGACTTCCATTTCTGCCATGGCTTCGAGGCAATCCGCTACCCAGCCTTCGGCTTCCCGGGTCGTGGCAAAGGGGCGTTGGTTCATCAGTCCGATGCAGAAGGAGGCAATGCCGGTGCCGGTCTCTTTGGCGGCTGCCAAGAACCGCGGACGGTTTGCTTTGACCGCCAAAGAGTCGGGTCCTTCCGGCTGATAGGAAACCTGAACCCCCTCAAAGCCAAGTTCCTGAGCAACCGTGAAGGAACCGACTCGTCCGGCGGCACGGAGATCCCAATCGCAGATTCCAACTTTCCACGGTTCTTTCTTCTCTGCATCTTCGCCGAACAGCGTTGCGGCATCGGCAAGTAAGAGGGAACCGGCGGTAATCGCTAAAAAATCGCGTCTCGTTGTTTTCATGTTTGTCAGATGGGTAAAAAGTCTATGACATCCCGCGCCATTGTACCATGAACAAGGGACATACGGGAACCTCTAAAAATCAATTTTTTATTTTGACTTGCCGCCGAAACGCACTGAGACTTTCGCCAGAAAGTTTCGTCCCCTCTCCCTCTGGGAGAGGGCTAGGGTGAGGGCGTTGCGCCCTCACACACCCATTGCCCCCACCCTAACCCTCCCCCAAAGGAGGAGGGGACACAAATAGGGTATAACATTTAACCTCGCATCAACTCCAACGGGTCTCCTTGCGATTTTTCAATTCCTCGGCAATACGGCGGACAGATTCTTCCTGATCCTTTCGGGCAATCAACGTCGCATCGGCTGTCTGAATCACAACGACATCGTCTAAGCCGACGAGTGCCACCAGATGCTCTGGATCATCGCAACGGACGGTACAACCTGTCGAATCAATCGCCAATACTTGCGACGCAACTGCCAGATTGCCCCGCTTGTCTTTCTGCTCCGCATAGAGTCTGTCCAATGCCGTCCAAGTTCCGACATCGTTCCATTCAAATACTGATTCTAACACACCGATATTTTCTGCCCGCTCCATTACGGCGTAGTCTATCGAAATGGATTTCATTTTGCGGAAAGCCTCTTCAGTCACCACGTTTTCTTCCGGTGTTCCGAGTGCTTTCGCGATATTGTCGAGCAATTTGCCGATTCCGCCGATACTCTGTTCATAGCGTTGCAACAAATACAGAATCCGTTCTGCCTTCCAAACGAATATGCCCGCATTCCAGTAATACTCGCCTGATTGATAAAACTTTTCCGCAATTTCCTGCTTTGGCTTTTCGCAGAACCGGAGCACGCCGTAGCCGGTATATTTTTGCATTTTGAATGCTGGTCCCCGCTGAATGTAACCGTAAGTGGTTGCCGGAAATGTCGGTTTAACTCCTATTGTAACAAGTGTTTGCGGGCAATTTTCAACCCAATCGGCAGCACATTGAATGATCTTGCAGAAAGTTGATGCCGGTTTGATAATCTGGTCGGCGGGCAGTACAACCATTACAGCATCAGGATCAATGTGTCGAAGTTTCACGGCAGCCCAGCCGATACTGGCGGCGGTGTTTCGGGTTTCGGGTTCTATCAAAATATGATTTGCGTCGAACTGCGGAAGTAGAGCGGCAACCTGCGCGGCTTGTGCCCGGCTGGTAACAACCCACGTCCGGTCAAGCGGGGCAAGACCAGCAATCCGTTCGAGAGTCGCTTGCAGAAGTGTCTTCTGCCCCTCAAAGGAGAGCAGATGTTTGGGTTTAGCAATCCGGCTGGCGGGCCACAACCGCGTACCGGTGCCGCCGGCTAAAATGACTGTGTGTCGCATATTAGAGAGTTATTTTACGCCGTTCGGTGATTGTTCGCAAGATGCTCTTTGCTGCGTACTTTGCGGTTCAATCCGAACTATTTGAACCGCAAGGGGGCGCAAAGATGGTGCAACGGATGCAAAGAATCTATTTTTAGAGGTTCCCTTTACACAGACTTTACAGAGACGCAATCTGACGGCTGCATCTCTGTTGACGTTTGAAAAACGAAACACCAACTCAAGTAAAGTTGGACACACCAGTCCGCCGACACGTTTGCAATTGGGGCAGCCAAGGTAGGCAACCGACCGCCGGGCGGTTGCGTCGGCGATAGCCGACCGGCACTGGAAAACGCGGGGTATGGCGTGTTCGCCTCCCAAGTGCGGAGTACCGCATGTTGCCGCCCGGCGGTCGGCAACCTACCTCATGAGGCAAACGTGTCGACGGACTGGTGGACACCCCCAACTTTCGCCATAGGCTCTATTAAAAGAAGCGGAACTCTGTTAGAATGGTGTCCACGATTTATCACTCATTCCCACAATTACAATGACCTACATTTGCTATTTCCTCCTTCCCCTCTGCTGTTTGCTCGCCTTTTGCATGCTTTTACCTGCCCAGGAAAGCATAGCAGCGTCTGACCAAGACCCCGGACAAGTTGCCCAATCCGAAGCGGCAGCGGCGGCACTCGGTCCTAAAAACAGGGCGTTTATGGATTCCTTTAATGAGTACCGCGAGCTGACCAAGAATTTGACGGCAAAGAAGATCGAGTACCAGGATGCCCGACCAGACCGCCGCGCCGAAATTGATGCCGAATATTCGAAACTCTACCAGCAGGGACTCGAACTTCACAAAAAGTCCACAGAACTCGCACTCGAAGCCTTTGCCGAGACACCCAATCTCAATCCTTCGGTCAATGATTTGCTCTATTCTACGGTTCACTGGGAATTCATACGCGAGAACTACGAAGAAGCCGTTCGGGTTTTCAAGCGGTTGGATGAATCGGGTATTGCGAAAGAATTGGAGCAGTTTTATGTCTTTGCCGGGCTTGCTGCGATCATGTCCATGAATTATGAAGAATCGGATAAGTGGGTCAATAGAGCCACTGAATCGGGAGAACTGGGCAACACCATCAGGAATTGGGCGCAATCACGGTCAGGGAGCGACCTCGCCCGAACGATGCAGAGTCAACTGATGTCGCTTACCGAAACCAAGGCGGCGTGGGAAAAAGAACAGGAAATCCGAAAGGCGGAAGCCGAAGCCGGTGAACAAGACCCCGCCCGGAAATTGCCGAGAGTGGAACTGACCACGTCGAAAGGAAAAATCGTGCTCGAACTCTTTGAAAACGAGGCACCCAATACGGTGGCAAGTTTTATTTCGCTGGTGGAAAAGGGTTTTTACAACGGTGTCGTCTTTCACCGTGTACTGCCGAACTTTATGGCACAAGGGGGCGATCCGACAGGTACGGGCAGCGGCGGACCCGGTTATTCCTTTGACTGCGAGACGGGCAACCGGTTTCCGCAGGCACGGAAACATTTCCGCGGTTCCATCAGTATGGCAAATGCCGGTCCGAATACGAACGGTTCGCAATTTTTCCTGACATTTGTTCCGACATCCTTTTTGGACGGTCGGCACACCGTTTTTGGACGCGTTGCCGAAGGAATGGAAGTGCTGGCAGACCTTCAAAGAGTTGACCCCAGCGACCGGGATGCCATGATTCCCGAATTGGACAAAATCATAGAGGCAAAGGTGCTCAACAAAAGAGATCACGCCTACGAAGTCAAGACGAACGGCAACCGGTAAGGTGCCGTAAACGGCATGAAATTGCCTCTTGTGTTCTTTGCGGTTTAATCTTCTTTTTTTTTAACCGCAAGGGGCGCAAAGGTTGTGCAAAGGACGCAAAGAAGATCCTCTTTGTCCCTATTTGCGGTCTAACTTATTTAGCTCTAACTGCTACATTCCGCCTTAAATGGTATTTATTTGTTTTCCTATTTTGCTTCCAATTTTGTCTCGCACAAAGGCACAAAGGGCACAAAGAATCTCGAATACCTCTAAATCCCTTTGTGTCCTTCGTGCCTTTGTGCGAAATATAATCTGACATCATTTAAGGCACAATGTAGTGGGAAATATCAAATTTCCTGTCAAACTTTCCTCTTTCTGACCACATGTAAGGGTTTTCGCAATCGGATTAACTTCTGGGGCGATTTAACGGGTATCGGCTGGGGACTGTTCGTAATCCACTTCATTTTCTTTGGATTTTACTTTCATTTTCGTTATGCTCCTGCTCCTGCCCTCCTTGAAAAGTATGCGTGGTCATTGCCGTTATGGGACGGTTTGAGTCTTACGATTTATCCGCTTGTTGCCATACTTACGCCGATTTTCGTCTTTTATCTGCTTTTTGTCCTGTTTTTTGCGGGCATTCCGAGGCGGCGGTACTGGGGAATGATTTTTCTCGGCGTTACTGCTCTCATAAGCGATGTCATCATGTGCGGTTGGTTTTTTCGATCTATGACATTGCAGATTTACGGAACAGAAATGATTTTTATATTTGGATTTCCCGCTTGGTACTTGCTCTGTTTCACGCTTCTGGGTATAGCGGGATTGTGGGCGTTTCGGCGGAAGACATGAAAGCCGGGAACGGAGCGCAGCGCAGTGACCGGATCAACCCGTCGAATCCAGTCGCTCCACTGCGTTGCGCTCCCGGCTTTCATTGCTCCTACGTATATGCTACAATCGTCCACAGGTGGTTTCGCCAAGCATTGATAGAAAACATGAAAGCCGTATTGGACATAAAAGACAGCAAAGCCCCATTCGTGCTGGAATTACTTGGCAATTTTTCGTTCGTAAAAGTTCAACCGATTACCCACGAAAAAGCACTGCTCTTGCGTGAAATCAAAGAAGCCGTCGATACGGTCAACATGATAAAGAAGGGAAAAAAACAGGCGCGGTTTGCCAAAGAATTGCTCCATGAAATATAACGTACTCACGGCATCCACCGATACATCACGACCTTCGCCTTATAATCATCTTCGAGAAAAATCACGTACTCGCCGCTCTTGAGTTGGTGAGCAGAAAGACACTCACGAATGTCCTGCAAGCCGATTTCGCCGACCATCTGCGGGCAAGGTTCCATCCAACCCACAGCAGAAGCATCGTCGGTACGCAACACTTCGACATGTCCCGTCTTGAAACCAGACACACGAGATGCGCCCGTATAAGGCACGAAAATATAATCGCCGGCAACATCAAAGCCCATCGGCTCGCACGACTCATGTCCACTTGAACCCACGACATACGGCAATACAACTCTCCACTTCAATTTGCCTTCGGTCGTACCGGGATTCTCCCCTTTGAGAAAATTATCGTATCGGGCTAGCACAGGTCCCATCGGCTTCCAATGCTGATTTTTGTGTTCTTTGCCGTCCACTGCCGCACAACCGCCGAGATACAACGTGTCCGTTTCGGGATAGTAACGGATACGCTTTACCTGATTGAATTCCTGCGGATGAGGGAACGTGTCCATGTTCTCGAAGTCCCAACTTAGTCCAGCGCCAGTTTGCAGTGCTACTAATGTTGCAAACAATTTTTCGAGATCGTCATCTTCTATTATTTTTAGAATTGTTAGGAGTTCCTCCCCATATTCCTCCGCTAACTCTTGGAAAGCCTCTTTAATTTTTTCCCTTAGGAGTACCTCACCATGCTCTTCCATTGCCTCTTGGAATGCCTCTTTGATTTCTGTTGTTTTTATTGTACCACTGTCGAATCGTCTAATTCCTTCCCGCTCACTTGCCCGCCAAACACTGAGATCCGAATCAACCCACCAAC
>Ga0099364_10009223_pt1 | contig 13716 bp, 9 predicted proteins | sample TergutTh196P3_FD_73070 | JGI IMG/M metagenome (GOLD analysis project Ga0099364, IMG submission 73070) | Microcerotermes parvus P3 segment gut microbial communities from Pointe-Noire, Republic of the Congo - Th196 P3 | ecosystem: Host-associated > Arthropoda: Insects > Digestive system > Gut ...
GGAGCCAGGGAGGGCGGGAGCGAGGAAGGGTGCAGGCGCAGGGCGCCAAGGACGGCGACCGAAGCCGTCCTTGAAGGAGAAACCCCCGGCGATATCCGTCGCAATTACGCGGATAACACGGATTTGAGCGCGACCTCCCTGCCTTGATTTTAGTGATTATGGGAAAGCCGAAGTGAAGAAACCCGCGCTTTTGCTGTTTATTTATTGAAGTCGCTTTTTTTACCGGAACCTTACTGCGGAAATCAGCGTCTAATGACGGATCCGGTTTAAAGTTTCTTTTTTGAAAACAGTGGCGATAAATCAACAAGGCGCAAGGCAAGCGATGAGAGCTCGTCGCGCAGCGCGGGATCAAGGGCTTGCAGCCAGCGGGGCGGGATGGCGTCAAGTCCGTACCAGGCGCCCGCAATCGCGCCGACGATAGTGGCGGTAGTGTCCGCGTCGTCTCCACGGTTTACAGTTTTTATGAGGCATTCCTCGAAGTCGTCAGTGGTGAAGAAAGCGTTAAGCGCCGTTCGCATTGTGTCCGCCACATATGCGGTCGCGCCGCCTTCGTACTCTTCGAAATGGAATTCGGGGTGCCGGTCAACCAGTTCGTCCGCGGCGGCCCGAAGCGACCGAGCGGGGTATCCGAGGATTCCCCACTGAACCATTATTCCCACCGCGATGCAGGCGGCGTCGGACAGCGGATGGTTGTGCGTCAGCCGGGCCTGCTCCAGGGCAAGCCACGCCATTCCTTCTTCGTTTCCAAGGGAGAAAAGAGCGACAGGCGCCGTTCTCATGGCCGCGCCGTTTCCGGCATCTTTTTTGCCGGGCGGCGCCTGCAACTGCCGCATGGCGCGGTATCTTTCGATTCCCCGCCGGCATGTTGCGCCGACATCAACCGGCCTTCCTTCGAGCCATTGCGCGAAACGGTCGGCAATGCCGACTAAATCCCAATCACCTTTTTCCGCGATAGCGCGGGCGACGCACAACGTCATCTCTGTATCATCGGTAACTTGCCCGGGGGCCAGGTTGAGCCAGCCGCCGCCCACGATGTCTTTGTGGACGCCATACTCTTTCCGTATCTGTTCGGGATTCATAAACTCCGTGGTGGCACCGAGAGCATCCCCCACGGCCGATCCGAGCAGGACGGCCTGCGCGCGTTTTTCTATCTCCGTTTTGGAAGGAATGATTCTGGGAAGTGTACTCAAAAATCCCTCACAATCACGTCGAAATCTCCTCCGATTACAAGCGACTCTTCTTCTTTTTTTGGAAGGATGCCGGGGAGAATATCCGAGCGGAAGAATATTTTGCAGACAGGGACATCGGTCTCAAACACATAGTCGCCGAACTCCCAGGCGTATTCGAGTCGCCTGGAGAAAGAGTTAAGATTGTTCATTCGGACCACGGCGCGCCGGTCGCTGGTCTCCTCAAGGAAAAGAAATTCATGAATGTTGCGGATTCCGCGGTAGAGGCGGAAGAAAATCACGCCGGGGTGGCGGCGAGCCAGCTCATATTGGACGTATTCGTATACGAGGTCAAACTGCGATTCGATCGCGTTGCTGCGCGCGCTTTCTCGCATTCGGTCTTTGAGGTAGACCAGGTATTCCCCGCAATCGGGGTCATCAATTGTTCCGGCGTGGAAGACGGGCGGCAACCCGAAACGGCTTTCCACCCAGCCTTTCAGGACCGCGCCTTCCTCCGAATTGGCGTTGTGGATCCAGCCTCGCAGGAAGCGAAGATAATCGTTTCGCAGGGAGCGCCGCTCGGCATAGGTGGCGCCGCCGCGCCACTTCCCTGAAAGGTAGGCAAGTTTCATGTATTCACGAAAACAGCGCTCTCTTGCGGTTGGCTTTTTTATCAGGTCCAGGCGCTTGAAGAAAGAACGGTGAGCGCGTCGGACGCCCTGGATCTCCAGCGGTCTGGGATTTTGGTTGAAATGACGCGACGCAATCAACCAGGAAGGCTGCTCGCAGCGGTTTAACGGCAAAACCGATAAAGTCATTTCATAATCATACCCCGCTTCCGCGGATTGTTGTTGTCGAAGTCCCATGGCGCAAAAGTTGTAGGCGCTTGCCGCCGAAACGGATACCGCAAGTTCGAGACCGAGCCTCCCCTGAAGGCGCTTTTGCCTGATATTTTGCCGAGGGCAACAGGAAATGATATTGTTGGTTTCTACAAAAACAGGGAAAAATAACAAATGAAAAAAGAAGAAAAACAATCCCTCATCAAGGCGCCGGTGGAGATGCAATACGCATCGGAGCTTGAGGCCCTGCGCGAAAACGACAAAGACAATCCTAAACCGGAAAACTGGCTTTTGAGTCCAAAAGCGGTGCGTACCTTTATTCTGGGCAGCAAAAACGAAAAGGGCAGCAAACTCAAAATTCCTCAAAAATATTTCGGCGACGACGCGCTGGTGGAGCGTTGCATCATCACCCTGGCCGGAAACCGCGGCCTCATGCTTGTGGGCGAACCAGGAACAGCAAAGACCATGCTCTCCGAGCTGTTGTCGGCGGCCATTTCAGGCAGCAGCGTCAACACCGTGCAGGGCACAGCCGGAACCACCGACGACAACATCAAATACTCCTGGAACTACGCGCTGCTTCTGGCAAAGGGCGCGTCAAAGGAATCCCTTGTTCCGGCGCCGCTCTATGTCGGAATGGAAAAGGGGATGATCACCCGTTTTGAGGAAATAAGCCGCTGTCCCAGCGAGGTTCAGGATACCCTCATCAGCGTGATGAGCGACAAGGTGCTCTCAATTCCCGAATTGGGCGAAGAAGGATTTCTATTTGCAAAGCCCGGTTTCAACATTATTGCCACAGCCAACACAAGGGACCGGGGCGTAAATGAAATGTCAAGCGCGCTCAAACGCCGCTTTAATTTTGAAACTGTGTTCCCCATCAACAATGTGGCGTTGGAATGCAGGATCATTGAGGAACAGTGCGAGGCCCTGCTGGGCGACAACGCGAAAAAGCTCATCGACAAAGACGTAATCAACCTGATTGCGACTACCTTCCATGAGCTAAGGGAAGGTAAAAGCGCCGAGGGTGCAAAAATTGATCAGCCCGCCGCGGTTATGAGCACCGCTGAAGCTGTATCGGTTTACTACCAGACAGCGCTGACCGGCCTGTACTATGACAACGATAAAGTCTCCGTGGACAACCTGGTTCAAAATCTTATGGGGGCGGTGGTCAAGGAAAACCGCGAAGATATAACGAAGCTGAAAGCTTACTTCAACACGGTGGTAAAAGGCAGGAGTAAGGCAAAGGGTGGCGGCTGGGAAACGTTTTACGAAGCAAGAAAATGGATAAAATAGAAAACGTATTGCTCAATGTGTTTTCCCTTGAAAGTCCGGTGGCGTTTTTCCCCATACGCCACCACAGCCCGGCCTGTTCCTTTCATGTTAAAAAAGCCATTGATTTATACAAACCTGACTGCGTGCTTATCGAAGGCCCAAGCGACACAGACTCTCTTATTCCGTGCTTAAACAGCGCGTGCCCGCCGGTTTCAATTTATTATTCCTATAAAGACGCGCAAGGCCGCCATGCCTGTTACTACCCCATGCTGGAGTATTCGCCGGAACTGGTCGCCATGAAAGTAGCGACGGAAAAAAACATTCCGGTTCATTTCATCGACCTGCCTTTTGGAAGCCTTGTTTTGGGCGAACGGGAACTGGATAAAAACGCGGGGTCAGACAGCCGCAAAACCTATTATGACGACTATTTTCTCCAGCGTAGCCGCTACATCGAATCACTGTGCGAAAAGGAGGAATGCCGCAATTACGGCGAACTATGGGAAAAACTGTTTGAAATCCCCGCATCCGACATTGATACGGAAACATTTATTAAAAATATGACGACGCTGTGCTGGTTTTCACGCCTTGACTATCCCAAGGAGCTGCTCATTGAAGAGCAAAATCCAGGGCGGGAAGCCTTCATGGCGGAACAGATATTAAGTCATAAAAAAAAATATAAACGTATTCTTGCGGTTACCGGAGGTTTTCACACCTCTGAATTGATGGCGCTGATAAAAACCAAAAAGATTGAAAAGATTAAAAGCGTGTCGGGCGATGCCTACCTTATCCCTTATTCCTTTGAGGAATGCGATCAGTTGACCGGTTACCAAAGTGGCATGCCTTATCCGGCTTATTATCAGGCGCTATACGAAAATTTGGTTTCTGATGAAAGTGATTTCTGCCGCAAGGCTACCCTGCGCCACATCACCGGCCTGGCTAAAGTTCTGCGAAAGAGCAAGGAGAATATTTCCCTTTCCGAAGAAGTCGCGGCTTTTGCGATGGGGCTGGGTCTGGCTTCTTTACGGGGCAAAAGCCAGCCCGGCGCTTATGAATTTCTGGACGGCGTTCGCTCCTGTTTTATCAAAGGCGAACTCAATCTTTCCACTTCCTTTGTCATGAACGAAGCGGTTTTGCTGCTTCGAGGCAAGAAAACCGGCAAGGTCGGTAAAGACGCGCCGGTTCCGCCAATAGTCCTGGATTTTGAGAGTACGGCGAAAATATTCAGAATGGACATATCTACATCCGCCATCAAATCCATCACCCTGGATATTGTGTCCAAGCCGCGCCACCGGGATCAATCGGTGTTTTTGCACAGGCTTGGCTTTCTTGAAAATCCCTACGCCAAAAAAACCTACGGCCCGGACTACGAGAACAATACCGACACCAGGCTCATCCGCGAAAAGTGGGACTACTCTTATACAGGGCGGGTCGCCTCAGCGTTGATTGAGAAATCCCATCTTGGCGGCACAGTGGCGGAGGCATGTGAGTCACAGCTTTCCGATCTTGTCAAAAACCATTGTAGCTCTTCCGACGATGCCGCGAATTTCCTGGTAAAAGCGGGGGTAATGGCGCTGTTTTCCCAGGCCAGGCGGCTCATCGATATGGTTGGCGAGGCAATCAATAACGACCACTCCTTTGTTTCCCTTGCGGCCTGCGTCAAAAGACTTTCTTTTCTGCGGGGAGTCGAGCATATATTGCGAATCAGGGAGCTCGACAGGATTAAAGATGTGGAAGCGCGGGCGATAAGACGGATCATACCCATGATCCCGTCTTTGACGGCGGCGGATGAAAAGGAAGATTTCAGCCTTGCCCAATCGATCAAAATGCTCTACCAGATTGCGACTGACGAAGAAGACGTCGCCTCTTTAACCGAAGCCCTTGGCGATCTGATTAAAAACAAAAACGCGCCGCCTTCCGCGGACGGCGCAGCCACAGGGCTTTTGTACAACAAAGGCAAACTATCCTTTAACGAGGCATTGGAACGCGCAAACGCCTACTTTAACGCCTCGGGCGATATTCAGGCCAAATCGGGAAGGTTTTTGCGGGGGTTGTTTCTGACCGCCAAAGACCTGGTGTTTTACGACAATGGGTTTATTGAAGGATTGAACGCGACAATTAAAAAACAGCCTTATGAGGATTTCATAAAACTTTTGCCCGACCTGCGCCTTTCGTTTACATCATTTTCGCCCCGCGAGATCGACCTTATTGCAAATAAGGTTATGGAAATAATGGGTATTACCGAGGACGAACAGGGGAAAATCAGCCTGACGGAACTTCCTGAGATTGACGAAAATGATCTGAAAATAATGGCGCGGATCGACCAAAAGGCAATCGCGTACCTGAAAGAGAAGGGACATATAGAATGACGGCCGACAGGGAAGCCGTCAATCGCTGGCGGTTGCTGCTTGGAAAATTCTCCAACGACGCGCTGAATTCGGACGGAGGTTTCGAATATCAGGAAATAGACAGTTTGATGGATTTTCTTTACGGCAGGGAATACGGCAGCGACGAAAGGGGCGTTCGAAAGGAAGGCTCCCTTGATCCCTCCAAGATTGTTGTGCCTGAATGGATTCGCAAAATCCGCAAGGTTTTTCCATATGAAGTCGTGGAACGACTGGAAAACGACGCGCTTGAACGCTATGAGTTGAAGGAAATCCTCACCGACAAAAAAGTGCTGGAAAGCATGAAGCCCAACATGAATTTGTTGAAAAACATCCTTGCCCTGAAAGGCAAGATGAAGGGCGACGTAATAGAAACAGCAAAACGGATTGTCCGGCAGGTCGTTGAGGAACTTATAAAAAAACTGGAAAACGACATCCGGAGAAGTTTTTCGGGCAAAATCAAGCGTAGCGAAAGCACCACTTTAAAGGTCGGCAAAAACTTTGATTTCCAAAAAACCTTGCGCAAGAATCTTAAAAATTATGACAGCGGCCTGAAAACCATTATCCCGCATCGTATATATTTCAATCCCCGGATAAAGCGCTTTAATCCATGGAACATCGTCATATGTGTGGATCAGAGCGGTATCATGATGGAATCGGTAATATATTCCGCGGTGATGGCAAGCATTTTCGCAAAACTTCCGATTTTGAGAATCAGCCTGGTGATATTTGACACCCAGGTGGTGGACCTTTCAAACTATGTGGAAGACCCGGTTGACGTGCTTATGAGCGTTCAGCTTGGTGGCGGCACCGATATCGGCAAAGCCATGGGTTATTGTGAAACATTGATCGAAACGCCTCTGCGCACCATAATGGTGATGGTGACGGATCTTTGCGACGGCGCCGGGTATCGTCCCATGTATGCTTCGGCAAAAAGGATAATAGAATCAGGCGCAAAACTATTCATTCTTACAGGAATGGATGAGCAGTCCCAGGGAATGATTGACAAAAACGCCGCCAGGGTTATGGCCGCCCTTGGAGCGAAAGTCGCCGTGGTCACGCCCGGATCATTGGCTGCCTGGATATCGGAGTCCATGAAATAATGCAAGATTTATCATCAGGTTAAAGGTTTTTGCCGATGCCGACCCTTAAGGAACAGATAGGCATAATAGACGAAGAATATCTGGCTGGAATATCCAACCGGGGCATAGTCAACCGTTCTCAGAAAGACCTTGCGGGCTCAGGCATCAATATAAACTTGGATGAAAACACGCTGGAAGCGGCCTTTGCCGACGGAACTATCGTCAAAATTACTGAATCCCTGACTAATTACAAGTGCTCCTGCCCATCGCGCTCCATATGCAAGCACGCGATAATGGCGCTGTTGAAAGCTTCCGGTAGCATGGCCGCCGATAAGGAAGATAAGGTTTCCGAAGAGAGCGCTTCCGAAGAGTCGAAAGAATCTCCCGAAGAGTCAACGGAATCTTCTGAAGGACCGGCGGAATCCGGCGGTTTTGATTATCTTTTGTCTTACACGCGGGAAAGCTTTGTCAAGGAATACGGCAAAAGCGCCTATAACGATATACTGTTTAAAATCATATCGGGCGAACCTTGTGAAATAGAAGAAGGCGCCATCCTTGTCATAAAAATAATGAAAGTGTATACGATCCGTTTTCTGCCGGGCGCTTCTGTCGCCGAATCCGTCTGTTCATGCAAAAACAAAAGCTGCCGCCACCGTCTCGAAGCGATTTTGCATTACATAAAGCACATAACCGGAAAGCTGGATTTGGAGCTTGTGCAGGAAGAAAGCAATGTCGACATAGATATCATCCCAAAGGTCAGCGGCTTTATTGAGGAAATTTTCCGGATCGGTCTTATGCGCCTGCCGGCGGATTTTTCGGAAAAATGCTCCCGGTTTGCCGTGCTGTGTCATGGAGCGGGTTTTGCGGTTTTTGAAAGGCTTTTTGAGACTTGCGCCCGGGAACTGGCTCTTTACGAACAAAAAAACGCGGGTTTCAACAAAAACAGGCTGTTGCGGAATCTGACCCGCGTCTACCAGATATGTAATGAAATCCGGAACAAGGGAAATGAAAAATCTCTGGCTGGAACATTCAGGCGGCAGTATATGGAGCTGCCGGAGCTGAATATCCTGGGACTGGGCGCTTACCCCTGGTATGCGAAATCCGGTTTTTGCGGGGTGACGGCCGTTTTTTACGCTCCAAGGTTTAAGCAGGTTTTAAACTTTTCATCTTACCGCCCGGTGGAATCGGAAAAAGAAGCGGTTGAAAGGATTGAGCAGACATGGCATTCAAAATCCGCGTGGAATCTGGCGATCAGTTTCAGCGCTGTTTCAAGAGCGGAGATTTCACTTCTTAGCGCAAAAATGAGTCATGACGGGAGGCTTTCCTCCTCGGAACAAACAGTCGCTGTCTTGGGCAATGCGCAGGCGCATATCAAATCAAGCGAAACTGAGTCACTGGTTTTCGATGATTTTTCCAAAATCAAAAACCTTTTTTCGCCGGACCCGGACGGTTTTCGAACGATATACGCGGTGCTGAAAATCGCAAAGCTTGGCGAAGGCGACTTTTGTCGGGTAACGCAGACCTATTCGTCTCAACTGATCGACAAGTTCGACAACTGCCTCCCTTTGACCATAAGGTATTCAAAAATCAACGAGACGGCTATTATGAATTTTGAATACATGGAGCAAAACGCCGTTATTCCCGATGCGGTCACTGTCAGCATCGGGATATCTGACGAGGATTTGCGGGTGACGCTTTTCCCCATCGCGGTCTGGCTGAATGCCGCTTCGGCCTCGGTTGCCCCCGGGGTACGAAACATTGGGGAGAAAAAAATGTTTTCCGGAAAGGAAAAGTCCAGATTTGCCAAATTTTTTGTATAGAGAGAATCTTTTTTAAAACGCTTTTGTTTTGAAAAAGCTTAAGGGTTATCCATGAATGCGGTTTTCGACCATATTGAGCAGACACGTTATCTATTGTCCCAGGTTTTTGAAAGCGGTTTCACTTCGGGAAGAAACGCATCCGTGTTTGGCGAGAGTGAAAGAATTGCCGAAGAGCTGGGGATGTCGGGCGGCGCGCAACTGCTCAAGACGTTGAACGAAAAAATTAAGGCGCTGGCGGCGGGACAGATCGGCATAAACAGCGCTGTCGCTGCCTATTGCAATGTCGTATCGTATTACAACATGGTTGCCGATATGCTGGCGATAGAAACCATGTCAACTAAAAAGGAGTGATTATGGAATCATTATTGGACTATTTTAACGGACTGTATTCAAGCCCATACCCGGATAGTGAAAATAAAAAAATAGCCGACTACCTGATCGGTAAAACGGAATTTGAAAGCATTAAGTCTTTCCTTAAGCCTGTGAAATACTTGTACGGCAGCTCCGATGTTAGTGAAATCGTGCGCGAAGTAGCAAAAGATAAGAGCAATCTTTTGCCAAGGTTGGGGCGCTTTTTGCCGATTGTAAAGGCAATCACTGATATTAACGGTTTTTTTTCATTTGTCGCCCAAGCATTATCTGCATTAAGCATTGAGGAAATATATTTGGAGGGAGGGCTTGGCGCCGACGCCCTGATATCCGACTTGCTGGAAGGGCTTTTATATGGAGGAAATTGTCATTGGCTTATACCTCCCAAAGTTTTGGGCTATGAAAGTTATGCGGCCTTTTTAGCGGGGATATATGAAAAATACCCTTCCGGATATGAGAAGCTTGCCAATAGTTACTCAAAAGTTTCTTTGTTTCCTCTTCTTTACCTATACACCCATGATCCGGCCAAAAATAACGATGATACGGCGGAAGCCGTTCTTGTACATGGCGCGAAAATCATTAACATGATGAACAAAAATAGCGAGGCCGCGTTTGATTCGGTAAAGATGGAACCGCGTTTTTCGGGAAATCCTTACATTGAGCGCCTGAGAAAGCTTGTAATAAGTAATAAAGATGATAAGAAAAATCGAAGATATATAGGCGACTTGTTTTATTTTGCCTATGTGTTGTCTCCATCACGCTCGGAGCTTATGGATCTAATAAACTACATATATAGTTATGTTGCCTATGAAGAGGCTTTTAGAGGTTTTGAAGAAGCGAGAAAGATCATTTTGAGGAAATTTGACGAGAGGCAATATTTTACTGAATTTTTGCCCTTGCTTGAAGAAGGGCTTGTTCCTAAAGATCGTTTGTTTGCTTATTTAGCTATTAATTTAAGCGAAGAATGGTTGATGGAAGACAGAAAGTCTTTCTACAACATGCTGCTGGAAAACGAGAAAGAGGCCCTGAAAGCCATTGATATTTCAGGAACTACTGGAGGTTTGGTAATTGCGCACGTATTTTGGGAAAAAGGCATGCATCTGGATAAAGCGGCGAGTTTTGACGAAAAGGTTTTAAAAGAAGTGCTTAAAAACGCAAGAGCGGGAACCGGTTCACCAAAAGGACAGGTTTTGCCGGATGTCACAGCGGTTGAAGAATATTTTCTTGGCAATAACGATATAGCGCCTGAAAAACTGCCTAAAATTGATCTCGCTAATCATTTTCACGCGGTCAGGTCCGTTGCTCTGTTATCGATAGCCAACCCTCTTCCCGCGCGTATTTTTATCTACGCCGTTTTACATAAACAAACATACTGGTTCAAGCGCGCGTTTTACAGTATGCGGGATTTGCTTGGGGAAAAAGCAGCCGAAGATTATCTTGACGCGCTCAACACGCCTGTCGACGCAAAGATTTCCACGTTCATTGACGGTTTCATTGATGAATATAGCGAGGCGGAAAAAAACTGGCTGAAAAAACAGGTCGCCCGCATTGTCGGCGCCGATTTGGAACTGCTGGAAGCGGCGTTCAAGTCAACCTCCGCAAAAGGCCGCGCGTTTATCCTCGAAACCGTTTATAACAACAAGGCCGATTACAACCCCAAATGGCTGATGGACTGCCTTGCCGATAGCTCCAAGACTGTCCGGGATCTTGCCGTGGCGTATCTGACTCCCCTGAAACAGTTAAAAGATCAAATGGAGCCCCTGACCAAAAGCAAGACAAAAACTGTTCGTGAATGCGCCGAGAAGCTTCTGATGACGTATAGCGCTGATGTGGGCGTCTCGGGTGACTTTAACGCATTGGCCTATTGCGCGCAGCACATTCCCTCGGGCGCGGCTAAAACCATCGCCTGGACGGAGTTTGAAAGTCTGCCGAAAGTCCGCCTGGCCGACTCCGAAACGCCGGCCGATGACAGCATAGTGCGGGGCTACATTTACCTGATCGTAAGCCAAACCGAGATTAAGCTGCCGCCCGGGGCGGCTAAAATCCGCGAAAGCCTCAATAAAGAAGACCTGCGTATCCTGGGCGAGCGGCTTTACCACATCTGGCAGAAAAACAACGCTCCTGCAAAGCAACGGGGCGTATTGGTTCTTGCCGCCCTGGATTGCAACGACGCGTTTATCATCGCTTTGAAAACGGACATTCAGGCATGGGCTGATGCTTCCCGCGGCGCTCTTGCCGCTGACGCGGTCCGGGCCATGGCGCTTCAGGGCGGCAACCTCGCGCTTATGACGGTGGACTCGATTTCGAAGAAGTTCAGCAACAAGCAGGTCCAACGGGCCGGCGAAGAAGCTTTTGCCTTTGCCGCTGAGCAACTTGGCGTGGACCCTGAAGTTTTGGGTGATCGCATTGTGCCCAATCTCGGTTTTGACAGCCGCGGCGAATGCGTCATTGACTACGGCAACCGCTCCTTCATTGCCGCCATCAATCCCGCGCTGCAGATAGATTTGAAAACCTCGGAGGGCAAGGCTGTAAAATCTCTGCCCGCTCCGGGCGCAAATGACGACCAGGCCAAGGCAGCCGCCGCAAAGACGGCGTTTTCAACCATGAAGAAAAGCCTCAAATCCGTTGTGGGCATTCAATGCCTGCGGCTGGAGCTTGCGCTGTCGAATAACCGCACATGGACCAAGGCGGAATGGACCAGGCTTTTTGTTGAGAATCCCATTATGAACATGTTTGCCATCGGCCTTATATGGGGCGGCTACGACGCGGAAGGGAAGCTCCTTCAAAGTTTCCGCTACATGGAGGACGGCAGCTTCACCGATGTTGAAGAAAATGAGTTTGAACTTGACGACAATGTCGCCATCGGTCTTTGCCATCCCCTTGATATGGGCGACGAACTTATCGCCGCATGGACGCGGCAGTTGTCGGATTACGAGATCAAACAGCCCGTGGAGCAGTTAAACCGCAAGGTTTTCAGGTTTGCGGAAGGTAATCAGAATTCCGTCACTGAGTTTGGCGGCGCGGTCGTTTATGCCGTATCGCTTCTCGGCAAGCTGCAAAAACTTGGCTGGCGCAAGGGTTCGGTGCAGGATGCGGGCGGCTACACCAATTTCTACAAAGAGGACAAGAAACAGGGCATAGGCGCCTGGCTTAATTTCAGCGGCACATTTGTCGGGGCGGACGCGACAGAGGAAGTTACGGTGTATGACGTGGTGTTTTACAAGGCCGGCACGGTGCAGTTCGGCTCATATGTTTATGACGAAATAAAAAATGAAGACAAACTCGCCTTGTCGCAGACGCCGCCGCGCCTTTACAGCGAGGTCTGCTATGACGTTGACCGCGCCACCGCCAACCGCATCAGAACAGAAGACGATTGGGATAAAAACCGAGCCAGATAGACTGGGGCGGCTTCACTACCAGTTTTTTTGAGGATAGGTAGCTAATGTATTACGAGCACCCCTTGCTGGAAGGCCGCCGGAGGAAATCGCCGCCGGCATCCTAGAAAAAGAGCGGCGCATTGTTGAAATTGTGGGGAAAATTGCTGATGAAGGGTACGCCATGAACTTCAATACCCTAGTTCAAATCATTGAGGAAATTCACCAGCGGACCCACGTCGGTGCTTCCAAGACTATCAATACGGCCCTGACCTTGCGGAACTGGCTCATCGGTGCGCATATCCACGAGTATGAGTTGCAAGGCCAGGATCGCGCCGCTTACGGAGATCAGTTGATAGGCAAGTTGTCCAAGTCTTTGTTGGCGATCGGTATCCCCTCTTGTGAACAATCCCGACTATACACATATGTAACCTTTTATCGCACCTATCCCCAAATAGCGGAAGCGATTTCCGCTGATACGCTGCCCGCCATTGTTCGGACACTGTCCGAACAATCTTCCGCCGGATCACAGGAGGGGGGACTTCCAATTTTCCGGACACTGTCCGGAAAATCTTCCCCTGAGTCCCTTTCAAGCAAACTGCTCCTCTCCCATCTGTCATATAGCCATTTTGAGCTTCTTTCCTCCCTTGAAGACCCACTGAAACGGGCTTTCTACGAGTTAGAATGCATCAAAGGCAACTGGTCGGTGCGGGAATTAAAGCGGCAAATCGGCAGCCTGTATTTTGAACGCTCGGGGCTGTCCCGCAATCCGGCAAAACTCTCCGAATTGGCGAATTCCCTGGCTGCGCAAGTTGAACCCTCACAGCTTATCCGTGATCCATACATATTTGAATTTCTTGGCTTGCGGCCCAGCGAGGTACTTCCTGAAGCCAGTCTGGAAGCCGCTTTGCTTGAAAAAATACAAAACTTTCTGTTGGAGCTAGGCCACGGCTTCTGTTATGAAGCCCGGCAAAAGCGCCTGATCATCGGCGGCGAATATTTCTTTGTTGATCTGGTCTTCTATCACCGCATTCTCAAATGCCATGTGTTGGTGGAGTTGAAGGTTGGCGCATTCAACCATGAACACCTTGGACAACTCAATACCTACGTCACCTACTACCGCACCCATGAAATGGCCGAGGGCGACCAACCGCCTATCGGTATCCTGCTGTGCACAGATAAAAATCATGCCTTGGTTGAGTATGCCTTGGCTGGTCTCGACAACCGCCTTTTTGTTTCCAAATATCAGCTCGAACTCCCCAAGACGGAAACATTGCAGCGTTATCTTGATGAACAGAGGCAGGCGCTGGAAAGCGAGAAGCAGTGAATACGGCGTGGAAAACGGTCAAGTTGGGCAAGGTGTTGGTTGAACGTCGCGAAATTCCATCCTCTAATGATCTTGAAGTTTCAAAAATC
>Ga0099364_10009224_pt1 | contig 13714 bp, 19 predicted proteins | sample TergutTh196P3_FD_73070 | JGI IMG/M metagenome (GOLD analysis project Ga0099364, IMG submission 73070) | Microcerotermes parvus P3 segment gut microbial communities from Pointe-Noire, Republic of the Congo - Th196 P3 | ecosystem: Host-associated > Arthropoda: Insects > Digestive system > Gut ...
CATAGCGGGTTGTTCGGAGGGCAATTCAATCAATCCTGCAAATTCTGATGAAGCAGTACGCACTTCAATATCAGTCTCTTCAGATGAGACTACAGCGATTACTCGTGAGACCGATGAGACGGTAGCAACTACGAGAGAAACTAAGACAGAAGAGATAGAAAAGACGGTGGGTGTTGAGACGAAAGAGGCGGAGAAGACTGTGGAGACGGCATTGCCAAAAAGTAATGATGTTTGGAAAGAGGTGCCAGTCTCCCCAGAACAAATAGGGGCAAAACTTACGTTGCCTTTTGATTGGACGAGAGTGTTAGCATCCGATTATGTTTTTAGCGGAACTGTAATTAGTAGAAAAGAATATGAGGTTGAGTGGATTGATGGAGAGGGGAATAAGTGGGGACCGTATAAACGCTCCGTGATAGAAGTTAAGATAAACCGCGAATACTACGGTGAGTCTCCGACGGGTGGCGATGTAATAAGAATATATTCAGCACTTCCGATTTCAACCGTGCTTAATAATGCCAGTCTAATTAGGGATAACAGTGAGTATGTTTTTGTAACGAAGATTATGGACGATAAATTTATTGATAGCAAAAATGCGGAAGTACCCGATGCCAATTACGGTGTTGAAAAAGAATTTGCCGATGTTTATATAGAAGACACGGCCCATTGCGTTATGTCAATAGAAAATGATTATGTTTTTATGAATAATCATCATTTTTATTGGAACGAGGAAATATTGAAGAAAGCGGATTGGCAGCTTACAAATGATAAAATGGCAAATCCCGAATTTTCTAAAAAATACGGATATTTTATGGCATTAAAAATAGAAGATTTTAATAGAGAATTTCCAAGACAGTTTGAAACCATAAAAAAATCACCTCTTAATTCTGATGAAGTATATAAATTATTTGAAACTGTTGTTATACAGAATCCGGAAATAAAGAATAAATTGCCGGAATCTTGGCTTGAAAATCTTGAAAATATTATGAGACCGGAATTCTTTCAGTAATATTTTAAATTTAGAATTTGAAATTAAGGGGAAAAAATGAAAATTTTTATAAAAATCACGATTGTTTCAATCGTATCTATTTTAATTATGTTGGGTTTATTTCAACGGTCTTTTGCTCATGACCTTCAACCATGGGCGAACGAATTTTAAAGGAGATTTATTATGAGGAACATAAGAATTACATCATTGTTGCTGATTGCAACGCTTACCCTGGGTATAGCGGGTTGTTCGGAGGGCAATTCAATCAATCCTGCAAATTCTGATGAAGCAGTACGCACTTCAATATCAGTCTCTTCAGATGAGACTACAGCGATTACTCGTGAGACCGATGAGATGGTAGCAACTACGAGAGAAACTAAGACAGAAGAGATAGAAAAGACGGTGGGTGTTGAGACGAAAGAGGCGGAGAAGACTGTGGAGACGGCATTGCCGAAAAGTAATGCTGTTTGGAAAGAGGTGCCTATTGTGCGAGATTTTAACAGACCTCCCCTAAAAGCAGCTTGGCCTCCGTTTGATTTGAAAGAATCAATAACCGGAAATAGTAAGGATTTAAATAATTATACATTTAACACTTATGTTTTTAAGGGTACAGTAATCGGATTAAAAGAATATGAAGTTACGTGGATAAACGAAAGTAACGAAGAACGAGGTCCTTTTTCGCGAACTATAATCGAGGTTAGGATAAATAAAGAATATCATGGAAAGTTATCGGTTAACGGAGATATTGTAAGAGTATTATATACGATATCGTTATCTGATACTTTTAATGATTCAGTCCATGTTAAAGAGGGGGTAGAATATGTGTTTGCAAATTGTTGGGTCCTTGATGACACATATACTAATTATGAGGAAAAATACAACAGGGATTCTTTGAACAGCGGTTCGAGGGAGTATGCAGATATTATTTTAGGTGGTACAAGGTGGGGTTTATTTCCCATTGAAGGTGAGAATATTATTTTAAATTACGAGTATTTCGAACATGATGAGAACGCAAAAAGAAAAAATATTAGTTATCAAGAGGTCAAAACTGAGATGCTTACAAGTAAAGAGTCACTTGAATCAGGGAAATTTATTGTTATGAGAATTACAGATTTTGAAGAAGAGTTTACTAATCTAATAAAAAATGCTAAAGACTTACCAAACGAGATATATTAAAGGGGTAATGGATAAATAATTAAGGAGATTTATTATGAGAAACATAAGAATTACATCACTGTTGCTGATTGCAACGCTTACCCTGGGCATAGCGGGTTGCTCGGAGGGCAACACGATTGAACCTACAATTGAACAGTCATCGGAGAGTACTAACTCCACAGAATTAACAACGGTTGATAAGACGGAAGTTGACAACGAGACGGAAGAGACTAAGTCTAATGAGGCAGGCAAGCTTACTTATGACCAAGCTAAATCTGTAATACAGGAATTTTTTTGGCTACAAGCGAGCTTTGAAGCAGGCATGCTTTTTGAAAAATTAAAGCTTAAAGAACACAATGATTCTCAATACGGTAAGGAAATGGGTCAGGGCGGGGTTGACTATTTTCCACGTAGATATTGGGTCGAGTATGCCCAAGGTCAGTATAATCTCGAATTTATTGAGGAACGTTGGGGGGTTATGTATTTATATGATGATTATGAAAATGCAATGCTTCAATATGTAACTAAAGATATTTTGAAAAATTATTTCATGTTCAGTATTCATATCAGAGAAGACGGTTTTTTGGATGGTGTTGGCGGGGGAACCCCTGCTTTCGGTAGGGTTGATGACTTAATTTTTATCGGAGAAGACAACGGAATTTATAAATATGAAATAAAGTTGGGTTATTTAAACGAACATTTTCCTAATGTTTACTTATATACGAGATATATAGAACTTGTATTTGATGGGGAAAATTATATTGTTTGTGGAATAGATAATATGGATGAGACAAAAACACCTGACGAGGAACGAATTAGCGTCTTTTTTCCGGGATATATCATTAATGAAAACGAACACACAATTTATGGTTTTGAAAAAGAAATGGATATTAAATCCTTTGACTTGACTAAAATGTACGGTGAAGGTAAGGTTTTTCCTGATGAATTTTTTAGAATTGAGTTCCTCAAGGAAGGTAAAGTCGTTACTGAAGGCACAATTGAAGAGAACATGATACTAAAAATTTATTTTGATAATTCTCGCTTTATAAACGAGTATAAAGTAGTAATGGATAAATAATTAAGGAGATTTATTATGAGAAACATACGAATTACATCACTGTTGCTGATTGCAACGCTTACCCTGGGTATAGCGGGTTGTTCGGAGGGCAATTCAATCAATCCTGCAAATTCTGATGAAGCAGTACGCACTTCAATATCAGTCTCTTCAGATGAGACTACAGTGATTACTCGTGAGACCGATGAGACGGTAGCAACTACGAAAGAAACTAATACGGAGAAAAGCGGGATTCGTATAAATACGGATTTGCTTGACGAGTTTGGTATGACTTTTGGAGAGCTTGAAAAAAAAACATGGAAGTGCGATAAGAGGAAAAATTGAAGAGACAGATTATATTTTTGATGATGTACCTTCTTCAAGTTACACATACTTTTTTGAAAATGAAGAAACTAGGGGTTATGTGTTTATCGTGTCTCCTAAAGACCTTCGTGAAATGTCTTTGAGTGATGGAACTCCATTAGTGAATAATAAAATTCCTTTTCTTACTTTTGACTGTCAAGCTAAAGATTTGTTTTTAGGGTTTGATAAAGCAATTACTATCGAAGAATTTTCAAAAATGTATGATGTTGAAATTCATACTCGTTCTGAAGATATTGGGGTTGCGGATTTTTTAACTGTGTCTTATAATTACGAAAATAGTAAATATGCTATAGCTGTTTATATAAGATTGGAAAAAGATAAAATGATTGGCTCTAATTCGCAAATATTTTTAAATAACAGTTCTAACGGGGTATAAAAGATGAAAAATAATGTTAAAAAGACCGGAACTGTTATAATTTTTAAGGTATTGCGGTTTTGTTGAAAAAGACCTTGCATTTATTCCAAGACGAGCTGTTCAAATGCGGGACTCAGTTCCTTAACGGTGATACTCGTGAGAGCAGATTGTTTACGGGAAACCTGCCCTTGCCGAGTATACTACTTCGCCACCTATTATAGCTCCTCGTGTAATGCGTTGCACCCAACCTTCTTCACTAAGACCGACATAGTACACGTCTCCTATAATGTCTGTCACACGAAGGTATATTACGACTGCCCATTCGGGTGAACCGGTCGATTGTTGGCGTTCCCATTCTTCATCAACATCGTAGATTTTTTCAATCTCTACAATCTCTTGAATCGAAAGGATTGCCAAAAGTCCTAATTCAGAACTTTGAAGATTGGGTTCGCCGGAAAAAAACGACCTGTGCTTGTTCAGCAGCTCCCATTGTTCAACTGTATACAAGAACGAAGTGTGTCCTTGTCGATCAACCTCCGCATAACGGATTTCATTTTCGGTTGTCATTTTCAATTGTGTCCGGCTCTCGTCATCTGTTAATGATATAATTTCAACCGTTTCTAATTCCCATACATTACGCCAAAGCAAAGTTACTGCAAAAGACTCAATTGCTTCTTCTTCCAAAAAATAGAGAACTTCCGAAAGTATTGGAATATGCGTTTGTCGTGCTAATTTCAATATTTCTTCTTGTGTCAGAAATTGCAGACGTGGAGTTCCTTCGAATCCGGTAGCAGATGTTTCCGGCATAGTTGTCGCTGTCGTTGTGGTCGTAATTTCGGCAGTCGTTACCGTAGTTTCCGTTGGAGGGGTATGTACTTCTTCACCCTTCTTGCAGGCTGCGAAAAGCACCGTCAACGCTACACAGAGAATCGCAAAGATAAGGATTATCGTGGTTGATTTTTTCATGGAATTTCCTCTTATTTGATAGATTTTCTTCTATTATAGCATACTTTTAAGCAAATTGCAAGCCCGCGGTTGAAAATAGCTTCGCAATGTAAGGTAACACCGCAGGGCAAGCCCTGTACCCCTCGCCCCAAGGGGGTATTACACCCTTACTTTCAATAAACAACTCGCCATAACCGCATATATACGGTTATGGCGAGTTGCTTGGTCTGTTGCGGTTATATCGGTTTTGCCTTCTCCTTGCCGCTCTTAGCCTTCCCCTGAATCTCCGGCACAGGCGGCATTTCGTTCTTAGGAATCTTGGTTTTATGATTGCTCTCAGTGCCGTGAGATTCTTTCGGGTCGGGACGTCTCATTCCTGCTTTCGCCATTGCTTCACACCCTCTCTAAACTAACTTGTCCACAAACGCTTTCATCTCACGTTTGGAGTTGACCGAATGGGTTTGCTCAATGATTCTACGTTTACCTTCATCAGATAATGTGGCAAAACGTGTCATCGCATCGTGATTTTGAGCCAACGCCATACCTAATCCTAACGGCATACCGGGCTTATTGTTATCTTCCATATAGTCTCCTCAATCGTGATTCTTGTTATACTTCGCTTCTTGCTTCATCTCGGCACTCATGTCGATAAGTGCCTCGCCGCGTCTCCTGTTTTTCGCCTTTAAGTCGTTGACCATCTGCGGATTATCTGTCTCGGAAATCGCCTCGTTAGTTGCCTGTATATTGCTTTTCGTGCTTGCCATCGCTCGCTTGATTTTGGATTCGTTATCCCGGCGGTCATCAGGTTTTGTTTGATTCATGAAGATTCTCCTTTGCTTTCTTGATAGTATTCCACTTTCGCAGCGAATAATTCACGAACAAATCCAAATACTAACAGAAAAGTATTAGAGGTAATATATGCAAAATCAACCCAAACCGGCTTTTCCACTGCAACACCAAGACGTTCAACCCGGCATAGAATCAACCATGAACCCTACCCCCGTCTACGATAATCCGGCATATCGCCCGGCGAACAAGCTCGGGGGCAAGACTGCCCTCATCACAGGCGGCGATTCGGGAATCGGGCGGGCTATTGCCGTTACGTTCGCCAAAGAAGGGGCGAATTTATCAATCGCATACCTGAACGAGGATTCAGATGCCAACGAAACTGTCAAGCTGATTCAGTCAATCGGCGTGAACGTCACGAAAATTCTTGCCGACCTAAAGAACGAGTCCGAAGCTGCAAACGCAGTAAAACACACTGCCGACGCATTCGGGGGACTCGACATTCTCGTCAACAATGCGGGAGTACAGTACCCGCAAGACAGCATTTCCGACATCAACCGTGAGCAACTCGCCCACACGTTCGAGAGTAATATCTACTCGTACTTTTTCGCCACGAAAGCCGCACTTCCGCACCTGAAAGTGGGCAGTGCAATTATAAATACCGCTTCGGTTGTTGCATTCAAGGGAAGCGAGCGGCTGATTGACTATTCGGCGACAAAAGGAGCGATTGTCGCGTTTACTCGCTCAATGGCGATGTCGTTGGTCAAGCAGGGAATTCGGGTGAACGCAGTCGCTCCCGGACCGGTGTGGACTCCGCTGATTGTTTCGAGCTTTTCTGCTGAGGAAGCGGCTGTTTTCGGCACGGACACACCGATGGGCAGAGCCGCTCAACCGTATGAATTAGCTCCGATGTATGTGTTTTTAGCAAATGATGACTCGTCCAATATAACCGGACAGATTTTCCATGTGAACAGCGGGGAGATTGTGTGATGATGTGTAAATCCGTATGGTCAGCGACTTCTGAGCCTCCGAATTTTCCGATACTCACCGGAAATATCAAAACCGACGTCTTAGTCATCGGTGGCGGAATGGCAGGGATTCTTTGTGCGTATTTCCTGCAACAAGCGGGCATGAATTATGCCTTAGTCGAGGGTGGTCAAATCGGCTGTGGGATTACCAAAAACACCACTGCGAAAGTCACCTCACAACATGGACTAATCTACGACAAACTAATCAGAGATGCCGGGATTGAAAAGGCGAAAATGTACCTCCACGCCAATCAGAATGCAGTCGCTGAATTCAAGAGATTAGCCGTGCAATTCCCATGTGACCTTGAGGAAAAGAGTGCATTTGTCTATTCTCATCGTGACAGAAACGCAATTGAGCAAGAAGTCCGGGCGGTGGAACGTCTTGGGTTTAGCGCAGGATTCACAGAGGAAATCCCACTGCCGTTGCGAATTGCCGGAGCAGTCGAGTTCAAGGAACAAGCACAGTTTAATCCGTTGAAGTTCCTGTATGGAATCTCAAGCGAGCTGAACATCTACGAAAATAGCTTCGTGCGTGAATTAGTCGGGAATGTTGCGGTCACCGCTCACGGGAAAATCAAGGCGGACAAAATCATAGTGGCAACTCATTTTCCGTTCCTGAACAAGTATGGTGGATATTTCCTGAAAATGTACCAACATCGCTCTTACGTCGTTGCGTTGAAAAATGCGTCTAATGTTGACGGAATGTATCTTGAAGAAGTCGAAGACGGCTTGTCATTCCGCAACTACGGCGACTTGCTCTTAATCGGAGGCGGTGACCATAGAACGGGTGAATACGGTGGGAATTGGCGGGTTCTCCGGGAGTTTACCAAACGGAAATTCCCGAATGCAATAGAGCGATACTCGTGGGCAACGCAGGACTGCATGACGTTGGATGGTATTCCGTATATAGGGCGGTATTCCGCTCATACACCGAATTTGTACGTTGCGACGGGGTTCAACAAATGGGGAATGAGCGGCTCAATGGTTGCGGCGAGGATTCTGGCTGATATGGTTCAAGGGCGGCGGAATCCACACAGTACGGTGTTTTCTCCACAACGGAGTATGCTCAAACCTCAGCTTGCAATTAACACCGTGAAAGCGGTCGGGAGCCTGCTAACGCCGTCCACGCCTCGATGCCCGCATATGGGTTGCGCGTTGAAATGGAACAGAGTTGAGCGGACGTGGGATTGCCCCTGCCACGGCTCACGCTTCGAGAAAAGCGGGAAGTTAATCGACAATCCGGCGACGGACAATTTACAGTTGACGATTGACAATTGATAGTTGTGGAGGCGTTTATAAAATGTGTGAATTTTTCAAAGGCTACTATTTCAAGCATCAGACCAAAAATCGCACAATTGCTTTTATCGTGGGGAAATCAAGCGGTTGCGGTGAATTTATTCAAGTGATTACCGATGATAATGCCTATTATTTCAAAGGCTATGGGAATTGTATTTTTACCAAAAAAGGTGCAATTATCGACATTGGCGGGATTCAAGGTCGAATCCGCTACGAGAAATTAACGCCGCTCCGGTATGATATAATGGGACCATTCAAGCCGTTTGAGCCACTTATGGAGTGCAGTCACACGGTTGTCAGTATGCGGCATAGTCTGCGTGGTCGGGTGAGCATAAACGGCGAAATCATCGACTTAAATGGCGGTGTCGGCTATATTGAGGGCGACTGCGGGCGTTCGTTCCCGAAGTCGTACTTGTGGCTACAGTGCAATTTCGAGAGCAACTGCTCTGTTTCACTTTCTGTCGCCGATATTCCGTTTATAGGGTGGCAATTCAGGGGCTGTATTTGCGTGATTCATTATCAGGGCAAAGAGTACAGACTCGCAACTTATCTCGGAGTTAAAATTCTTCATTGCGATTCCAAGCAGGTGATTCTGCGACAGGGGAAATACCTGCTGATTGCGGACATATCGCCGACTTGCGGTCGACGATTGGCGGCTCCTCGAAACGGCAAGATGAACCGTGCTATCCGAGAGTGCATTGCGTGTCCTATGAGGATTCGGCTTTATGAGGGCGGTTGGTTGGTGTTCGACAAGTCGAGCTGCCGAGGGAGTTTTGAGTTCGCAAGGTGAATATAGTTGATTATAGCGAGGTTATTCGCTAACCGTAATATAGCACGCTTCAAGTTCGTGAAGTTTGGTATTGATACCTCTGTTATAACGGCTGAACAAAACTGTTTGTCCCGTTGCGTTGTCGCATAAGTATAGGCCATATCCACCCACACCTCCCGGTAAACACTCGAAATAATCGTATACTAATCACTTACTACGCAAGGATCGGAACAATCATTTCGACCGTCCGTTTGCAATGACAGCTTAACATTCACAAAATCGCAAAATCAAATCCGTCCTCAATTACATAGGGCGGATTTATTTTTCTTGACAAACTCAAAAATAAATGCTATACTCTAACAAACACATCTCAAAAGGGGGCAATCCCATGCTACAGCCGCATACGTCTTCCCACACCCACTAATCATAATCCCGGAAGTCGGCAAAGGCATGGAGTCGGGAACCCAAAACACAATCAACGCTTTTCACGAATGTGCAGAGCAAATCGTACAACTCCGCTCTGATACAATCGCGCTTATAACGCCGCACAACGTCAACTATGCGGATTATTTCCACATTTCGCCGGGCAAGACTGCCACGGTGTATTTAGGCAGATTCGATGCGGCAAATGTCAGAATCACCGCCAATTACGATACGGAACTTGTCGCAGAAATAACGGCGAATTGTACCAAGTCGGGAATCCCCGCAAGAACGCTCGGAGAGCAGGATTCAAGACTCGACCACGGAACGACAGTCCCACTTTACTTCGTGAATCAGCACTATGCGAATTACAACTTAGTGAGAATCAGTCTTTCGGGACTCCCAAACACTGAGAATTACAAATTCGGTGAGATTATACAGCAGTCGGCGGAGCGACTTGACCGCAAAACCGTGCTGATTGCAAGCGGTGATTTATTACATGTCTTTCCTGAATCGGTGGGGGTTGAGTTTGATTCGTAAATTACAGAAGCGTTATCCAAAGCGGATTTGAGCGTGTCAATTTTGTCTTTCTGCGTGTCGATTTCCTTACGCAAAACTGCGTTTCTCGAAGTCAGCGACTGAACGCTCTTGTCGTTCTTGTCGAATTGCGAAGTGACTAACTGCATCTCGCTCCCGAGTACCTTGAACGACTGATTTATCTCACGGAGAGCCGCTTTGAAGTCACGTTCACCCTCGATGCCGATGCGTAATACGAAGTCTGACATTTGTGCGGTTCTCCCTTTTCTAAAGATTTGTTAAAGATTTTGCAAAAAGTGTTGACATTTGATGGAATTTGTGGTATGATTAAGGAACAGTCATTTATTTTTAGGAGAATTGCTCATGCTTACAAAAGAAATTATTGATATTTTAAAGAAAGTGCATTTTCTTGCAAAAGACCAAAAACAGCAGAGATACAAATCAGATGAAATTCAAGAATTTGATCTTTCGGATATTGATATCGACAAATTGTTTTTTGAAAGAGAAAGCAGTGAATTGTTGAAGTTTTTATCATTGCAAGATTATAAAACAGCTTTGATTATTTTAACTGTAATGTATATCGGAAGTGATTATATTCCAGAAACAGAGGAAGAGTATGAAAAACGAATGGAATATAACTATGATAATCCCGAAGACCCAATCCCTGCTCCAAGTTTAAGATGTGCTAATCCAAACGCACTTTTGAAAGAGTGGTTACCAATGATTGAGCATAGCGGCTCTTACAAAAAACACGGAAAGAATATTGTTGTAGACCAAATATACGGAAAGGAACTGGCACTTGATGAATATTTAGAAAAGTCTTTTGTTATTTTAGGAATATAAGCATTTTCTACAACAGCACAACATCATCAATCGACAACACCCGCCCCGCCTTCTCAATCCCAAGAAACTGCTTATGGCAAGCCCACAAATCCAAAAACAAACCAAGCGGAGTCAGCCATGAATCGGCAGTAACGTCGAGCGTTCTTGAAATTGGTTTCGATGTCACCCGCATATTGCGAGAAGATGTAAATTCGTTTCATAAGCCCTCGCATAATTATTGTTTCAACAATTTTATATGAGAGCGACAATTTGTCCTACTTCACAAGAAAAACCGCCCTCGTCAGATGGTGATAACCGACTTAAATTCAGAGAAAATTTTTTGTTGACAAAACTCATTATTTGTGGTATGATGTAAGAAATGAATTTAATCAATCCGAAAGCAAGAGCGTGAATTATGATAGGAATATATTTCAGTGGAACAGGCAACACTTGTCATTGTGTTGAGCGATTTGTTTCCGCAATTGACAGCGATTCTAAATGCTATTCAATTGAGGATGGCGAAGCTATAAATGCCTTAAAACAGCAGAAAACTGTTGTGTTTGGCTTTCCTGTGTATTACAGCAATCTCCCAAAAATCGTAAAGGATTTTATTATCGAAAATAAAGATGTATATGCTACAATAAAAAAGGTCCAAAAAAACCTATCATTCTAATTTAAAACTGGTCCACTTTATGATATGATATAAGACAATGAATTTTCGCAGAACTTGCCAAATCATATCGAAAGGTAAACCGGAAAGGATGAAAGAATTTATTGAAAAGAAAAGAATAATCGAACTCAAGCAAGAGGGGCTGTCAAACCGAAAAGTTGCCAAGATACTCGGAATCGACCGCAAAACGGTAGCCCGATACTGGAATGAGTTCCAACAGACGCTAACGCAATTAAATGAACCCGAAGCCGATACAAGAATGATTCAAGATGAATTGTTCAAAACACCAAAATATCAAAGCTCGGAAAAGAGGAGGAAAAATCGCAAATACACTGAAGAAATGGATACATGGCTTCGAGAGATTTTAGCCGAAGAACGCCGAAAAGACAGCATTTTAGGAGCAGGTCACAAGCAAAAATTGACCAATAAGCAAATTCACGAGAAATTAGTAGACGAAGGATTTGGCATAAGCCGAGCAACAATCAACAACAAATTAGCCCAAATCCGGGACAAAAAGAAAGAGGTGTTTATCCGCTTGCAGTATGACTTTGGCGACCGTTTGGAATACGATTTCGGCGAAGTCAGACTTGATTGCGGAGAATGTGTAAAATCATATCACATGGCGGTATTGGCTTCGCCGAGAGGAAAATTTCGCTGGTGTTATCTTTACACTAATCAAAAAAAGGCTGTTTTTATGGACAGCCACGTGAAATTCTTTGAGATGATGGGAGGTGTATACCGCGAAGTTGTTTACGATAATATGCGTAATGTTGTAAAGAAATTTATCGGTAAAAACGAGAAGGAACTCAAGAAGAGCTAATCAAAATGTCGCTGTATTATGGGTTTAAAATCAATGTTACCAACTGCTTCAAAGGCAATGAGAAAGGCTCTGTAGAGAAATCAGTTGACGTTATTCGCAATGAAGTTTTTGCGGGAAATTGGAAATTCAACAGTCTTGATGATGCACAAGAATTTTTGTATTCCCGTTTACTGAAACTCAACGCGAATAGCAAAATGGAAGAAGAAAAAGAAAATCTTACTCCGTATCGTCCGCCGCTTGAACTTGCTACAATCAGCGAAAACAAGGTCAACACAAGCTCGATGATTAGCGTGGACACAGTGTTTTATTCCGTGCCGGAAAAATTAGTCGGCAAGACGGTATCGGTTAAAAAATGCCACAATGAAATACGTGTTTTTTACGGTAACAACGAGGTTTGCAGGCACAGACGGATTTTCGGAAACGGCAATATGCAGGTGGATATTTACCACTACTTAGACACGCTTTTGAAGAAGCCGGGTGCAGTCAGAGACAGCGTTTTGAAGTCTATTCCACGTCTTAAAGCGATTTTCGACACCCATTATACAAACAAACCAAAACAATTTATCGAAGAATTTCTTGAAAACAAACATCTTGATATTGACGAAATTGTAGAATTTTTCGATAAAAAAAACGCCTTAAAAGGCGAGTTTGCGGCTATTTCTGTTGTGAAACCAATCTCTTAGGTTGTGACTCGAACGCGAGCATTCATCGCAAATTACTCTGTTCTAATCAACAATTACGGAGGAGGTGATGTGCAATGACTGTTCTTGAATTAGCAAAAAAGCTGCAATTGTCTTACATTCGTGATAATTACGAGAATTTAATCAAGGATGCTAAAAAATCCAAGCCGAGTTACGAAAAATTTCTCGTAGATTTCCTTGAATGCGAGTACAACAAACGCATGGAAAACAGCATTAACAGATGACTTCACAGTGCTAAGTTCCCGATTAAAAAGTATCTTGTTGATTTTGATACAAGCAAATATGATGTTGCTTTTCTCCCTAAATTTGAGGAATTGGAAACCCTTGAATTTATCACAAAGAAAGAGAACATCATTCTCATCGGAACGCCGGGTGCAGGCAAAACTCACTATGCAATTGCGCTTGGAATTTCGGCTTGTTTAGCGGGAAAATCGGTACTTTTTGCAAGTGTTCCCAACTTGGTTGTTGAGCTGAAAGAGGCGATGAGCAATATGCAAATAACCGGGTTTAGACGTAAATTCGAAAAGTATGACCTTGTGATTTTGGACGAATTGGGTTATGTTTCGTTCGACAAATCCGGTTGTGAACTGTTGTTCAACCTGATGTCATCGCAAAACGATAAAGGGTCAATCATTATCACCACGAACCTCACATTTGACCGTTGGGAGGATGTTTTCAAAGACCCTACTTTGACCGGTGCAATGATTGACCGCCTTGCGCACAAAGCCCATGTCCTCGACATTTCACGCGAGAAAGGAGGGCGTTTTGAAGAAACCGTTGCTTGGCTTGAGAGTAAACCGCACGCCAAAGCAAAACAAAAAAATTGTAGGGCATTAAATTGACGAATACATCTTGACAACAGGGGCCGATGACCGTGTTTTAACGCAAAACGTACCCCCACCACCCCAAAAAATGTGGCTTTTGTCAGCGATGCGCTGATAGGTAATTGGAGGTGGTTTCAAAAATATCGCCATAGTTTGGGTTGTG
>Ga0099364_10009225_pt1 | contig 13713 bp, 11 predicted proteins | sample TergutTh196P3_FD_73070 | JGI IMG/M metagenome (GOLD analysis project Ga0099364, IMG submission 73070) | Microcerotermes parvus P3 segment gut microbial communities from Pointe-Noire, Republic of the Congo - Th196 P3 | ecosystem: Host-associated > Arthropoda: Insects > Digestive system > Gut ...
ACCTGGTCGATAGGTTGGAGGTCTAAGCATGGTAACATGTTCAGCCGACCAATACTAATCTGCCGTGAGGCTTGACCATATTATTGTTCCAAAGTTTATTATCTGGTGGTTATTGCGGAGGTGTTACACCCGTTCCCTTTCCGAACACGGAAGTTAAGCCCTCTCGCGCCGATGATACTGCACCTCTAAGGTGCGGGAAAGTAGGTAGCCGCCAGTTTTTTTTTGTTTTTACAGCCCTTTTTTGGGCTTTTTTTATGTATATTTCTTGCATTTGCGGTTGATTTTTCCTAAAATTATATTAAGAGGGGTATTGTTTATTCAGTAAGGAGACATAATGAACCGGCTGATATTGGGTTTAATATGTATAATTATATTGATATCTCCAGTTACCGCTCAGGAAAGAACTTCTTCTCCGCGTCTTGGGGACTTTACCATGCGGGGAGCGGCAAGCCAGGAGATGAATGCAAGCGGGTTTGTTGGGGCTCATCCAAGCCTTCCTCTGAATTCCAGGGTAAAAATCACTAATCCGCAAAACGGCAGAGAAGCGGAAGTTACTATTGTAGGCCGTATTGAACCATCATTAAACCGTATTATAGACCTTTCTCCGGCAGTTATTCAGGCTCTTGATATGAGACCCGGGGAAAATGTTGTTCTTACAGTCAGCGCTCCTCCGCCAATAGCGCGGCAATTACCCAGGCAGGAGGATCAAATAGTTGAACTGCCGCCTCAAATTGTCCGTCCTACAGAATTAAGAGACCCGGAAAATGTAGTTACCCGTGTAGAAACAATTCAGATGCCGCCCAATAATCAGCCAATGGGAGATAATATACACAGGGGGGGAGACATACATATTAGTATAGAGAGAGAAAGGGAAAGAGAGATATTTAGAGATAGAGAAGTAAATAGAGATGCAGATAGAGACAATGCATTAAGGGAAATCTTAAATACTTTTTCTCTTGCCGGTGTTCCTTACAATAGCAGTACTCCTGACGATGTATTTCTTCCATTTGAAGATGAGGAATCCGTTGAATTTTTAGCGTGGTTAATGGCTATGTCCTTTGATGCAAGAGATAATCGTGAAGCGCGTGAAGTAAGAGAAGAAAGGGAAGCTAGAGAAGCGCGGGAAGCAAGAGAGGCTAGAGAAGCACGTGAAGCCAGGGAGTCGCGAGAAGCCAGAGAAGCGCGTGAAGTAAGAGAAGCAAGGGAATCAAGAGAAACAAGAGAGGCAAGAGAAGCGCGGGAAGCGGCAATAAATGCTGTAAATCCTCCTGCAAGCAGCGAAACAAATCAATCAGTATTAAATAAACTGTCTGATGCATCAGGCTCGAATACAATAACTCCTGAATTCAGGGTTTCTATGAATCAATCACAAACCAGAGAAAGGGAAGCAGCTCCGGTTCGTTTAGCTGCGGATCAGCCTCCGCCTGTCAGACCAGAAAATATTCAGATAATTCCCGGTTTGCCTGACAGAAATTCAAAAAATGTATACCGCTTGCAGGTAGGAGCTTATTCAGCATTAGAGACGGCAAATAGGGCTGCGCAATTAATGAAAGCCGCAGGTTTTGAAGTTGAACAGGAATATTCTAATTCCAGTTACCGTGTTATGGCTGCCGGAATTGCCGCTCCTGATGTTTATCAGGCATCTGTCCGTTTGGGAGCTTTGGGATTTGGCCAGATTTGGGTCAGGCAGTAGTTTATACTTGCGTATACTGTATACTTGCGTATACTTGCTTTTAATGATAAACTGATAAAAACAGGAGGGATCGATCAATGGCAGTACGCTTGGAAGTTAATACAACAGAAGCAAGACAATTAGTTACTTTTCAGCTCGGAGAGGAGCTTTATGGCGTTAATATAATGGATGTCAAGGAGATTGTCCGTGTTCAGGCAATCAGGGCTATTCCTAACGCGCCTGTCTATGTGGAAGGGATATTTAATCTTAGAAGCGAAATTATTCCCATTATAAATTTGCATAAAAGGTTTCATATAAGAAAATTGATTACTTCCGAAGAAGATGAGCTTCTTTCCGGTTTTGTAATACTTGACATAGACGGTATGAAGCTTGGAATCATCATTGACAGGATTTCGCGTGTAGTAACAATTGAAAAAGAAGAAATCCAGCCGCCGCCCCAGATGTTTTCCGGTATTGGTTCTGAATATGTTGAAGGTGTAGTTCGTCAGGAAGAAGGTTATCTGATCATTCTTGGTATCAGAGACCTCTTTAATCCCAAGGAATTGCAGAAAATTGCCGCACTGCGAAAATAGGCATAATTCATGAAAATTGAAGTTCATTCTCCCACAATCAGGCGCAAGGAGATGGACGCAGTATTAACCGCAATGGTTGAAGAAAAAATCGGCCCGGGAGACAGAAACCGGCTATTAATTCAAACAGCTAAAGAGTGGCTGCGTTTTGATTACGCTCTGGCTCTGCGAAGTCCTGCTGTCGCCTTGCATTTGGCTCTTAAAGCGCTTAATGTCCATGCTGGGCAAGCGGTAATTATAAGCGCTCTTTCCCCGTCTTTTTATCTGCAGGTTATAAATGATTTGCAGCTAACGCCGCTGTTTTGTGATGTAACTTATGATTTTCCCTGTATGAGCCGGGAATTGCTGGATAATGTAATTGAAAAAAAACCGCACGATCTGCAGATTGCAGCTATTGTTCTGCACCATACTTTGGGTTTTGTGCCTGATGCAGCTTCCATTGCGGAATTGGGCATTCCCGTTATCGAAGATATTTCACAGAGTTACGGAAGCTGGCTTAAAACCGAATCTAAAAACAATGAAAATAATAAATCGACGACGGAAGTAAATAATCAAAATGTACCTTCTCCTGTTTTTAACGGTGTTTTTTGTATTCTGGGGCTTGAAGAAAGAGATATGCTTACATCAGGCGGAGGAGCGCTGCTTTTTGCCATGAATAAAAAAGACGGAGCGCTGCTGCGTACTTTTGCCGGTATTGCCGATGAATACTGTCTTCCCGATATTAATGCAGCGTTAGCTGTTGTCCAATTCAGAGAAATAGCGCGTAATATCGGAAAAAGAAGCGAGATTGCCCGTGTGTATGTTCAGGCAAGCCTTCGTACAAGGCACAAACGTTTTATTACTTTATCACAAGAAGAAAATTTTTATTCCTTTTCTCTTATTCTTGAAACAGGGCTAAAAGATGTTATTACCTATTCTAAGAAGAAGGAAATTTTACTGGAAAACGCTTTTGAAAAAACCATTGCCGGCTGCGGGCTTTGTGACAACTGTCCTGTAAGCTCTTCATTAGCTCTGCGGACTGTTCTTTTTCCCATGTATCCAAGGCTGCGTTCTGTAGATGTGGAACGTGTATCAAGACTCATTATGACTCTTCCTTAAAGGAGCGGCTAAATGGGAAAAAGTGCGATTTTGTTTGTAAACCTTTTAAAAGAAAATGCCGCAGACACAGCCGCCCTTATAAAAGCAGAACTAAATAGCCGCAGTATTGATGTGACGGTCTTTTCTTTTGAAGGAAAACCGCAAAAACCGCCTGAAGGTAAATGGGATATTGCCTTTTCTCTTGGAGGGGATGGAACAGTATTGTACGCTGCCCGCTGTCTTGCTCCTTTGGGTGTGCCGATTCTGCCGGTTCATCTTGGGTCATTGGGTTTTTTGGCTGAAGTGGCAAGGAATGAATGGCTTGATGTATTTGAACGTATGGAAAAAGGCGAGATTATTCCTTCCCGCCGCTGTATGTTCGATATTTCTGTAGAACGCGCGTCTAAAATTATCATGAAGAATCTCTGTCTTAATGATATTGTTATTTCAGCTACAGGAAAAGCAAAACTTATTAATCTTGATGTGTGCATTAATTCAAACGACAGCGAAACTTTTTTAGGTTCATACCGCTGTGACGGGCTGATTATTTCTACCCCTACAGGTTCTACCGCGTATTCAATGGCAGCAGGCGGACCTATTCTTGACGCTGAAATGGAAGCTCTGATACTCAGTCCCATTTGTCCCTTTACCCTGTCTAACAGGCCTTTTGTGCTTCCTTCGCGGCAGACGCTTACAGTTACCGTAGCAAAGGAACAAAGATCGGGAGTGCTTTTGACAGTTGACGGACAGGATACATTTAACATGGAATGTTCTGACAAAGTTTACATACAACAGTCGCCTGTACCCGCATTGTTATTGTATGCCGATAAATGCGCCTATTATTCTGCGCTTAGAACCAAGTTGTTCTGGTCGGGTAATATTTTTGGGGGCGGTGATGCTTGAAGAACTTTCGATCAGAAATTACGCGTTGATCGATTCTGTTACGCTTTCTTTCCGCCCTGCTTTTAATGTTTTATCAGGCGAGACAGGAGCGGGAAAATCGATCATTGTAGGTTCATTAAGTTTTTTAATGGGCGGCAAAGCAGAGATCGATGTTATCCGCACAGGCTGCGACGAAGCAAGCGTATCAGCGGTTATTTCTATTAAAAAGGGCAATACGGAAGTTACAGACTGGCTTAGAGGACGTGATATTGAATGTGAAGAGGATACGGTTATTGTCCGAAGAAATATTAAAACATCCGGTAGGGGATCAATATATATTCAGAATATTCTTGTAACAAGACAGGATTTAACGGAGTTTATGAGCCTTTTATTTGATCTTCACGGTCAGCATAACCACGAATCTTTATTAAAAAAGGAAAACCACCGCCGTTACCTTGATCGTTTTGCCGGAATAGAAGATGAGGTAAAAGATTTTTCCAGAACTTTTGTGGATTTAACGGATAAACGTAAAACTATGGAAACATCGCTTAAAAGCGACAGGGAACGTGAAGAAAGGCTTGAACTTTTAAAATATGCTGTTGATGAAATTTTAAAGGTCAATCTTCAGGCCGGTGAGATTCGCGAACTTGAAAATGAAGCGCAGAAACTTTCCGAGTTTGAAAAATTAGCGGGCTTTATTCATACTGCCGCAGGCTGTCTTGTAGAAGGCGATAATTCCATGCTCAGCCTTGCCCGCCGTGTAAAAAATGCCCTTGACAGCGCATCTGCGGTGGATTCATCACTTGGAGAAATCAACAGAAGGTTCGAAAATCTTTACTATGAAACCGAAGATATCGCGGGGGAATTTCGTTTATACAAAAGTGGTTTAACTTTTAATCCGCAGCGGCTTGAAGAAGTTAATGAACGTCTTTCTATGATTCAAAAATTGATAAAAAAATATGTAAAAACCGAAATAAAGGGTATAAATGAAGAAGAAGCTCTTTTATCATATAAAGTTCAGGCGGAAGCAGAAATTGAAGCCCTTGCCGGAGCGGAAGAAAACAGGGAAAAATTAAAAAAACAAATTGCGGATCTGGAAAAAGAGATTGTAGCAAGAGCGCAGGCGTTAAGGCAAAAACGTACTACAGCAGCAATGAAATTAAGTCAGTCGATTACAGGCACGCTTAAAAACCTTGGAATGCCAAATGCCGGGTTTCAGGTTAATATTTGTGCAAGGCAGCAGGACGGACAGGCATCTTATGGCCCTTGGGGAGCAGATGATGTCGAATTCCTTATTTCTGCAAATACAGGCGAACCGCTTAAAGACCTTGCGCGTATTGCCTCAGGCGGGGAACTGTCCAGAGTTATGCTTGCAATTAAAACAGCTCTTTTATCCTCTGCTGACAGCGTGGATTTAATCAAAGATGAAACTCAGGGCGTAGAAACTCTTGTTTTTGACGAAATTGATACGGGTATTGGAGGGGAAGTAGCTTTAAAAGTTGGTGAATATCTTGCTAAAATTGGTAAAATATTGCAGATTTTCTGCGTAACACATCTTGCGAGTATTGCCGTAAGAGCCGATAATCATTTTAAGGTGGAAAAAAAGACAGAAAGCGGCAGAACTTATACCGGTATTGGGCCATTGAGCGTAGACGGCCGGAGAAAAGAAATTGCAAGGATGCTTTCCGGGGATACAGGAGAAGCCGCGCTTGCCCATGCAGATGAGCTTATAAAAAAATATGGGACACGGAGTAGTTAATGGCGAAAATTTCTGATACTGAAAGAAGCACATACCATGAAAAGGTAAAAACCTATGTGTCTATGACCAGAGCGCTGTTAAAAACCGAAAAAGATCTGCAGCAGGAAGCCAAAAAAGACTCCGCTAAAATGTCCATGCACAAGTTAACTCTTGCAAATGAAATGTTAAATTTAACTTCAAATTATATGGCTATTAACGGAATTTCTCAGTCAGTATTAAAAAGTAAAAATGAAGAATCTCTTAATGATGCAAGAAAATCTCTTTATAAAGCGGTAATTTATCTGGAAGAAGTAGTTACTAATTTAATTGATGCGCCTTTTTCTGACTATGAAGAAAAATTGGCGGAAATAGCGGACTTTGATCCCAATAAACTCTATGGTCTGATACGGAAAATGGGGCTTACCATTGATCTTTTGGAACAGGCGTACGGAGATAATTCTAAATGGAGATGGACATTTGTAGAGATTGAAGGCCGGTTTGCCGCTGTAGCCAAAAATATTCTGGATTTACGCAATGTTTATGTAAATGCGAGCCCTCAATCTGAATATTATGACTCTACTGTATATCATCTTAGACTGGTGAAAAATCTTTTAACTCAGGCGGCGGATCGTTACCGGGAAAAATATGAACTTTCTACAAGCCAGATGTCGGATTTTAAAACAGGTATTTCCTTTTTAGCCGCATTAAGACGGATTCACATTATACTTGCAGAGCCTGAAGAATCTGAGTCAATAAAGAAAAAACTTGCTATTTGGAAAACAAAACTTGAAACAGACATGAAAAAGCAGGAAGAAGCCAAAAAAAGAGGGAGTTAATATCTTTAATCCTCCTCTGGACTTGCCTGTTTTTTCGCATTAAAATTATATTAAGATGAAGAAAATTCCCGGGTTTTTGGCAATATTTCTTATTTTGACGATTCAGGCTGTTTCGCAGGAACGTCATTATGATTTGGATTTTTTCCCTTATATTTCACAGCTTTCTGTGGAAACCAGAAATAACCTTATAAGACTTTCATGGGTAGATTCACCTGATGTTAGAGGGCCTGTTTATATTTTCCGGTCTGCGCGGCCTTTCACGGGTTCTATTCCGGCTAATATCAGGCCTGTTGTTGTCAGATATGGAACTCAATATTATGTTGACGATACTGACGATATGGAAACAATCCATTATTTTATTGCGGCCAGTGATATATCAGGCAGGCGTTACGATGTAATTATCCCATTTATAAACAGCGCCAATGTAAACAGATCTTTGGGCGGGGTGCAGGCTGCTCAAATTCCCCCTGCCCAGTCAATAACCGGGCATATAGAAGGTATTACAAATTTAAGGGCAAGACAAGATGACGACAAAGTGATAATCACATACCCTGCAGATCCTCATAAAAATGCCATTCTTTACAGGAGCATGCATCCTATAAGGACGCCTCAGGATTTACTTAACGCCGTGATTATTCAACCTGCCTTTGTTTCTCCTTTTGTGGATAATCCGGTTCCGGGAATTACTTGGTATTATGCGGTAATTTATGAAGATGATATTTTCAGCGGCAATATGGGTATAAGGCCGGGAATTAACGCAACTGTTTCTGCTGTAATTATAGAAAATGGTGAAATCGCAGAACAGTCAATGCGTCCAATACCTTTACCATTGATGACATTGCATAATTTTGACACAGGCGGTTTTTTCTCTGATGCTCCGCGTGATATCCCTTTAAGCAGGGAATCTTCGATAATGTTAAGTAATTCCTATATGCCTTCTAAAGTTCCTTTGGAATTAAAAAACCCGCGTGTTTTTATGATAGATCTTCAGTCTCCGGCAAGCGGAGAAGAATCGGCTTTGTTTCAAATTATTAAGGAATACTTTGAAAAGTATGATTGGGAACGCGCTCGTATAAGTCTTCAGCATTATTTATCTCTGCCAAGATCGCCTGATGTGCAGGCTCGCGCTCAATTTTATCTGGGGCAGACTTTTTATTTTACCGGAGATTTCAGAGACGCGTTATTTGAATTTTTAGCATTCAGACCTTTTCACCCTGCAGAAGCAAACAGCTGGATAGATGCCGTTCTCGCGGCTATGGTTCATTAGTAATATAATGTTTATTTAGTATCAAAAGAAAAAACACCCGACCTTGCAGAGCGGCCTTCCGCACGCAGCTTTGCTTCTTCATAAAATAGTTTCGCGCATATGTCATTTGAATCAAAATCCATTACTTTTTTAAAACGTTCGGCGGCAGTTTGGTAGTTTTCTGTATGAAAATTCTTTACCGCCGATTCAAATACCTCACGGGATTTCAGTTTTCGTTTACGCATATTATCGGGCAGAACATCCAGAATTTCATGAACGCCGACTGTTTCGTGAGAACCTGCCGGTATTACCAGCCCGATAAAGCGGGAATCAAAATTCCGTTCGTTATCAGAGATTTCCTGTATCATGTCAGAACTTACCAACATTCCGGTTTTTAACTGTTTGTTTAACCCCTCAATGCGAGAGGCTGTGTTGACATGTTTAGAGATGACCGTACTGGCGTAATGTTCCGTATCGCCGATGACACCCATCATGACATTTCCGGTGTGCGCTCCAATACCTATACCGATTCCGTCTATGCCGTCTGCGATTCTGGTCGATTCATCAATAATCAATGTACGGTAAATCTCTATACCCGCCCTTACAGCATCAACAGCGTGTTCAAAAAGAACCATTGCGGAATCCCCCATGTATTTATCGACAAAACCATTATGTTTTTGAATAATCGGACCTGCCATTCCAAATACTTTGTTTACAAAATCAAATGTTTGTTTTACCGATTTCATCTGGGATTGAATAGAGAAAAAACGTACGTCAAAAAACAGAACGGTAATAACGCTATGAATGGAGTCCCCTAATTTTAAGTTGGTTATGCTGTCAACGCCGAGTATTTTTACAAATTGGAAAGGCACAAAATGCCTGGTTGCCTCGTTTAACTGTATAACCTCATTCGTGTTTATTTCTATGAGGCGATGCTGCCGGGAAATGATTAAGGAAAGTATGATCATTAACGCCGTGCCTACCAGCATCAGAATAAGCGCCATGATGTACAAATCTCTGTAAAAGACATGGAACGGCGTCATAGACCCGATGTACCAGCCGTTATTGAGCTGTCTAAAAAACGCTATATGCCTGATGTTTTCGGAATCTGTCAAGCTGACAGCGGTTACAGTTTTTCCATCCGCCAGCATTGCCTGAATATTTGCATATTCACTGTTCACTGAATCCATTCGTTTACCTTTGAATGCAGCGTTAGGGTGGGCAATTATTTCAAATTCCTGGTTTATCAATATGCCGTAACCCGAATCGGAAAGGCGCAGGGTTTCTACATATTCACCTAACTGCTCCAAGTGTACGTCAATGGAAAGTACGCCGAAGGATTCCCTTTCAGCATTAATGAGTTCCTGTGAATAGGAAATAATAACCTCTCCGGTTTCCGCATCCACATATGGAACGGTTTCCGCCAATTCCCCATGTTTTTCTTTGGCGGCAATATACCACGGGCGTTGCTGCGGCACATAATCCGGCGGCGGTTTCCAGTTGGTTCCGTCAAGGTAATCCCCCCGGATATAGCCGTAAATCCCGTAGAATCCATAAACAATATCTTCGTTGCTTTCAAGCCAATCGGTTATATCGACCATAAAGCCGTGGATAATGTCCTGGCTTTCGTCGCCGGCGATTAATCGCTGTATAGTAAAAGCAGACTGAACCAGCGTTGTTGCGGATTCGCGCAGGTTTGACGCTATTGTCAGTTCCGCAGTACGCAGCAATTCATGCGCTTCACGGGTAAGGTGGCGGCGCAGAATATTATTTGTGGCGACAAAGCTTATGGTGATCATAAGGATAAATGCGAAGCATACAAACAGTACCTGCCGATAGCGTACGCTATGATTTGGTTTTTTCATGTTTCTTAATACTCCGTGTCTCTGTCTCCCATATTCCCCTTCTACTTTTATCTATATATTTTCTTCACCAATATGATATAATGCAGGAGTTAGCAGATATATCTGCCAAAGGGTATGATTTATCAAAAAAACATCTACCAAAAGGTATAATTTTAGGATTATTGAGTACAGCATGGATAAGAAATTGAACTTGGCGCAAATCGCTTCTTTTCTCGCCCTGCTCTGCGTTTTTGTAGGCTACTATCTTACCCTAACCCTGCGTGAATTATTATTCCTTGTTTCGATAAGCCTGCCTGTATGGAACTACCCGCTTGGTTTTATCGGGGCTGCGATTGGCGCGTTTTTGTGCTCGCTGTTCCTGCCTTTCAGGAACAAAGACGGCCTTGTAAAAGACGGTCTTCTTTCCGCAAAGACAGGCAAACCTCTGTTTGCCGGTTTTGCGTTTATCCTGTTGATAACCCTTCCTCAAATAATCATCCGGTCTATGGGTGTTGAATTCTGGGCAGGCTCATTTGCGGCGCTTGTTATTCTCCCAATCAGCACGGGAATACTTTACCCCTTGTCGCACGGGGTATTTTTCCTCAGCGGCGGAAGGTACAAAGGATTTTTGCTCTCTGTCGCCTTAATCGGCGGGGTCTTAATCCGATATTTTACCATGCCAATATTGGAAACTTCAGAACCGGCTGTCGTAATGAATGTTCTGTTTGGGGTGATAAAATGGCTTCTTGTTGCGGCGGCTTTATTCTCTGCAATATGTATTACGCTTATTAAAAAGAAAGAAACACAGCAAACGTCGCAGCAAGCGCCGCTACGAGCGTTGGAAAAACCGGCAATAAAAATAACAGACACTCCGCTCATTATTCGCCTGATAGGTCTTGCGGTGTTGTTTAATATCATTAATTCTACTGTAGAGATGAGTCTGTTTCCTCTTAGGGAGGGTAATGCCGCAAAGCTCGAAGGTTTTTTTATTTATGTAACGGCGGCGGCGGTTCTTCTTTGCGCCTTTTTTGCAGAAAAATCCATAAGCGGGTTTTTTCGAATATTCATTCCGTCTGTGATAGTTCTCTTTATTTTGCTTCCTATTATGGTATTGTTCGGAGAAATTGATTCTCCTTTGATTATGGTTATGAGTATTCTTATGGCAATTTTCCATTTTACAGTATGGGCGGTTTTCACGGCAGCTGTTATGAAAAGTTATGCCGGTGGTTTTAGTTTTTACTTAGCCACTACGTCGATTTATCTTACCATGTTCGTTTCGTATTTCAGTCTTATAATCAACCGCATTCTGCCCGGCACTATGGAAGCCACGATAGGGGTAATGCTGGTAACGGCTGCGGCTTTTGTGTCATTGGCAATCCGAATTGTGTATCCAAAACCCGTTCTGCAAATAAAAAATCATGACAAGCCAACACATTCTGCGACGCAGAATGCGACACTGCCCGCCAGTTACGAGGCTATTTTCGAGGAACGCAATCTTTCCAACCGGGAAAAAGAAGTAGCGCGTTTACTTTTAACTGAAGGTCTGGGGAAAAAAGAAATCAGCAACAGGCTTTATATTTCTCCTGGTACTGCTAAAAACCATATAATCAATATTTATAAAAAGTTCTCCGTTAACAGCCAAAGAGAGTTCATGGCAAAATTTGTTTCAGTGTAATACTACAGTTGGAGTTGTGATATGACAAAAGATGTTGATGATCACTCATTGAACGATCAGACATTAATTTACCAGCTTGACGGGCGGCCAAGTTTACGTGCTGCTATCCCCATTGGCTTACAGCATGTGTTCGCGATGTTTATCGGTAATCTCGCGCCAATTTTGGTAGTGGCAGGGTTAGTTAACAGCACTACAGGTATGCCGGTTGTAACAGCGGAACAAAGAGTGCTCATGATACAGTGCTGTATGTTTGCTTCCGGTTTGGCAACTTTGCTTCAGATATATCCGATAAGACTCGGTAAAATTCAATTTGGATCAGGTCTTCCAATTGTTATGGGAACATCTTTTGCCTTTATACCGGCAATAAGCAGAATTGGTATGGAGTATGGGATCAATGTCGTACTCGGTTCGGTTATCGCAGGAAGCCTTGTAGAACTTTTAATGGGCTTATACATTAAGCACCTTAGAAAATTTTTTTCTCCCATTGTTATCGGTTCAGTCCTTATGTCTATCGGTTTGTATCTTATGCCGGTGGGAGTAAGTTATTTTGCCGGCGGTGCAATGGCCGAAAATGCTTACAGAACGCAGCAAGATCTGATTTCCCGAGGGCTGGAAGTTCCGGCAAATGTGGCAGCATTGGCTTCGCAATTCGCTTCGTGGCAGAATCTTTTAATGGGCGGCGTAGTATTACTTACAATCGTCATTATGCAGCGCTTTGGAAAGGGAATTCTTAAAGTGTCCGCTATTCTTATAGGTATAATCGCGGGATATATTCTGGCAATCATTTTGGGGCAGGTAAACTTCGCCGCTGTTGCAGATGCGAATATTGCCGCCGTCCCCATACCTTTTTTAATAAGACCGGAATTTAAAATCGGCCCCATTATTGCTGTCTCGATAATAGTAATTGTATCGGGAATTGAAACAATGGGTCATATAAACGGAATGACTGTCGCGGTTTGGGACAGGCAGGCTGCAGACAAAGAAGTACAGGGAGGTCTATTGGCGGACTTTGCGGGAAACCTGCTTGCCGCATGTTTTAACACATTGCCAAACACTTCGTTTGGGCAAAATGCCGGAATTGTCTCCATGACCAAAGTTGTTAACAAATTTTGCATTTTTATATGTGCGCTTACTCTTATACTTGCGGGATTGTCTCCAAAAATCGGAGCGGTATTGTCCGTTATGCCCTCAAGCGTGTTGGGCGGTGCGGTAATAACAGTATTTGCAATGATTATGCTGAACGGATTAAAAATGATTTCTAAGGCAGGTTTCTCTGAAAGAAATGTTTTAATTCTTGCCCTCACCTTTGGCGTTGGTTATTCAATCGGAAACAACCGGCTTTTGATAGAAAATCTGCCTTTAGTATTGAGATACATTTTTAACAATCCCACTGTTGCGGTCTGTCTTATTTCTATAACGCTAAATTTTATTTTCCCGCCGGATAAAGTAAATATTTAAACCGATTTTGCCAGTTTCCGTACAGCTTTAAAAATATTTTCATATCCCGTACACCTGCAAAGGTGGCCGGAAAGCGCCTTGCGCAGTTCTTCGTCGGTGTACTCTTTGCCGGAAGTTATAATCTCCTGAGCGCTCATGATAAAGCCGGGCGTACAGAAGCCGCATTGAACCGCGCCCTCGTCGATAAACGCTTGTTGAATCGCCGCAAGTTCACCGCTTATGCTGACAAGTCCTTCTGTGGTGGTAATCTCTTTGCCGTCAGCCCAGACTGCAAGGTAGATACAGGAGTTAAAACATTTCCCGTTGATGAGCACATTGCATGCGCCGCACTCGCCTACCTCACAGCCTTTTTTTACGCTTGTAAGAGTGTAATCATTTCTGAGCATATCCGTAAGAGAGGCTCTTATATCTACATAGGTTTCTGTATCTGCGCCGTTTATTTTACAGCGTATAAGTTTTTTCGTTAAACTCATATTCCCGCCCTCTTGATTGATTCACCAATGGCGCGCCTTGCCAATTCTTGTGCAAGATGAAGGCGCAGTTCTGCGCTTGCACGCCAGCTTGTCCGCGGGTTGATGTCAGCGGTTACGGCAGAGGCGGCGGCGTTTATTGTTTCTTCGTTTGCGGGGCGGCCTGCGGCGGCGGCTTCGGCGGAAGGAGACCTCATGGGGACAGGCCCTGCTACACCGTAGGCA
>Ga0099364_10009226_pt1 | contig 13711 bp, 14 predicted proteins | sample TergutTh196P3_FD_73070 | JGI IMG/M metagenome (GOLD analysis project Ga0099364, IMG submission 73070) | Microcerotermes parvus P3 segment gut microbial communities from Pointe-Noire, Republic of the Congo - Th196 P3 | ecosystem: Host-associated > Arthropoda: Insects > Digestive system > Gut ...
ACAGTGGAAGATTATATGTACAAGGAAGGCAGGTTCAGGAGCCTTACAGGTGCTTCACCTGACAGAGCCGCAGCACTTCTGGCTGTAGCCAAGGCTCATACGGAAAGAACCTGGAGGGAATACAAGTATCTGGCTGAAAGGCCGTTCTAAGGTTTAACGGAGGCGGGGAGTGTTTATTGCTCTCCGCTTTTCATTGCCCATACAGGGGGATCTATGTCTGATGTTTTTAATAAGGTAGTCTCCATTTTTTCCAAAGACGGCGATGGAGACAAGGATATTCTTCTCAAGCATTTGGCAAAAGAGCTGTCCCAAAACAAGTATGCGAAATTTTTCCGGGCAAAACAGACAGAAGCAGATATATCCCTAGGGCAGTATTTTTACAGTATTTACAAGGCTATTTATCCGCTTCAGATTTTTTTAAGGGATCCTGAAAGAGATATTAGGTTAAGGCGCATTACACTCGAAGCCTTTCTTGACAAGCAGGTTATGGATGTAATTAAAAAGCTCAGCCCTGAGGCAATTGCAGAAAGAAAAAAAAATGCCGGAGATGCAATAGTAAATCAACTAGAAGAGGATCTTTCGGTTCTTATAATGGGCTTTGACAGTCCAAAAGTTGCGCAGGCAGACAGAATTTACAGTCTCTTAATATCCATGAAGCAGTTTGTGTTTTTTAATTATTCCAGCCTCTTGAGGAAATTTGATCCGGAATTGAACGAGGGCGATTTTACAACCATACCAAAATTTGTTCCTGTAGCGGGAGAAATTATTCTACCGGATCTCTCTTCCTTTGTTAATGTGCTTCCTCCTCTGGATGCTGAGGAGGGCGACTGGGCGGCTGTTTTTGAGATTTTAAAATACTGCAAGGGCGGGACGAATGTAATTCCTCCTGCGTTATGGAACAATATTCTAATAAGCTTAAGCGATGTTAAACATTCCAGAATAATCGACTTAATGGGAAGAATGATTACCGGTAACCCAATTCTAGATATTAAGACCAGGGTGGTAAACGAGAATCTTTCATCCCAATGGCTGGAAGAGAGAACCGCCGAAGTAAGGGAGATTATAAACAGCATTCATGGCAGTCAAAAACAGGCTCAAATTAATGCACTGGAGAAAGCCGTCTTTGGCGGAGGCGGGACAACAAGGCTTCATTATTATACAAAGGAGAAGGGAAAGGTCTTTCTGGACAAAAACCTTGACACTTATATTTTTGCACCGGCATTGAATCACCTCTATTCATTTTTTCAAGACTACCTCCAAAAAGAAATACATGAGTTATGCGATATTCTCCTTGTGCGCGGAAGATGGACACAAAATACAGCCTCCAGGGCAATGTCGGAAGCTTACCATGAGATAGCCGCAATTGCCCCGCTTATTACCGAGCTCGATGATTCCCTGGAAGACAATGGAAGCAACGGCTCAAGGCTAAAGGGAGCCTTGCTCAGGGTGGACAGGGACAAGACCCAGGCGCGTTATATTAACAGTATTGTAGGCTCGGTTAATGATGAAGCTCTGGATATGATTAATCAGGCAGTGCCTCCCCTCATTGTTGTCGGCAAACATTTTAAAATGCTCATCGAGGATTATGATAAAAAGCCTTTTGAGCTGATGATGAACTGGAAAGAGTTAAGCCTTGCTTCCACTAAGATTCCCATTTTACAGCGCATGACAGACATGTATAAAAAGATCAATTACTTCGTACAGTTAATGATAATGGAAGCAAAGTCTCTGGAAGAAGAGGAATAGTTCTCTTAGCTAAAGAAATTTAAGTTTCCTGTCCTGAAATTTTTGTTTTTGCCATGTTCCAAAATGTTTCCATCTGCTCCATGTTTTCGAATTTCATTTCTATATTTTTTTCCCTCATATTTCTTTCCACATAACGGAATCTTTCGCTAAATTTATTGTTGGCTCCATGCAGAGCCAAAGAGGGATCCACCTTTAAAAAGCGGCAGAGATTTACAACAGAAAAAAGCAGATCTCCCAGCTCCATTTCCAATGCCTTATTGGAGCTATTATTTTCTTCCCTCATTGCTGCTTCTGCTTCTCCCAGCTCCTCCTTTATTTTATCTATTACTCCGGAAGTATTTGGCCAGTCGAAGCCTACCTTTTGTGCTTTCTTCTGTAGTTCCCTGGCTCTATCCAGGGGAGGAAGCCCCTTCTTTACTTCGTCCAGTATAGAATCTTTTGGAGGTCTATTTTCCTGCTCCACCTTAATTTTTGCCCAATTATCCAGAATCTCTTTTGTGCTTATATTACCGTCACTATCTTCCCCAAAAACATGGGGGTGCCGGCTTATTAGTTTTTCGCATACTCCTTCCAGTACATCGGACACAGTAAAAAGATTTTCTTCCTCATGCATATAGGAGAGCATTGTTGCAAGAAGGAAAATGTCGCCTAATTCTTCTTTTATATGTTCTGAATTTTCTTCGTCTATGGCTTCAATACATTCATAGGTTTCTTCTATTAAATCGCTTCTAAGGGTTTTTGCTGTCTGCTCCCTGTCCCATGCGCAGCCATTAGGAGAGCGCAGGCGGATCACTATATCGTATAACTTATTAAATGCATCTTTCTCATTCATATTAATTTCCTTTTTCCCCATGTATTCAATAAATTTTCCGGCTTTGTTGTTAAGGCTAAAAGGAGGAGCTCTGCAGCCGCATCAAGTGCAATATTTAAACTTTCTGTTTCCTGAGAGCTAAAATTGGAAAGTACCCAGTCTATTACAGCTTCTCCTTCCTGGTTTGGCCTGCCTATGCCAATTCTAATACGCCAGAAATCGGGGCTCCCAAGACAGGCCTTGATTGAACGAAGACCGTTATGGCCGCCTAGTCCGCCGCCGAATTTTAGGGAAATGGTTCCCAATGCCAATTCCAGCTCATCATGGATAATTATAATATTTTCATGTTTTATTTTGAAAAAAGAAGCAGCCTCCGATATCGGTTCACCTGAAAGGTTCATATAGGTTTCCGGTTTTATGAAATGCAGCCTCCCCTCCAATTGATTAACCGGGATCCCCTCGCAGGCATTTTCGGCAGAGGCAGGAAGATAGCTCCCAAGACTCTTTCTCTCCATAGGTGCATAAAGACCTCTGAATTTTTTTTGCCATGAGAGCAAATTGCTAAAGGGTGGTTTTTCTGATAACATGAATCCGGCATTGTGGCGGTGACGGGAATACTTCTTTCCGGGATTCCCCAGAAAGCCTGAGAGTTCAATCATTATTGAATTTCATCACGTCTTATAATTACCCTGCTGATCAGCCCGTAAGAAACGGCTTCATCGGCATTCATCCAGTAATCCCTGTCTGTGTCTATTTCCACCTGTGCTTTAGGATTTCCTGTTTCTTCGGAGATGAGGATATTTATTTTTTCACGGAGTTTTTCAAGCTCCCTTGCATGGATTTCTATATCTGTTGCAACACCCCTTATTCCCGACAGGGGCTGGTGGATCAGGTAATGACTGTTGGGCAGTCCCAGCCTGCGTTCCTTAGGGCTTGCAAGCTGAATAATGGCTGCGGCACTTGCCACCAGCCCCATTCCAATCGTCCAAACCTGCGGCTTAATAAAACGTATCATGTCAAAAATTGCATAGCCTGCATCTGCATCTCCGCCGGGCGAGTCGATAAAAATGCGTATTGGCTCATCTCCCATTTCTTCCAGTAAGAGAAGATGTCTAATTGTTCTTTCTGAGAGTTTTTTATTTATTTGCCCGGAAAGAAGAATGGTTCTTGTTTTTAACATTCTGGCAGAAATGGAATTCTTCCTTTCCTTGTCCGCCTTGCCGTTTGAGTTTAATTGTTTCATAGATTAAATATATTGTTTTTTCCATCCTTAATAAAGCCCTGTTAATTCATATAGAATTATTTATATAATGTATCATGAAAGATTTACCCAATCCCCAAAATATTAAAGCTCTTGCCCTTGATCTGGACGGCACCCTTCTTGGAAATAATGCCAATTTAACCGAAAGAAGCATTAAAGCAATAAAAAAATGCAGGGAGATGGGTATAAGAATCATTATTTCAACAGGCCGTGTAATAGATGCAGCAGAACACTTTCGCAAGGCTCTTAATGCCGAAGGCCCCATGATTTTTTTAAACGGCTCCATTATTGCGGACATGGACGGGGAAGGAATAATTAAGACCACTTTCATGGATAAAAGAGCCGCTGAATACTGTGTGGATCTTGCCCTGGAACATGGAATTTACTGCCAGATGTTTGTTCAATCCGATCCTGCCACGACCGAAGAAAAACCAAAAATATCTCTGCTGGCAATTAAGGACTGCCCTGAAAGGATGTATTATCATGGTAAAACAGGTATATTGTCGGAAATAAGTGATATTAAAAAGCTCCTTTTCAATCCGGATTTTGACAGGGTAATAAAAACAATGTTCATTTGTGAGCCGGAGGTTCAGTCCCTTATATGTCCGGGGCTTTTTAAGAACATAGGAGATAAGGCCTATATTGTTCAAACATATAGAACCTATATAGAAATTTTAAATAAAAACATTTCCAAGGGAAGGGCTCTGTCTCATATAATGGATGAATTTTCCATATTGCCTGGGGAAATAATCGCTTTTGGAGATGAAGAAAATGATATTCCCATGTTTGAAGTAGCAGGGTATTCTGTTGTTCCCTCAAGTGCGAAGGAAAGTATAAAAGCCAGGGCAGATTTTATTATTGGAGCCAACGATGATGATGGAGTTGCCGCCTTTCTTGAAGATCTTTTTAGTTTTTAATCCCGGTAATCCCAGTCCCGGGTCTTCCGGCATTGTCTCTTTCGGTACTCTAGACTAAAAAAAGTTTTTATGGCATAATTTCCCATGGAAGCCCACAATAATAATTTAATCATTAATGATTCATTATCTTATGACGATGTACTCCTCCAGCCGGGGTATACTGATGTCCTGCCCAGAGATTGTGATGTAAGTACAAATCTCTGTAAATCTTTAAAACTCAATGTTCCCATTATTTCTGCAGCCATGGATACAGTTACCGAAGAGAAACTTGCCATTGCCCTTGCCCTTGAAGGGGGTGCGGGAGTGATTCACCGTAATTTGAAACCAGAAGAGCAGACAAGGCAGGTAAGCAACGTTAAGCGCTATCTTAACTGGATAATAGAAAATCCGGTAACGGTAAGGGACAATGTTTTAATCGGAGACTTAAAACTGCTTCTTGGAAAGTACAATGTTTCCAGTGCGCCGGTTTTAAATTCAAAAGGAAAGCTTGTCGGCATAGTTACAGGAAGGGATCTTCGTTTTTGTACCGATGATTCCCTTAAGGTAAGCGAAGTAATGACAAGGAAGGTCATTGTGGAACATGGCCAGGCTTCAGAAGCCAGTGCCAGGGAGAAGTTTGACAAATACAGAATAGAAAAACTCCCCGTTGTAAATGACTCCAATATGCTTACAGGCTTAATTACCGTAAGGGATATGGAAAAGAGGGAGCTTTATCCCAGAGCTGCTGCAGATCATGCCGGAAGGTTAATTGTAGGAGCCGCAGTTTCACCAATGGACTACAAAATCCGTGTTCCCATGTTAAAAATGGCAAGGGTGGATTTTGTTGTTGTAGATACGGCTCATGGAGATTCTAAAAATGTACTGGATGCAATTAAGGATATAAAAAAGAATTATGAGCTTCCTGTTATTGGAGGAAATGTTGTTTCCGCCGAAGGAACTAAGAGGCTTATAGATGCAGGAGCCGATGCTGTTAAGGTCGGGATCGGACCGGGCTCCACATGTACCACCCGTGTTGTTGCCGGTGTTGGTGTACCTCAGTTTACCGCCGTATATGATTGCGCAAATGAAGCCAAAAAAAGCGGCATACCTATAATTGCTGACGGAGGCATAAAGTATTCCGGAGACATTACCAAGGCCATTGGTGCCGGTGCCGATATCGTTATGATCGGCAATCTTTTCGCCGGGTTAAAAGAGGCACCCGGACAGGAAATTATTTTTGACGGCAGATTTTATAAAACCTTCAGGGGAATGGGAAGCCTGGGTGCCATAGATGATGGTTCAGGTGATCGTTACCATATGAGTAAGGATGAAGCTCCCGCTCCTGAGGGCATAGAAGGCAGGGTTCCGTATAGGGGGGAATTAAAGGATTTCCTTTACCAGCTTATAGCTGGTCTTAGAAAGGGAATGGGATACTGCGGCTGTAAAAACATAGAAGAGCTGAAAAATTACAAGAAATTTGTGAAGATCAGTGCAGCAGGTTTAAGGGAAAGTCATCCCCATGATATAACAATTACACATGAGGCGCCGAATTATTCCAGATCCTGATCTTAAAAAGAAACTTGATGATCTATACCTTTTAGTAAATGTTCCGGAATTTTTAGACAGGGATCCCCTTAAATTTCCTCATAAATTTAAAAAAAATAAAGACAGGGAAATTGCCGCCTTTTTAGTATCCGCTATTGCCTGGGGAAATAGGAATATGATTCTTAAATCCGCAGAAAAAATTTTTGGGTTTTTGGGGAATGAGCCATATAAATACATTATGGAAGGTAGTTTCCATAATGTAAAAACTTCGATTAGGGTTAATGGTTCAAAAAGGGGAAAATCCATTCATAGAACCTTTTTCGAGACGGATCTGCTTTACTTTTTAAAGGGATTGAGGGAATGTTACAGGAATTTTGGAAGTCTTGAAAAACTTTTCTCTTCTGTTCCCGATCTATGGGAAGGTATAAAACTCTTTAGGACTACCATGGCAAAGGGAAATGGTAAAGCTTATTCAAAGCATATTTCCAATCCGGATTCCGGTTCCGCCTGTAAAAGGCTGCATTTGGCCCTCCGCTGGCTTGTGCGCAAGGGGCCTGTGGATCTTGGAGTCTGGAAGAGCATATCTCCCTCCTCCCTATACATTCCCCTGGATGTGCATGTTGGCAGAGCCGCCAGAGCGCTAGGTCTTCTGGATAAGGACAGAAAAGCCAACGATAAAAAGGCAGTTATTCTCCTTACAGAAAGATTGAGGGAATTTTGCCCTGAAGATCCCATAAAATATGATTTTTCCCTCTTTGGCTGGCATTTATTATGATTTTTTTCCCCTCATAACTTGAATTTTCTTCAATATTGTAGTATGTTTATATTGTAGGGGAAATGTTCCCAAAATTTAATAAATGTTAAAAATATATTCCAGGAGATACATATGAGGAAAATTGCTTTTCTAATCTGTATTGTACTTGTTCTTTCTTTTTCGGCCTGTGATCTTATAGTTTCGGGCGACAGTTTTTTCAGGAATTCGTTTGGATCAGGAATGTCCAGAAATTATGATCCTGCCAATGTTAATATCAATGCCTCCAATGCAGGAAGCTGGGTAGACAGAGCCACAGGAAATTCCGACCTTGCCTATGTGGTTTCTTCGGTAATTAAGGATGAGCTCAACAATGGATCTTTAAGCGAGAGCGAGCAGCTAGTTCTAATAGAAGCTGGTGTAAAGCTTTCCATAGAAGCATCCGGAGTGGGGACTTCTATTTTCTCCAATGCACTTCCCCAGATAGAAAATCTTCTTGATGAGGATTTTGACGGTGATACGGTAAAAATAATTCAGGATATATTAAACGGAGTTCAACAGGATTTCCAGTCAAACAGCGGTTTAAATATTGCCGATAATTTGGCGGATATTATTGAACATGCCATTGTCACCAATGGCACTATTCCCAGTCTCTCTTCCGGTTATGTCGATAATGCCTCCCTTAACGATGTTGCACTTACAGTTGTTATTTTAACATTAGGTGTTGTGGAAGACGAATTTGACGGCGGGATTGTTACTGCGGAAACATTGAGTACATTTATTTCGGAGATAGACGGTATTTCCATTGTTCCATCAGGCGACAATGATTTATTGTCCATAGACGGACCGGTTGATGAAAAAGTAGCTGCACTGGCTGCCGTTTACAATACCCTTGCACTTGATCCTGAATTTGCGGGCGGTTTTTTGGGCGGTATAATAGGTATTTTTCACTAATTTTTTGGGAGTATGTGAATGAAAAGACTGCTATTTTTATTTCTTGCTGTTCTCATTGTCTTTCCTGTTTTTGCACAAAGACAGTCCATGCCCCGTTTTTCCATGCCTTCGGCAAGAACCAACGGCATGGGCGGGCCTCATATTGCCTTTACCGATAATATTTATTCCATGATAGTTAATCCCGGTGCCATGATGAGGACTAACGAAAGGAGTTTCGTTAACATAGCACCCTCTCTTTATAGTCCCGGATTAATGGCAGGTTTAATTAGTCCCTTAATGGGCATGACTTCAAGTAATTTTAACGATGTATTAAAAGATTTCCTAACCCCCATTGCAGAGCAGGGCGGTCAGATGGCAGTAGGTCTGGAAATGCAGGCTCTTCCCTTGATTTCTTTTGCCTCTGTAAGAAGCGGTTTTGGAATAGGGTTCTGGCAGAGAATGTCCTTTGATGTAAGATTTAACGGATTAAATTCCTATGCCGATTTTATTATGGATGTAATGGTTCCCCTGGGTTTTGGTTTTTCTATTCTAAGCAACAATAACCATGTCATAGACGCAGGTTTTACCATAATGCCCTTTGCAAGAAGCTTTAGCTATCTTGGACCAAAAAGTGCCCTGGATCTGGTGGATGATGCAAGCAGTTTCTTTAGAGATTTTGAAGCTCCCCTTATTATAGGCGGCACTATGAGCGCCGGTTTAATTTACCGCCTTGGAGACGGTTTTAGTGCAGGACTTACCTTTAACGATTTCTTTTCCTTTGGCCGGGAGATTTTTAAGTTGTCTTCCAATAACTTAAGTGCGGGTAATACCACCACATATTATGTGCCATTTACCATGGATCTTGGTGTAGCCTATAATTTCAGGTTCAACCATATATTTAATCTTGCAATTGCCGCTAGCTGGCATGATATATTAAATGTATTTAAACAGAACGATTATCTTAACAGCCGCAATTTTATACTGGATTTCAGTGCCGGTGCAGAACTGAGAATGTTTAATACTGTTAATATCCGAATGGGAATAAGGGAAATGCTTCCTGCATTGGGTTTAGGTCTGGATCTTGGGCCCTTTAAAATAGATGCATCCTGGTATGGAAGGGAAATTGGAATAGAACCCGGGGACTTCCCCATGTCCATTGCGGAAATCACTATTTCCATAAGAACCCAGCCCTCTCCCACAAGCAGGTTCTATAATAGAAGAAGTGTAATAGGCCTCTTTGGAGGGCCCGAAAATTAAACCCGCTCAAAACTGGGATCAGTTCCTAAAAGATACCTCTTCCTCCTTTTCAGAAAAACCCGGATCTGCTCCTGTACTCCTTCTAATTTCGGGGGGAGTGGATTCCACCGTCTTGGGCGCTCTTTTATTAAAAGCCCTTAAAAGTGAACAGGTGCATTTAATGTACATGGATACCGGTCTAATGAGGAAGAATGAATCGGTCTATGTAAAGAAGGTACTAGAAAAGCTTGGAGCCAAACATATCCATATAATTTCCTGTGAAAATGATTTCCTTCGTGCATTGAAGGGAAAAACAGATCCGGAAATAAAACGTAAAACAATTGGTGATCTTTTCATTAAAATTCAGGAAAGGGAAACCAAAAAACTTGGTCTTGGTGCGGATTATTTTCTGGCTCAGGGTACAATATATCCGGATGTAATAGAGAGCGGCAGCTCCAGCTCTCCTGTAATTAAGAGTCATCATAATGTTGGAAGTCCCCTTGTTGCCGCAAAAAGAAAGGCAGGTCTTGTTATTGAACCTCTGGAAAAACTTTATAAGGATGGGGTTCGCTCCCTTGGCCGCTATTTAGGTTTGGAAGATGAAATAATAAACCGTCATCCATTTCCGGGTCCCGGATTGGCAGTAAGAATTCTTGGGGAAGTAACAAAGGAAAAATGTGATATTCTCCGTGAAGCCGATGCCATTTTTATTGAAGAGTTAAAGAAAAGAAAATCATCATCGGGGAAATCCCTTTATAATGAAATATGGCAGGCCTATGCCGCCTTGCTTCCGGTAAAATCAGTTGGAATAAGCAGAGATCAAAGGGGAGACAGGCGCAGTTATGGCTGGGCTCTTGTATTAAGGGCAATTAACAGCACCGATGCAATGAGTGCCAAGGTATATCCCTTTCAAAGCAAGGATCTTCTGGAAATTTCAGAAAGGATTACAAAGGAAGTGCCGCAGATTAACCGGGTTGTTTATGATATTTCCAATAAACCACCGGCTACCATAGAGTGGGAATAGGGTGAATATCCTGTCTCTTTAGATCGGTCTTACCGCAGAAAGCTTCCTTAGGTTCTGTAGAATACCCTTCATTTCATATTTGTGTTTTCTATTTCGGTAATTTCCGCTACCTTTGGGCTGGATGAACCATCTACAAATTCCAGACTTATCCATTCAGCTAGGATCTTTTTTGCGAGTTCAAATCCTATTACCCTTTCTCCCATACAAAGTACATTGGCATTATTGCTTAATACCGACCTTTCTGCCGAATAATTATCATGACATACAGCCGCTCTTATGCCCTTGAATTTATTTGCAGATATTGCCATTCCAATTCCCGTGCCGCAGACAAGAATGCCCTTTTTTGTGTAGGAGCTGTCAATTATTTTTTGGCAGACTCTTTTTGCAATTGAAGGATAATTTACGGTATCTTCCGGACTGCTGCAGCCCATATCTTCTATATTAAATCCTTTAGTTTCCAGCAATTCTATCAAGACATTCTTCATGGAAATTGCGGCATTGTCGCAGCCAATAACAATTGTTTTCATTTTAATACTTCCATTATACCGTCCGCCATTGCGTTTAATATGAGAAAGCAGGAAACCGCACCTGCATCCAGTACTCCCCTTGAACGTTCTCCCAAACGGCTTGAACGTCCGTATTTTGCAATTAGATCCCTTGTCGATTCCTTTCCTTCTTCTGCAGCTTTTTTCATTAACTCCAAAGCCTCTGAAAAATCCCTTCCTTCTTTGGCTGCATTTTTTAGTGCTTCATTAGCAGGAAGGAGGCAATCCATTAAGGTCTTGTCTCCTACTTTGGCTTCGACAATTTCTGTTAAGGATAAATACCCTGCATCCAGCATGGCAGAAAAGCTGTTTAAATCAATTTGCAGATCATCGCGGCATTTTTTCGCTGCGTCTCTTTCTCCCTCTTCGGCCATATTCATGAAAATACTTCCGTAAATTGGTCCCATGGAACCGCCTATCTTGGAAAAAAGAAGATCTCCCAGCTTATATAGTCCTTGGGTGAAAGAAATATCACTATCATTTATTTCTACACCAAACATACCAAAGCCCTTGTTCATGTTCATGCCATGATCTCCGTCTCCAATGAGTCCGTCCAGTTCACTCAGGTAATCCTTGTTTTCCTGTATGGTTTCAATCATTTTTAATAGTATTGTTTTTCCGTCTTTGTTAAAAAAAACCTTCAAACTCCTCTCCTTATATGTCCTAAGAAAACTGTTTTAATCCGGGGCTATTACATGGAGCATCGATTAATTTTTTTAATTCATCATCAAGCTTCATTATTGAAAGGGTCGCTCCCATCATATCAAGGGATGTAAAATAATTTCCCGTATAGCTTCTATGAATTTTTATTCCTTTTCCCGAAACTATTTTTTCTATTTCATCATAGAGGACATAGAGTTCCATAATGGGAGTGGCTCCAAGACCGGATACAAGGATGACTACCTCGTCTCCTTTTGTAAAGGGAAGGTCTGGCAGTACAATGTTCACTAGGCGTTCTGCCATTTTAGAGGCCGATTCCAGCGGACATACCTCTATGCCCGGCTCTCCATGATGACCAATGCCCACTTCCATGGTTCCGCCCTTTATTTCAAAATTTGGATGTCCTACAGCCGGAAGGGTACAGGGGGTTATTCCTATACCTGCGCTTCGGCAATTATTAACCGCTCTTTGTGCAATGGCAATTACATCATAAAGGCTGGCTCCTTCCGCTGCCCTTGCTCCCGCCACCTTCCACATGAATATTTCTCCGGCACCTCCCCGGCGTTTCTCCCTTTCATCCTTTGATGCAGAGGGAACATCGTCATTCGCAACTACGGTTTTTACCTGAATGCTCTCCTTTTCTGCCATCTTAATTGCCATTTTTACATTCATGTTATCGCCGGAATAATTTCCATAAAGGCAGGCAACACCCTTTTCGCTATTGGCAGCCCTGAAGGCATCCAGAAATGCGGCAGCGGAGGGAGAAGTGAAAATTTCGCCTACCGCAACCGCATCACAGAGGTTTTCGCCTATATAACCTATAAAGGCCGGCTTATGTCCGCTGCCGCCGCCGGTAACTATGCCTGTCTTTCCATGGGGTATTTTTACACGCCTTATTACCCTTGGATTGCCGGTTGGGGCTGCAATGTCTGCGTGGACTTTTAGAAAACCCTTTAACATTTCATCCACTATATCGTCAGGATTGTTTATTATTCTCTGCATTTTTATCTCCTCTTTATTTTATGGTATAACCGCCGTCTACAAGCAGATTATGCCCTGTTATCATTGCCGCATTATCGCTGCAAAGAAATCCGATGATAGCCGCAATTTCATCGGGCTCTGCAAAGCGGCCGGCCGGAATTTCCTTTTTGAATTCTTCTCCCACAGGCCCTTCCCAGGCTCTGCGTCCCAGTTCTGTCATGACAACGGTTGGGGAAATACAGTTTACACGAATGCCGTACTTACCCCATTCCAGAGCAAGAACCTGTGTCATGGATATAATGGCACCCTTGCTTGCACAATAGGCAACATGTCTGTCAAGGGCAATTACTCCCGCCTGCGATGCCATATTTACGATAGATCCCATTTTTTTATTTTCTATGAGATATGCACCAAAGATCTGTGCCATCATGAAACTTGCTGTTAGATTTATGTCGATTGTATTGTTCCAGATGTCTTCGCTTAATGTTTCCGCTTTTTCCAGGGCTACAATACCCGCACTGTTTACCAGGATGTCTATTTTTCCAAAGCTCTTTATGCCGGAATTTAATATGTCCTGTCTGCATTCTTTATTGCAGATATTTCCCGTTATTCCTATGTTTTTTTCTCCAAGTTTTTTGGCGAGGCTGTCCGTATCCTTGTTCAAGTCTGCTAGAATGAGGTTTACACCTTTGGAAGCGAAGTATTTAGCTGTGGCAAAACCTATGCCGGCAGCTCCTCCTGTTATTATTGCGGTTTTTCCTTCCAGAGAAAAATTTTTGTCTGTACTTTTATATGGTATCATGGCTATTATTATAGCCTGAAACTTTTAAGGTTTAAAACCCTCAAAGGTTAAAACCTTTAAGACGCAATGCATTTGTAACTACCGAAACCGAGCTTAGGCTCATGGCAAGGGCTGCAAACATGGGGTTTAATAAGGTGCCTCCGAATAAAAATAGTACACCGGCTGCTATCGGAATCCCCATAACATTGTATGCAAAGGCCCAAAAAAGGTTCTGCTTTATTGTTCTTATGGTTCTTTTTCCAAGCCGGATGGCTCTTGAAACATCCATCAAATCGTTTCTCATTAGAACGATGTCCGCAGATTCCATGGCAACATCCGTCCCGCTTCCTATGGCAATGCCTATGTCCGCCTGGGTTAGGGCAGGGGCGTCGTTTATTCCGTCTCCTACCATTGCTACATAGAGCTTATTGTGTTTGTCTGTTCCGGATTCCTGGAGTTTTCTTACTTCTCCGGCCTTGTCGGCAGGCAATACCTCGGAGATTACCCTGTCTATGCCTGTCTGGCGGGCAATTGCGTTTGC
>Ga0099364_10009227_pt1 | contig 13711 bp, 6 predicted proteins | sample TergutTh196P3_FD_73070 | JGI IMG/M metagenome (GOLD analysis project Ga0099364, IMG submission 73070) | Microcerotermes parvus P3 segment gut microbial communities from Pointe-Noire, Republic of the Congo - Th196 P3 | ecosystem: Host-associated > Arthropoda: Insects > Digestive system > Gut ...
AGCAGCACACGCCCCAGCAGCGGCTGCGACGCCGCGGGCGGACTTGGAATCGGAGCGCTGATCGTTCTGTCGGCATTGATGGTCACGCGTAAAAGACGGCGTTAAAGAAGCGCTGAATACCGGAGGGGAATCATATCCTCAATAGTACATAAGCAGCCGGCGTTTGTCCGGCTGCTTTTTTTGGGGACGCGGGATATTGAAATAAAAAATTTCTATCGTAATTTTTGTCGGAATGTGGTGTAATAATATTAACGTTATTATCAAAACAACTTGTGGACGTAGTTTGAATTATTAAAAGAAGACAGGAGCGCGCTAATGCAAAAAACAATTTTTGTGGTAGATGACAGCGGCACAAACCTCTCTATAGCGGAGGAATCTCTGGAAAAACAATACCGGGTAATAACTCTCTCGTCCGCGGAAAAAATGTTTGCGATTCTGGGCAAGGTCACGCCGGACTTGATTTTATTGGACATTGAAATGCCGGAAATGAGCGGGTTTGAAGCGATGCGGCGACTCAAAGCCGACGATTCGCACTCGGAAATTCCCGTCATATTTTTGACCGGCCACTCTGATGCCGAGAACGAGGCTCACGGCATCGAACTAGGGGCTGTGGATTTCATCGCGAAGCCGTTTTCCGAGACGGTGCTGCTGAACCGTATCAAACACCACCTGCATATTGACGACATTATTCGCGAGCGCACGGCCCAGCTTCTGCGGCTGCAAAACAGCATCGTGTTCACCCTGGCGGATATTGTTGAAAGCCGGGACTCAAATACCGGCGGACATATAGAGCGCACCACGTTTTACGTTGAGATATTAATTAACGCCATGGTGGAGCGCGGGGTGTACGCGCGCGAAATGAGCGCTTGGAACCTGGAGTCGGTCATTTCATCCACCCGCCTGCATGACGTTGGCAAAATCACGATTTCGGATTCCATTTTGAACAAGCCCGGCCCGCTGACGCAGGAGGAATTTGAGAAGATGAAAGCCCACCCCACAGCAGGCGAGCGGTTAATCGATCAAATGATCGCGCGGACGGGCGACGCGGAATTTTTACGCCACGCGAAATTGTCCGCGGCTTACCACCACGAGCGCTGGGACGGCACGGGCTATCCCTGCGGTCTGGCGGGAACGGATATTCCGCTTCTGGGGCGTATCATGGCGATTGTTGACGTGTATGACGCCCTTACTACGGAGCGACCTTACAAAAAAGCCTTTCCAAATGAGGAAGCGATTCGTATTATTAAGGGCGACGCCGGCAAGCATTTCGATCCTCAAGTCGCGGATGTTTTTTTGGAAATAAACGATCGAATTGAGGAAGCAAGAATTAAACTGGCTTTTAAGGAATCGCCGGATAAATAACCGAGGAATGATATTATGAAATGGTTGAGCGGCATGAAAATACGGAAAAAACTATTGATCGTTTTCGGGACGCTGGCTTTCATAATGATTTCCTTTGCCTTGTTTACCGTGTTTCAGATAAAAATCATCGGCGGTCACATCAACGAACTGGCTAATACCTACCGGGTAACGGAATCCCAAGTATCGGAAATAACGAATTATGCGACCCATACAATAAACGGTATTTTCGCGATGACCGCCGTGTTTGTATTTCTATCGGCCTTTGTCCTGTTGTTTATGATTGAGAATATAAGCCGGCCTATAACGAATCTGGAACACGCGGGCGACATGGTCGATAAAATTTCGGGACAACACAGCAAGATCATGGCAATAATGGATAATCTGGACTCAATGATATGCGTTTCGGATCTTAACCGTAATTTGCTTTTCGCAAACAAGCGCATGATTGAGGCATACGGCATAGAACGGGAAAACGGCTTGCAGCCGAAATGTCATCAGGCTGTAAGGAACAATATTGACCCCTGCGCCGTTTGTCAAATGCCCGAGCTTTTGTCCCGGAATGATCCCTTTCCCTGCAAGGAATTTGAATACGTTTGGGACGACGCTTTGAAAGCGTGGATTGGCGGCCAAACTTCGATTATCTCCTGGGTGGACGGCTCCCTGGTGCATTTTCATGAAATGAGGGACGTGTCGCAGAAAAAACATCATGAAGAATTGTTGGAGGAAGCTCTTGAGGCGGCGAAAACGGCTTCCGTCGCGAAGACTTCTTTCCTCGCCAAAATGAGCCACGAAATCCGCACGCCGATGAACGCGATTTTGGGCATTACGGAAATTCTGCTGATGAATGAAACCCTTGTGGCGGAGATGAGAGAGGCTTTAAGCAAAATTTACAATTCGGGCGATTTGCTGCTCAACATTATCAACGATATACTGGATTTATCCAAAATTGAATCCGGCAAACTGGAATTGGAGCTCTCCAAATATGAAATCGCGAGCTTGATATACGATACCGCGACCCTTAACATGATGCGTATTGGCAGCAAACAGATCGAGTTTAAGCTCTCAGTGGACGAAAACACGCCGAGAGTCCTGTTTGGCGACGACCTCCGCATAAGGCAGATTTTGAGCAACCTGCTCTCCAACGCGTTTAAATATACCGACATGGGGGTTGTCAGCCTGTCGGTTTCGGTTGAGGCGGGAAAAGAACTTGACGACGTCACGCTTATTTTTGAAGTGAGCGATACCGGCCACGGTATGACTAAAGAGCAGGTAAGCAAATTATTCGACGAATACGCCCGCTTTAATATGGAAGGCCACCGCGTAACCGAGGGCACGGGACTGGGTATGAGCATTACGCAGAATCTTGTGCGTCTCATGAACGGTGAGATTTCAGTAAAGAGCGAATTAGGCAAAGGTTCGGTATTTATCGTGCGCCTGCCTCAGAAAAACACCGGCTCGGAAGCCTTGGGCGCTGAACTTGTGGAAAGTCTTCAAACTTTCCGCATAAACGGCATGAATCAAATAAAAAGGGCGCGGATAATATTCGAGCCGATGCCGTACGGCAGGATCCTGCTGGTGGACGATGTGGAGTCGAATTTATACGTCGCCACAGGGCTGCTTGCGCCTTACAATTTGAAAGTCGACGCTGTCAAAAGCGGTTTTGAGGCTATTGATAAAATTAAAAAGGGCGGCGTGTACGACATTGTGTTTATGGATCATATGATGCCGAGAATGGACGGCATCGAGGCGACGAAAATCATACGCGGCACGGGGTATGGTCGCCCCATTATCGCGCTCACAGCCAACGCGATAGCAGGACAGTCGGAAATGTTTCTCGCAAACGGCTTCGACGATTTTATTTCAAAACCAATCGACGTCCGCCAGTTGAATTCCGCGCTTAAAAAATTCGTAAGGGATAAGCAGCCGCCCGAGGTCATTGAAGCGGCAAACCGGCAAAAGGATAACGCGGCGCAGGCGCAATCGCCGTTGAATCCGCGGTTGGTCGAATTCTTTTTGCGGGACGCCGCCAATGCGCTCTCGGCGGTGGAAGCGGTGTATAAAAAACAGGGCGCGTATGGCGACGAGGATATGAAAACGTATATCATCAGCGTCCACGGGATGAAGAGCGCGTTGGTGAATGTCCGCGAAGCGAAACTTTCCGAATTGGCGGCTAAATTGGAACGCGCGGGACGGGAGGGTGATACCGCCGTAATATCGGCGGAAACCTCGGCGTTTCTTGACGGGCTGAGGGCGGTAATTGAAAAGCTCTCGCCGCCGCCGCAAAAGAGAGAAGACGGGGACGGCGCAACGGCGGCCCCGGATTACGAGTATTTGCGTGAAAAATTGATTTCCATTGAAAAGGCTTGCGAAATATTCGACAAAAAAACCGCTAAAGACACAATAGCCGAGCTCAGGCAAACAACATGGCCGGCCCCGATCAAAGAACTGCTGGGGACAATGGCAAACCACCTGCTTAACGGTGATTTTGAGGAGGTCTCAAGCGCCGCGGAGCTGATACTCAAATCATAAACTTGTTTACGGCATCCGCAATCTCGTCAAAATCGCTGTGCAATAATTGCGCGGCGATGGAATTTAACAATTCTCTGGTCGGCTGCGACCAAGTTTTTTTCCTTAATTCCGCAATAGCGTCGTCCGCGGTTTTTTCGTCGTACTTCTCGCACGCCGCTTTAACGGCAAGCAGTTTTTCAATTAAAAACGGGCGGTCTTCATCCTGCGTTACGCCGCCGGTTTCCTCTTTTGGGGTAAATTCTTCAACCAATGCGCGCATCGATTCGAGAAACGCCGGAGTTTCGGATAGAATTACCCCTATATTTTTATTCCTTCCCGCCGTCTCCAATTTTAGCGCAATGGCGGAGAGTTCCTGTTTCCCTATATTTGCGAGCGTGGTTTTCATTCCATGCGTATGAATTGTGTACATACGTATATCTTCATCATTGAGCGAGCCGTTTTTTTCATTTATCGCATCCAGCACCGCGATGCATTTGGAAGCGTCTCGCACGAAAAATTCGGCAAATCGCGGATTTATGGCCTGATGCGGCTTTTCTTTTTCTGCGCAGGACCGCGCTTTTTTATCCGCCTCCCGTCTCGCCTTCTCGATGACTTCGGGCTGTTGCTTGTCGCGTATCATCTTGTTCAACACAACGTTCAATCGGCGAATATCTATCGGTTTTGAAACAAAATCGTCGAATCCGTTCGCGAGAAATACTTCAGCCTGTCCCGACACGACATTTCCGGTCAGCGCTACTATGGGATGTTCATACCCCATGCTCCGTATAATTTTCACCGCTTCTATGCCGTCCATTTTCGGCATCATATGATCCATGAACACAATGTCGTACACGCCGCCGTTTTTAATTTTTTCAATAGCCGCATATCCGCTGTTGACCGTGTCGATCTTCAATCCGTAGGGAGTCATAAGTCCCCTGGCAACAAATAAATTCGACTCCATATCATCCACAATTAAAATACTGCCGTAGGGCATCGGTTCGCGTTCTATCTGCACCCGTTTCATCTGCGCCCTGCTGCTTGAGCGGAATTGATGCAGGTTTTCAACCATTTCCCTGCCTAACACGTCGGAGTTGACCTTGCCTTGCGGCAGGGATACGGTAAATGTTGAGCCTTTGTCCGGTTCGCTCTCCACGGAAATCTCGCCGCCCATAATGTTTACGAGTTTCCGCGTAATGCTCATGCCGAGTCCGGTTCCTTCGGTAGTGCGATTGGCTTCCAGGTTAAACCTTGAATATTCATCGAACAGATGGTCTACCTCTTCTTTTGTCATGCCCGCCCCTGTGTCGGCTACGCTGAAAACCAGCGTTACATTGTCATCATTATCACCGTCAGTTTTTGTGGAAAGCGACAGTCTGACCTTGCCCTCCTTCGTATATTTGAACGCGTTGGAAAGCAAATTATTCAAAACCTGCTTGACGCGGAGTTCGTCGCCCGACAGGATCGACAGCGAATTTTCATCAATATTAAGTTCAAATTCAATCGGCTTACTGCCGATACGCATAATATTCAACTGCGCGGTATCGCTGATCAGACTCGCGGTTTCATAATTTTCAATCATCAATTCCAGTTTGCCCGCCTCTATTTTGGACAGGTCGAGTATGTCGTTGATTATTCCGAGCAGCAAGTCGCCTGAAATGTAAATTCTGTCAAAGGCTTCCCTTATTTTGGCGTCAAGCATTTCGTTCTGGAGCTGGATTTCGGTTACGCCCAGGATCGCGTTCATCGGTGTGCGTATCTCATGACTGATAGTGCTCAGGAAAACGCTTTTTGCCTTACTTCCAAGCTCTGCCTGCTCAAGCGCCACTTCCAACTGAGCATATGTATCACGGAGGCTTTCAACCATTTCATTGCGAAGCCAGGCGTTGGCGAACAGCACGCCGCCGGAGCGCAGGATGGATTCTTCTTCTTTTGTAAATAGCCGCTCGCGGCGACAATCATCAAAACCGACCTGCCCCCAAAACTGATCTTCCACAAATACCGGCACCGCTAAAAGAGATAAAACGCCCTGCGGGAGCAATTGGGCCTGTTCTTCGGGGGACATATCGCGCACCAGGTTATTAACGCAGTTTCCGTTGGATAATGTTTCCTCCCATCCGGGCACTCTTTCGTACGGTACATTGACGGTGAACTCATTGTCGTTCAGCTTTTCCACGCCTTCCGACCATTCATATAGTTGATTGCAATAAAGCTTCCCGTCTTGCGTGTGATTTTTCCAGATACGCACGCGGTCTACCATCGCAACTTCAGTCAACACCTTCATGCTTTGGCACAATGCGCTTTCAAAAGTTTCCGTATCCGAATTGAGCAGGAGAGTCGCCGCGCTGTTCAGCGCGTACAGCATCCCCTGATTGCGTTCGAGTTCATCCTGCATTTGCTTAATATCGGTTAAATCAATGCTGTGCTGGATGTGAACTACTTTGCCTCCGGGCCATTCAATATACTGGTCCGTATTTCGGTAATAACGTTTTGTTACGGTGTTGCGTTCCTCCCATACGACAGCCTTGCCCGGGTTTTTGTCAAGCTGATGGCAAGGACACCACTTGCACCTCTCCTTCAGGCCCTCATTTAAAATCTTATAGCAGGGCTGCCCGATTACATCGTCCGTTAGTCCGAAATGCTCCTTCAGATAATTGTTTATAAATAATATTTCATCGGTATCCTTATCGGAAACGTAAATCAAAGCGTCAACGTTATTCAGCACGCTTGACATAATTTCGACGGTTTTTTGCGACTCTTTTATGGCTTCATTCAACGCTTCCGTCATCCGCTTCATTTCGGTAATATCCATCAGCGCGCCCGCGACGCGGATTGCGTCTCCGTTTTCGTCGCGGATGGTTTCGCCGGAAGCGCGGAAATACGCGTACTCGCCGTCCTTTTTGAGCGCGCGGTACTCCACGTCGTAAGGCGTTTTGCCCGTCGTGTCGGTTAAATGTTTTTCAAAACAATCAAGAGTCCTGTTTTTATCATCAGGATGCAGCCGGTCGCTCCAACTGCTGAGTATATTCGGGAAATCATTCTCGTCTTTAAATCCCAACATATGCCTGAATTCGTCCGACCAATTGAAAACATTAGCCGGGTTTACCGGGTCGTTTTTCACTATCTCCATATCCCACAAACCGATTTTAGTACCCTTTACGACCAGATTTAATTTGGTTAATTGAAGTTCGTTATTTATCAGGGTATTTTTCGTTTCCGTTATATCCATCAACGCGCCGGATATACGGGTGGCGTTTCCTTGCTCGTCGCGGAAGGTTCCGCCGTAAGCCCGAAAATGCGCGTATTCACCGTTTTTCTTGAGCAGCCTGTATTCCGCGTCATAAGGAGTGTTGCCTGTTTTATCGTTTATATGCTGCAACGCGTGATCGAAAATTCTGTCTTTATCTTCCGGATGCAGCCGGTCGCTCCAACTGCCGAGTAAATTCGGGAAATCGGTCTCGTCTTTAAATCCCAGCATATGCCTGAATTCATCCGACCAAACGAAAGCATCCGCCGGGTTGAGCGTATCATCGCGCACTACCTCCATTTCCCATAAACCGATTTTAGTGGCCTGAACCACCAGGTTTAACTTGGCTAACTGAAGTTCGTTCAGTTCGCGCGCGTGATAGAGTTCCATCTCCCGCTCATGGATTTCGCTAATGTCAAAAACATAAGCGGCTATAGCGAAGCTGTCTTTATAGGGAATCTTTATAAACTCCGCGCTCAGGTTCCGTATTTTGCCCTCCATGATTAATTCCGTTTCAAACCTTACGGATCCTTCCCTTACCGCGGTAATGAATCTTTCGGTTATTGGGACTGAAGGCCGTCCATTTGATTGTAAGGGGGGTATGCTGTTATCTATGCGTTCCTGGAATCCGGCGATCATTTCCTCTTTTGTTTTAAATCCCATAAAATTAACTGCCGCGGGGTTGCAGTCAATAATTTTAAAATCGCTGCCACACAAAATTATTATATTAGGATTTGCGGCGAGCATTATTCGCATACGCTCATCCGCTTCGCAACCACATTCCCTCTGATTGGCCATATCAACCATCTCCGGCTGCTTACTCATCGGCTACGCAGTTTTGTTTCACAGCTTCAAATTTATCCCTCACCTCGTAAAACACATCCGCGATTAAGGGATCGAATTGTTTTCCGGCGCCTTCCATGATGATTTTGACCGCTTCCTCATGCGAAAACGGCTTCTTGTAGGGCCTCTCGGAGACAAGCGCGTCGTATACGTCGACGATTGCCATTATCCGCCCCTGGAGCGGTATGTTCTCTCCCTCCAGTCCGTATGGGTAGCCCAATCCATCCCAGCGTTCATGGTGATAACCCGTAAATAATTTGGCGTAGAGCAAAAACAAAGCGTCACCTGTCCGTGAAACGACTTGCTCAATAATCCGTTCGCCCTCTTTGGCGTGGGTCTTCATTATCTGAAATTCTTCGTCGGTCAATTTGTCGGGCTTGTTCAGAATAGTATCCGAGATCGCGATTTTTCCCACATCATGCAGACGCGCGGAGGAGACGAGAAGGTCCAAATCTTTTTGGAAAATCTCATCGGTGTATACGCCGCGCTCCATCATTGTTTTGAGCAGTATTTCCAAATACGCCGCCGTTCGGTCTACATGGCCGCCCGTCCTCCGGTCGCGATTTTCGACCATATCCGCCAAAACGAACACGAGGCCGTTTTGCAGTTGCTCAAGCTGTTCCGTCCTCTGCTGAAGCTGTTTCGTCCGCTCGCGGATCATCTCGTCTATCCCTAAATGGGTCTTCACATGGTTCAGCAACACCGGCGCGGAAAACGGTTTCGCGATGAAATCCACCACGCCCAGTTGAAATCCGCTGACTTCCACAGATGAGTCAGTCATTCCCGTAAGAAAAATAACCGGTATATCCACATGCGCGGCGTTGGTTTTCAAACGGCACAACGCTTCAAATCCATCAATTTCCGGCATGTCGATGTCCAATAAAATCAAATCCGGCGTGATCTTTTCCAACAGGGCGAACATTTTTTCCGCCGACGGCATGGTCATCACCTGGTAATATTCCTTCAGAGCTTCTTTTGCCATTGATAAGTTTGTATCCTGATCGTCCACCACAAAAATAGTTTTTTGCATTTGCGTACCCTTTCTTTTGCTTAGTCTTTATCTCACGCGTCTATTATAACGTTACATACGTCACATAACACCTGAATTATAAATAATACCGGAAAAGTGCCCCCGCGGATTTTGTGTCACAGGTCCGGAAATATCCCTCGCGGGGGACAGCCGGGGACGACCAGGTCGAACCCGCCGGCGCATTCGCCGTAGCCTATTCCATGCCCGCTCATGTTCCTGAAGCCCTGCCCGATATGAATTTTCCCGCGCAAACCGCGGAGCTTCCCCCGCCTTTCCATGCGATACAACGAGTGAATCAGTCCCGCGTAGCAGATGGAACAGGCGTCACGTTCCTCGGCGTATCTCGCCAGATGGCGCGCCCCGCCGGGCAGGAAGTCCGGTCTTGCGGAAATTTGCCTTTCTCCCGTTTTAATTACCGTATCGGAAATGATTTCGGATGAACCGACGCCCATCTCTCCGGCAAGCCGCAAGTGCTCGACTTCGGACGGTGAAATCCCCATTAACGAAGCGCCGTACGCGTCGATCTTTACGGGATCGCTCCCCGCGATAAGCAAATTCATTTCGAGAGGATTGCCGCCTTCCTCGAAGGAGAGATCTCCGCATAGGGCGTCGACCAAAATCAGGTCCGGGCGTATCGCCAGATTCAGCGCCGCGATTGGATGATGCAGCCCGATTCTGTGAAAACGCCGCTTCTCGCTGTCGGGTATGCAGCCTTTCAGGTTCTTGAGCGCGCAAGTCATTACCGTCTGGCAGTGTCCCTTCAGGACAGGCAGGTTTATCAGGCGGTCGCACTCAAGAGGCGAGACGCAGATTTCAAAGTTAATCCCGCCGGCGGAAACGATTCGCGTTCTGTCTTTTTTGAGGTCCAGAAGACGAACGCCGTACTTTTTCTCCAGCTCGCGGTAGCCGCAGACTTTCCATGCGCGTTCGGTGCCTTCTCCCGCCCACGCGCTCTCCATTATCGTGATGTCCGAGACGCCGCGGTCCTTTAAAAATTCTATCGTTCCGGCGACGACTCCCGGCGAGGTGGTGGCTCCGCTCGACGCGGGTTTTGCCAATACCAGATTGGGTTTGAGCGCGACTCTCATTCCCGGCTTGAATATATCCGCCGCTCCCGAGGCTTCGAGAAGCCGGCGGGCTCCTCCGAGGCCGTCCGATTCGCAGATGACGAAAATTTTGTCCTGCCGCATCTTGAACCAGTCCCCCATAATAGTTTTCTTTCGGAATTAATTATATCTTAAAGTCTGACATAAGTATTTTTCGTAATTAAAATAGAATCAAAATCCGCCCCGTTATGTGATATATTTCTTTGTGTTTATTTTTGTAATTAAGTCTTCTTCAGCGCTCTAATCAAAATCGGAAGGAAATCGAAAATAATGCTCGGCGTAACCGACAGAAACCGCAGGAAACAACTCATAATCGTGAGCGTCGTTTTTCTGGCGCTGGCTGGATATATCGCTTTTGCCGCGGGGCTGTTCGGCGATGCTAAGCGCAACGCGGCGAACATCAGCGATCACCCCATGTATTTTTCCTACCGTGACATACCGGGCGTGACGGAAGAAGAACTTGACGCAATTGAAAAAATAAAAGAGCGGCGCGGGGAGTTTGTCTACGGTATGAATTACTCGACCGAGGCATTTTTGGACGAAGGCGTCTTTGGGGGGTATTCCGCGCTCTTTTGCGAATGGCTGAGCGAACTGTTTGGAATTCCTTTCAGGCTGGTTATTGTCGAGTGGGACGATTTGATTGAGGGACTGAAATCCGGCTCGGTTGATTTTTCCGGCGAGCTCACGGCCACCGACGAGCGGCGTAAGACATATTTCATGACCGACGCCATTGCCGAACGCTCGATTAAGTTCATGAGGATAGCGGGCAGTGAAAATCTCTCCGAGCTGGCGCAGCACCGGCCCCTTCGTTACGCTTTTTTGGAAGGCACTACCGCGCACGGCCTTGTTTCACGATATATCAAAGGCAACTTCGAGGCATTTTTCATCAATGATTATGAAGCGGCCTATGAAATGCTGAAAAAAGGAGAGATAGACGCCTTTTTCGAAGACGGTCCGGCGGAAGCCGCCTTCGACGTCTACGGAGACGTGACCGCGGAAAATTTTTTCCCGCTGATATACGGCCAAGTGTCTCTAACGACTCAGAATCCCGAACTGGAGCCGGTGATTTCAATAGTGCAGAAGGCGCTGAAAAGCGGCGTCACTTATCATCTCGCCAGGATGTATAACATAGGGGAACAGGATTATTTAAGGCACAAACTACTGATTCAGCTTACGCCGGAAGAAATGGATTACATCCACGTTCACTTCGATCCGAAAAACGCGATCCCCGTTGCCGTTGAGTACGACAATTATCCAACCTGTTTTTACAACGAGCATGAGAAAGAATGGCAGGGCGTCGCCATAGATATACTGCGCGAAATCGAAAAACTCACGGGACTCGTTTTCACGGAGGCAAACGAAAATAAATTGGAATGGCCGGATATTATGAATATACTCGAAAACGGTGAAGCGGCTATGGTAACGGAACTAATCCGCTCGCCGGAGCGTGAGGGGCGTTATCTTTGGGGGGACACGGCGTACCAGCATGACTACTATGCCCTGATTTCCACCTCGGATTTCGAGGATATTGGTATTAATGAGGTCCTTCATTCAAAAATAGGCCTGATGGCCGACACGGGATATGCGGATATATTCCGGGCGTGGTTCCCGGATCACCAGTACACCACGGAATACCCCTCCACCCTCGACGCTCTCAACGCTCTCGAACGCGGCGAAGTCGAGCTGGTAATGGCGAGCCGCAATATTCTGCTGAACGCCGCTAATTTTCTTGAGCGGCCGGGTTTCAAGGCTAATATAGTCTTTAACCATACTTACGATTCCATGTTCGGTTTTAACATCCGGGAAACAACGCTCCACTCAATTGTCTCCAAGGCACAGAAGCTGATTGACACAAACGAAATATCCGACAAATGGGCGCGGCGCGTCTTCGATTACCGGGGTAAAATGGCGCGGGCACAGCGCCCGTGGTTGATAGGAATGTCCGTCCTGCTGCTCTGCGTGCTTTTCCTTCTTTTTATAATGCTCCAAAGGCGGGTGCGCGAGGGAAAAATTCTTGAAATGATTGTACAAGAGCGTACCAAGGAGCTTGAGATACAGGCACAGGTGGCCAGGGAAGCATCCGAGGCGGCCATGACGGCCTCACGGACAAAGAGCGAGTTCCTCGCGAATATGAGCCACGAGATCCGCACCCCAATCAACGCGGTAAACGGCATGGTCACAATCGCGCGCGCAAGCGGCGACATGGAGCGGATATACGACTGCCTGGACAAGATTGGAATGGCCTCCCGGCAGCTTTTAGGGATTATAAACGACATTCTGGACATGAGTAAGATTGAGGCGAAAAAATTCGAGCTGTCCAATGAGCCTTTCGCGCTGAAATCGGTGGTTCGCAACGTCTCCGGCATCATAGGCGTCCAGGCCGCTGAAAAGAATCAGACATTCACTGCGGAGGTATCGAGCGACATACCGGAGGTCGTTATAGGCGATGATATGCGCCTGTCTCAGATACTGCTGAACTTGCTTTCCAACGCCGTGAAATTCACTCCGGAGAGCGGCGAAATCAAACTTTCCATGAAATCTCCGGGAGGACAGCGGGGAGAAAAAGTCGAGCTGGAAGTTTCAGTCAGCGATACCGGCATAGGCATTTCTCCGGAGCAGCAGGCCCGGCTGTTCAGCGCTTTCGTACAGGCGGACAGCGGTACCGTCAGGCGTTTCGGCGGTACCGGACTGGGACTTACCATCAGCAAGAGCCTCGCGGAACTAATGGGCGGCGGCATATCAGTCGAGAGCATCCCCGGAGAAGGCAGTCGTTTCACCGTTCGGATGCTGCTCGAAATAGGCGCCCCGGATATGCTGCAACCAACAGTAAAGGCTGACGTGGCTGAATACAGCTTCGAGGACCGGGTGTTTCTGCTTGTGGAGGATATTCCCATCAACCGTGAAATCGTAATCGCCCTGCTTGAGGACACAGGAGCAGCGATCGAATGTGCGGAAAACGGCCGCGAAGCCGTCGAAATGTTCATGGCCACGCCCGAACGCTACGACTTAATCTTCATGGATTTGCAGATGCCGGTAATGGACGGCTACGACGCCACAGAAGCCATACGCGCGCTGGATATTCCGCGCGCCCGCGCCGTGCCCATCATCGCAATGACTGCCAATGCCTTTGCCGAGGACGTAGAACACTGCAAACAGATTGGCATGGACGCCCACATAGCGAAACCCATCGAACTGGAAACCCTCCTGTCTCTCATAAACGAGCATTTGAAAAAATAAGCGAATCACCGAATAATCAATCTTCCCCGCGGTTTTCCTTTCACCCGGCGGCTGCTTTCATGCTCCGCGTAAACGCTGAAAGCTCCTCTCTCATTTTTTGGGGGCTTCCAAGGTTATCGGCAATGATATTGACCGTGGCGGAACCGGCGATCGCTCCGTCCGCTCCGGCTTCGATGGCTGCTCTCACGTGCTCCGGCCTGGATATGCCGAAACCGACGACGATAGGCGGGGCTCCCGCGTCTTTCAACAGTTGAATTCTTGACGACGCCGGCGTCTCCATCTCCCTTTCCGTTCCGGTGACTCCCAATCGCCCCAAAAAATACGTATAGCCCTTTGAGAGAGCGGCTATTTCCGGCAATTTTTCGTCGTCCGCGTTCGGCG
>Ga0099364_10009228_pt1 | contig 13711 bp, 10 predicted proteins | sample TergutTh196P3_FD_73070 | JGI IMG/M metagenome (GOLD analysis project Ga0099364, IMG submission 73070) | Microcerotermes parvus P3 segment gut microbial communities from Pointe-Noire, Republic of the Congo - Th196 P3 | ecosystem: Host-associated > Arthropoda: Insects > Digestive system > Gut ...
GCTTCTGGCTTGGGAATTCCTCCCCCGCTGGGGAGTGATTCCCACCAGCCTCATACCTAGCCTTTCTACCGTGGCAGAACGCTTTTGGTTTATGCTCTGGAATAGACAGCTCATACTCCACATATTGTACAGCCTGGGACGCTTCTTCGCCGCCTTCACAATCGCCGTAGCACTGGCAGTTCCCATCGGCCTATTAATGGGCTGGAACCAGAAAATTCGCGCCTTTGTGCTTCCCCTCTGGCAGATGTTATCCGCCATACCTCCCCCTGCCTGGGTTCCCATGACGATTATCTTTTTCGGCATTGGAAGCAGTATGCATATATTCCTCATGTTCCTCGGTATTTTTTACCCGGTACTCTTCAACACCTATCAAGGTATCAAGGACACCGACCCCCGCTACCTTGCCTCGGCACGGGTTTTTGGTGCCAGTGAATTTACCCTCATCCGCAAAGTGTATTTCTGGCATGCCTTCGGCTCCATCATCATGAGCTTCAAAACAGGGGTTGCCATGGGGCTGGTGATGCTCCTCATTGGCGAGTCCTATGGCGGTCGCATGGGTATAGGCTACCTCTTGGGGCAAGCCAAAGATTACTTCGTCATCCCCGAAATGATGGTATGTATGGTGATACTCGGCTGGATAGGCTGGTTTTTAATTGAAGTATTGAAATATATAGAACTAAGGCTGGCAGTATGGAAAGTGGGGCGTTAATATGAGGAAAAAAGGATGATTGAAGCACGCAACATCAGCAAGTTTTTTTCTATTATTAATGAGGATAGTACTGCGGATGGGCTTACTGCGGTGCTTTCGGTTTCATTGACCATTGAGGATGGAAAAATCGTTAGTTTACTTGGGCCTTCGGGCTGCGGGAAATCGACATTTCTGGAAATCCTTGCCGGCTTGCAGGCTCCCACCGAGGGCAGCGTCTTCATTGACGGAGTGCAGGTATTGGAACCTTTACCGTCTACCCGTAAAGAGATGGAAGTGTACCGCCGCAAATATCAATTTTTATCTCCACTGGCAAACGGTATGTTTAAAAATCGTCCCAAACATGATATTGCAATGATTTTTCAGGATTATGCTGTGTTCCCCTGGATGACCGTGATGCAGAATGTCATGTTTACCCTGAAACTCCGTGGTATTGCGCGTAACGAGCGTGAAGCGGCGGCAATGGTGTATCTACGAAAAATGGGGCTTGCAGATTCTTTACGCAAATATCCTTCACAGCTTTCCGGAGGTATGCGCCAAAGACTGGCTCTTGCCCGCGCCCTGGCGGTACAGCCGCGAATAATCCTAATGGATGAGCCCTTCGCCGCGGTGGACGCGCTGACCCGTGAACTTTTACAAAACGACCTCTTGCGTCTGTGGGAAGAAAGCAGCATTACCATCGTATTGGTAACCCACGACACCGATGAGGCGCTATACCTCTCCGATGAAGTGGTAGTGTTTTCGCCTAACCCCGGAACCATACGAAACCGTTTTACGGTTAATGTAGAGCGTCCGCGCCGCCGCAGCGACCCGGAGCTTCTGAAACTTAAACAGCGGATTACATCGCTGTTTAAATATGATATTAACAATGAAAGTGAGTATTCAATATGAACAATTCAAACACTAATCAAACTAACATTTTTCGTGCGACATCTTACAACAGCATTACTGAGGCAATCGGGGCAACGCCGCTGGTGCGTTTGCCAAGGATAAGCGCGGGGCTGCCGGGGGTTCTGTTTGGCAAACTGGAAGCCTTTAATCCCACAGGCAGCGTCAAGTGCCGTATAGGAGCGGCAATGCTTGAAGCGGCACGGCACGAAGGCAAACTCAAAGAGGGCGGCGTGGTGATCGAGCCTACCAGCGGCAACACGGGCATAGGGCTGGCCTTTGCCTGTGCCGCCCAGGGTTACCGGCTGATACTTGTCATGCCGGAAACCATGTCCATAGAACGCCGCAAACTGGTTAAAATGCTTGGCGCAGACCTTGTGCTTACGCCTGGTAACGAGGGCATGACAGGGGCGGTGAAAAAAGCAAAGGATCTTAACGCGCAAGTTGCCGGAAGCTATATACCCATGCAGTTTGAAAACCCTGCGAACCCGGAAGTTCACCGGCTTACCACAGCAGAAGAAATCTGGCAGGACACCCAGGGCGAGGTGGACATTTTTGTAGCCGGGGTTGGTACCGGCGGAACGATCACCGGTGTAGGTGAAGTATTAAAATCCCGTAAGCCATCGGTAAAAATAATCGCTGTTGAACCAGATGCCTCTCCGGTGCTTTCCGGCGGCAGGCCGGGCCCCCACCGCATACAGGGCATTGGCGCAGGCTTTGTGCCGAAAATCCTCAACCGTGATGTGATTGACGAAATCATTTGTGTAACCAACGAAGATGCCTTTGAAACGGCTAAAAAGCTGTGCCGCCAGGAAGGGGTGCTCTCTGGTATATCTTCCGGGGCAGCGGTGTGGGCAGCCTTGCAGCTTGCTTCCAGAGTTGAGAATGAGGGCAAAACCATTGTAACAATGCTGCCCGATTCGGGGGAACGCTATCTCTCTACACAGTTATCAGGCACTGATGAGCGCAGCTAGCGCCCATTACATGGACATACCTTCCACTTATTAACATGGCGATGGGCCCAGGAAATTTATTAGCTACTTAACTTTTACTTTAGCCCCGCCCAGGCAATGCACCCGAACCGGTGAGGGTGTTTTTTAGATAATGTAACATGGCTATGGGCCCGATAAATGTTTTACTTATTTTTGCTATTTACTTTGGCCCACGTGTCCCTTAACCCAACGGTCTTGTTAAAAACCTGTTTGGCAGAAGTGGAGTCCATGTCTTTAACATAGTAGCCGAGTCTTTCAAACTGGAAGATTTCTCCGTTCTTGGCTTCATTAAGACAGGGTTCAGCCCAGGCGTTATGAATTATTTCCAGGGAGTTGGGATTAAGGTAATCCAGGAAGGTTTTTCCCGGCTCTACTTCCATGGGTCTTTCGGCAGAAAAGAGATGATCATAAATTCTGGCTTCTATGGGGATTGCAGAGGCGGCAGAAACCCAGTGAATTGTGCTTTTTACTTTCCTCGGTGAAGCGCCGGGAGAGCCAGACGTGCTGGGTGCGGCAGAAGAGCCGGAAGAGCCAGAAGCGCCGGGTGAACCTCCGCCAGACGTGCCAGTCGCGGCGGCAGCAGAAGCACTGCCTTCCTGCCCGCTCTTTGAATCAGGATCGTAGGTGCAGTGTACGGCCGTAATGTTTCCGTCATCGTCCTTGTCAAAACCGGTGCAGGTTATTATGTATCCGTAGCGGAGTCTTACGCTATTTCCCGGATATAGGCGGAAATATTTAGGTGGTGGGACTTCTTCAAAGTCTTCCCTTTCTATCCAAAGCTCGCCGGAAAATTTAATTTTTCTTTTGCCCATTCCTTCATCTTCGGGATTGTTGACTGCATCTACCTCTTCGGTTTTGCCGGAAGGCCAGTTATCTATTATGAGCTTAAGGGGTCTTAGGACTGCCATAACCCTCTTGCTTGTTTTATTCAGCTCCTCCCTCAAACAGAATTCCAGAAAGGCAATGTCCACCATGCTGTTTGTTTTTGCTATTCCTACCTGTGAAATGAAATTCCTTATTGCCCCGGATGTATAGCCGCGGCGGCGGAGCCCTGCAATTGTGGGCATTCTGGGATCATCCCAGCCGTTTACATGATTCTCCTCCACAAGCCTTAAAAGCCATCTCTTGCTCATAACGGTATGCGTAATGTTAAGGCGGGCAAACTCTATCTGCCGGGAAGGAAAAACCTCCGCTTCCTTAATAAACCAGTCGTAAAGGGGACGGTGGATTTCGTATTCCATGGAACAGAGTGAATGGGTAATTTCCTCTTTGGCATCGGAGAGCGGGTGCTGGAAATCGTACATGGGGTAGATGCACCATTTGTCCCCTGTTCTGTAATGATGCTCACGGCGGATTCGGTACATAACTGGATCGCGCATAACGAGGTTGGGATGGGTCATATCAATTTTCGCCCGGAGGGTTCTTGCACCGTCAGGGAATTCCCCTGCCTTCATTCCGGCAAAGAGAGCGAGATTTTCTTCAACACTTCGATCCCTGTATGGGCTGTTTTTACCCGGAGGCGTATGGGTGATATTGTTTTTGTCTGGGACTGCCGTTCCGCGGTACTCGCGTATTTCCTGATCGCTTAGATCGCAAACATAGGCACTGCCCTTTTTAATTATCTTGACAGCCATTTCGTAAAGGTATTCATAATAATCGGATGCGTAAAATTCCCTGTCTTCCCAGTCATAACCCATCCAGCCAATGTCCCGTTTAATTGCATCTACATAAGACTGATCTTCTTTTTCGGGATTGGTATCATCAAAACGCAGATTACACTTGCCGTTGAATTTCTTCGCCAATTCAAAATCAATAAAAAAAGCTTTGACATGACCTATATGAAGCCAGCCGTTTGGTTCGGGGGGAAAGCGGGTATGAACCCTGTCAAAGCGGCCGCTTTTTAAGTCTTCTTTGATAAATTCGCTGATAAAATCACTTGCTTCCGGGACAGGGACGGAAGTCCCTTCAGGCAGAGCATCGTTTGTCTTCATGGAAATTTCCTCTTAAAAATTGGTTAGGTAGCAGATTCCCAATAATAATATGGCAAGCAGGGTTTCCTTGTTTGCAGATTCAATCCAGGTCAGGCTTTGGGTGCCGCCAAGCATGCTTCCATACCACCAAAAAAGACCCATTTGAAGATCAATTCTGAATGTATATTCGGTAAAATCTTCCTTTTGGCTTTGATTGCCAAAGAAAAGGTAGGAGAGCTCCTGCAGTATTATGCCAAATTCCCTTAATGCTTCAAGATAATCTTCTCTTTCTATAAGGGTTACAAAGGGCGGAACCTTGTCCAGAAGGGCGTTTTTTCTGGCCTCATCGGCCTTTTCCACCCAGGTTTTCTGGATTAACAGGTCAAGATTGTTCTGAAAACGCTCAAGAAATTCCCCGATCTCTTTCCCGTTATTATGGATGTTTTTTAGTGATCTGTAATCTTCTCCAATGCCCAGATCGTTTGCAAAAGCCTCTGTTGCCTTTAAAGACGGCTCTGATGATTTTCCTTTGGGAAAGAGCTTGCCTGCCGCTTTGCGAAATTCCCTTGGAAGCACATTATTGACACCGGAAGAAATTTTAAACATATGCAATGATTAAAAAAAAACGAAAAATAGTCAAGCCTGAAAAAGAGTATCAGGGAGCCGGGTGTAACAATAAGCAGGTTGATGTTCCGGGTGCTGTGCCGGGGAAAGCAATTGCGTTATTCGGAGATTCTTTTTATCGAAAGAGCCTTGCCGCTGACCATGTCAATTTCGGCTATTACACCCTGTATCAGAATCCTGTTTTCACCTTCGACAGGGGCAATTTCCATCTTGTAATGCACCTGATTCCTCGCCCTGTCCATGCAAATCTTGGCATCCATGCCAATAACGCCATCCGCCATACCCGTCATGCCCAAATCGGTAATATAGGCTGTCCCTTTGGGAAGGATTCGCTCATCTGCTGTCTGCACATGGGTATGGGTTCCGGCAAATAGAGAGACCCTGCCATCAAGATAATAGGCAAGAGCTTCCTTTTCGCGTGATGATTCAGCATGGAAATCAACAAGGATTATGGAATCGCCGCCGTGATCTTTACGATCGTTATTATCATGATCATTATACCAGGAATCAAAAGTCTTAAAGGGACAGTCCAGGGGGTAAAGAAATTCCCTGCCCTGAAAATTCAAGGCATAAATATTTTTATTGTTATGTACAATTTTAGCCCAGCCCCTGCCGGGATTGGGTGAAGGATAGTTCATTGGACGAATAATGCGTTCTTCCGATTCCAAAACTGGCCAAAAGTCCCTCTGCTCCCAAACATGGTTGCCGCTGCTTACAATATTTACACCGGATGCAAAAATTCTTTCCAACTGGGGAGCAGTTATGCCAAAACCGCCATAGGCATTTTCACCGTTTGCCATAACGATGTCTACCATGTTATTGCGTACAATCGAAGGAAGGCGGTTTTCGAGAGCCGCCAATCCGGGCTCTCCAACCACATCACCTATCAACATTACACGAAGCTTTTCCACGATTGCGGAAGAATTACCTGGCAAATTCGGTAATTCTTGTCTCCCTGATTATCGTTACTTTTATACGGCCGGGATAGCGAAGGTCTGTTTCTATCTTCTTTGCAATCTGTTTGGCAAGATCCCGGGATTTTTCATCGCTTAAGGTTTCATTATTTACAAGGATCCTTAATTCCCTTCCTGCCTGTATTGCATAGGCCTTGTCCACACCGAGGAAGCCGTTTGCAATGCCTTCGAGGTTTTCCAGCCTCTTGATATAATTGTCAATCGTTTCCTGACGGGCACCCGGCCTTGCCGCAGATATTGCATCGGCGATCTGAACAAGAACGGATTCAACACAGGTAGGCTCTATGTCATTATGATGGCTAGCGATTGCATTTACTATGCGGGCATCCTCTCCCATCTTGCGTGCCATGTCTGCACCAATTTCGGCATGGTTAAGGTCGGAATCCGATTCCACACCCTTGCCAATATCATGAAGAAGTGCTGCCCTCTTTGCCATTTCGCGGTTGCAGCCGCCTATTTCCGCGGCAAGCATTCCTGCGATTACGGCTACTTCCTTCGAATGGTAAAGCACGTTCTGACCGTAACTTGTCCGGAAGTACAGGCGTCCAAGTGAACGGATAGCATCCTGCTTAATATTATGAATGCCAAGATCAAAGAGGATTTTCTCCCCTTCTTCGAAGATTTTCTGGGAAATTTCCTTGCTTACCTTGGTAACAATTTCTTCAATTCTAGCCGGATGAATTCGCCCGTCTGAAATAAGCTTTTCAAGGCTTAATTTGGCGATCTCGCGCCTTACAGGGTCAAAACAGGAAATAACGACGGCTTCCGGGGTATCATCGATGATAATATCTACCCCGGTAAGAGTCTCCAGTGTTCGGATGTTTCTGCCTTCCCTGCCTATTATCCGCCCCTTCATTTCATCATTGGGCAGGGTAACAGTGGTGACAGTCACCTCTCCGGTAACTTCGGTAGACAAACGCTGAATTATGGTCAGGAGTATGTCCCTGGCCTTTTTCTCCCCTGTTAAGGATGCTTCCTGCTCGATCTTGTTAATCAGAGTTTGGGCATCGTGCTTGGCTTCGCTTTCGAGATTTTTAATGATCAGATCTTTGGCTTCTTCCGTACTTAGACCCGATAATCGTTCAAGCTCCGCCCTGTAACGTTCTTCTTCCCTGTTCAGAGCCTCTTCCCTGGCGACAAAGGTCTTTTCCCTGTCCGCCAGAGCCTGTTCTATCCGTTCAATCTGTACGGTTTTTTTATCTATACTCTCTTCTTTCTGAAATACACGGCGTTCGTAGCGCTGTAGTTCAGCCTTACGCTCCCGGGTCTCTCTTTCCTGCTGGTTTCGTTCGCGGATAACTTGTTCTTTTGCCTCAATAAGAATTTCCTTCTTATTTGCTTCAGCTTCCTTTATCGCATCCTGTTTTATACGTTCGGCTCGCTGTTCTGATGCCGTAAGTTGCACCTTTGCATACAGCCACCTAATCATCCAGCCCAAAGTTAACCCGGCAAGAGGAAGGATAACCCATAATACCAAATTCATATGGTCCCCTTACCGAAATATGCTGTTTGTTCAAATTATTATACAATGTTAAGAAACTATTGTCAATAGAAACACTTCATTACTTGATATTACTTTCTTGTGAGAGCCTGTACCGCATTAGTCAGAGCCGTATTTATGGCCGAAAGTGTGGATCTTATGGTATTTGCCTTGTTTACAGCACTCTGTAACTGATTCGCCTGCAGATCCTGCCTGGCTTCATTATGAAGACGGCGTGCATTATCCAGCTCCGAGCCAAGATAGGCATAATCCAGATCCAGATTATTGGCCCTGGCAGCATCAAGTGAGTTGGATGTTTCGGTGATCGATGTCCCAAGACTGTTTAAAAGAGAGGCTGTTTCTTCCCTTGCACGGATTGCGGCAATGGAACCTTCCTCTATGGCCCTGTCTGCAAGAGAAATTGCTTCAGTAGCCAAATTCCTGGCTTCTTCATACCTTCTGGCATCCGCTTCCGCCTGCATATTGTCCAGAGCCTGCCTTGCCCTTGTAACTAAATTTCCGGCATAACTAACCGCATCGGCATTGTTTTCCGCTCTGGCAACCGCATCATGAGCCCTGTCCATCTCCTCTGTGGGCGGAGTTGCACAAGAAACAATGGCTGTAAGTAAAACAAGTATAATCGATAAAAAAAGGTACTTGTTAAAATTTTTCATGAAACTGGTCTTAAAATCCGTTTTAAAATTCCTTTTATTCATGGTATTTTCCTGTAATTTATTGATGTTTTTTCAATTATACAACAAATGAGCCGAAAATAAAAGTATTGTAAACAGGAGCTGGAAAATTTTTTGCCCTGCTTCAGGAATTTATGGCGGCATATATCCCAAGAAAAATCCCATGGCTAAAATGGCTGTTGTCTGTGTTTTCATCTTCAGCCATTACCTTAATTCTATGTTTCCTCTTAAATGAGCCCTATTTAGGGCCGCTTTATGATTTTCTGCTGGAAAAAAGACCTGCCGTTCCCGTTGCAAGGGAAATTTTGATCATAGATGCCGGAAGCCGTGAATTTGGAGAAGATATTCTTGAACCGGGAGCTGCTTCCACCCTAATCTACATCTTGAGTGAACTAGGTGCAGGTGCTTTGATCGTTCAATTGCCCATTTTAGGGCATGCAGCCGGCGGTATCACCGGCGAAGCTGAGATAATTCATTATTTTGATGAAGAATTTTCGATTTTAAGCCAGAATATCCGCAATCTCTTTGACGCGATAAGGCTGGGTTCCATTGCACCAAGGGATTCTGCCAGATTCGTAGGAGAGCTGGTTGAGCTTTCGGAGCAGGGTAAAGAAAGACTTGTTTCAGCACTCATTTTAAGGGACATGGAAGGCATTTTAAACCTCGAAAGAGCTGCGGCCTTTTTCGGAAATGTGAGCCAGCCAAAGGATGTAAGGGTTCAGCTAATAAGAGCCAGTGATAGAAGGACAGATTTTCAAGAGGATGATCCAAGACCGGGACTCATGGTTGTTGATGATGCTTTTTCCCAGGCAATACGCGATGCCGACGGTATTTTAAGACGCGTAATGCCTGTAATGACGGAACCCGATCTCTCATCGGAAAACGGAAACGAGCGAATTCTAGAACACATAATTTACAGGGCATTAAAAAGCCGGTTCCCGGAAATGCATATAGCGCATACAGAAAGAGGAATGTCGTATCTTGCGGCTGACGCTTCAGGCGAATGGAGCAGCCTGCTTCCATTGGACACAAACGGCGCTCTTTTGTTCGAACTCCCGAAAGAGGAAGACGACTTCAGACGCATAAGCATTTCCGAATTTCTTGCCTATGACGAGGCCGACCGTAATTTAAGAAGGATCCTTTCCGATGTTGAAGGCCTTGGGTTTTTCAGAAATATAGACGGAGAAAACAGGCCGGACTTCCTTTACGATTTTGCATTTTTACTGAGAGAAGAATATTCTACTTCCGGTGAAGCCCATGGCAGGCAAATATGGGTAGAAGCAAGGAATAGGTATTTTTCCGCCCTAGAGGACTTTCTCTCCGGTCCTACAGAAATGCTTATGGTTAGAAACCTGGAATATCAGATTGCGCAGGAATATAGCTTACCGGAATATCTGGATTCTTCGGCCTTTCCCCAATCAATAGAAGAAAGAGACATATTGATCGGTGCCTTCGCCGCATTAAGAGCGTCTCATGAAGAATTAATAGAAATTCGCAGAACACTGGAATCTGCCCTCTTCGATTCCTTTTGCATTTTAGGACGGGCTTCCTATACCAGGCCGCATTTAACTGATGCGGAAGCATCCGCACTTCTTGCAAACAGCATAATAACAGGAAGAGTTATAAGACCCGTACCATATCCCTTCATAATTATCGCATCCATGCTGTCTTCTATATTGATAATATTTATTTTACGTTATGCGAAAGCATTATCCGCCCTCTTCTTCGGCTCTCTTTTAACGCTCTTTTCCGGGGGAATATTCTCGGTCTCCTTTATTTTAACTGGCTACTGGCTATCTCCCCTAATACCAATGGCATCAGGATTCACCGTTGTATTGATTGCATTCTTTTGGGCTCTTTCGGTCCGCAGCCGTTATTCCAAAAATTTCCGTATTGCCTACGGCCCTTATGTGTCCAAATCCATCCTTAAAAGCATTATAAGGGGAGGTAAACCGCAGACAAACTCTTCCATGACAATAAGGGCGGCTGTTGTGGGAATTACAAATTTGGACAAGGCAATAGATGACAATTCACCCCTCTTTCGCACAAGGCTCTTATTAACCTTCCAGGAGACAGCATCGGAATTGTTCAAAAAAGCAGGGGGAACCATAATCGGAATGGACGACAAAACCCTGCTTGTTTGTTTTGGCTCTCCATTAGAAAGGGTTTATCTTGAAGACAGGGGAAGGGTCTCTCCATACAATGACAATAATTATGCCATGACGGCTCCAGCAAGAAAGGCAATAGATGTGTTAAACGAAATTGTAAAGCATCCGAAAGCAGAATTATGGCAATTCGGCCTCGACCTTGGAAACTGCAATTTTGCATGGTCTCCCCAAAGCGGATATTTTGCACTGGGAGATCCTGTCCAGAAAGCCAAGGCATTATCGCGTTCTGCAGGCCGCTTTAAGTACAGGGTATTGCTTTCCGGAGCCATAAGTGACGCCCTACCGGATCTGGCGGTAAGGAAACTCAATGTCTTTAAAAACAAGGACGGCTCACAGGGAGATTATTTTTACGGCCTAAATATTGTAGATTAAAACATGAACCTAAAATATATAGAAACAGGTTTAATCTATATAGATCCTGCCGACGACATCCATGAAACAATAAACGCCATGCTGGAAACCGGATATAACGAAGAATTCTGTGTTTCGCTTAGTATGGAAGAAGATTTTATTTACAGGCTCATGGAAGAGGGCTTTCTGGTAATGTCTGCGGATCTTTTTTATGATACACCAAGTGCAGGAAATAGTTACTTTCTGCTGCCCCATCTCCATCTAATAAGGTCGGTACTCTTTTTCCCGGATCTTCATATAAAAAAAAGGGTAAAGCCTCTGCTCTCCAATTACAATTTAAAGGTAAATTCAAATTTTGATCTTGTAATAGATAAATGTGTGCAAAAACATGGTGATTATTGGCTGACTCCGCCCCTTGTGGAAACCTTAAAAAGACTTAACAAAAAGGCAAAATTAATAAGCAGGAAGGAAATGCCTGCAAGACCTGTTTCCTTTGAACTATACAGGGATGGAGAATTAAAAGCTGGCGAAGCAGGAATTATGATGGGCAGGGTTTATACAAGCTATACGGGCTATCATGAAGAAAGCAATGCCGGAACAATCCAGATGATCCACATGGTAAAATGGCTGGAAGAGAAGGGCTTTGCTTTTCTGGATTATGGCATGCCCCTGGATTATAAATCAGAGATGGGTGCCACAAATATGGATCAAAATAGATTTATAGAACTTTTCCGCGCGGCTCAGAAATAGCGAAGGCCGCAAAGCATCGGCTGCACGCGGTAGCACATCACTCGCTATGCGCCGCAAGCCAGGCATGGTGTCGCCCCACAGGGCAAGCCAGACCATGTGGCAGCCGAGCCGACTACACCCTGTCTACAAGCCCTTCTTCGGCAATCTCTTCTTGAACAAGACAGAGCCTGCGGTAAATGCCTTCCACCTCTATCAGTGATGCATGATTCCCTACCTGTGCAATGCGCCCCTTTTCAAAGACCACGATCATGTCGGCATTGCGCACGGTGGAAAGGCGGTGGGCTATCGTAACAATTGTGCGGCTGCCGGCTATCTCGTTAATAGCCTGCTGAATTTTAGCCTCTGTTCTTACATCCACCGAGGCTGTTGCCTCATCTAGAATCAAGACAGGAGCCTGACAAAGAACCGCCCTTGCAATGGCAATACGCTGCTTCTGGCCGCCGGATAGTTTTACACCCCTCTCACCTACCTGAGTCTGGTAGCCGTCCGGCATCAATTCAATGTCCTCGTGAATACGCGCAATTTTGGCGGCCGATTCAATTTCGTCAAACGAGGAATCGGGCTTGGCAAAGGCAATATTGTCCTGAATACTTCCATTAAAGAGGAAGGTGTCCTGTAAAACAATGGAAATATTCTGGCGAAGGCTTTCCAGTGTAATGTCGCGGAGATCCCTGCCGTCAAGACAAACCTTGCCCTCTGTGGGATCGTAGAATCTGGAAATTAACTGGCTAAGGGTAGTCTTGCCAACGCCGGTTGCACCGACAAGGGCTACCATCTGTCCGGGTTCTATGTTAAACGAAACTTCTTCAAGAACAGGCACTCCTTCAATATAGGAGAAACTTACATTGTCAAAGGTAATTTTACCCGTACTCTTTCCCATGGGTTTTGCACCGGGAAGGTCTTTAATATTCTGGGGTGAGTCGAGAATTTCGATAACCCTTTCCGCTCCGGCAAGAGCCTGCTGTGCGGATTCCAGAAGGTGGGCAAGCCCTGTAATGGGTGCATAAAAGAGGGCAAGGTAGAGCAGGAAGCTGACAACATCGGTTACAGAAAGGGACTGCTGGTATGCCAAAAGTCCGCCAAAACCCACAACAATAACACTGCCTAGAGAAGTAAGAAATTCCACGCCGGGATTAAAAACAGCGCCTAACTTAAGAGCCCTTAACATATTGCGGGTAAAGTTTTCGCCCTTTTCTTCCACCTGACCGGAAGCGGAATTCTGGCGGTTAAATGCCTGAATCTCCTGAATGCCGGAAAAATTGTCCTGTAATTGCGCCGACAGCTCCCCCTGTGCCTTCTGCATACGGCGGAAATTCGGTCTTACCTTGTTGATGAAAACCCAGCCGGAAGCAAGTATGAAGGGAATGGGAATACAGGTAATAAGAGCAAGGTTGGCATTAATGCTGAAAAGTATAATCGTAACACCGATTAGGGTCAGAAAATTTGTAATTGTGTCGGGCATTATATGTGCATAAAGAAGCTCGAAGGTAGCAACATCCTGCATTACACGGGCAATTAGTTCACCGGTCTGTCTGTTGTGAAAAAAGTCCATGGATCTGGACTGGATCGTATTGTAGACCTTCATGCGGATTTCCTGAACCAGACGCCAGGCCGCTCTATGGGAGCAATAATTGCTTAAAAACCTGAACAAGATACGGCATAAGTAGAGTCCCAAAAGGGAGAAGGCCAATATCACTATTGTCTGAAAACTTTCGCTTGATACACCCTCTGCGACAATTCCTGTCATTGTTGCCATGATCCTCGGCGCGGTTAAATTAACGGCTGTTAGGGACAGGGTTCCAAAAATAGCCAGAAGAAGCCAGTACTTATACCTTACAGCTTCCTTTGCAATACGAAGTAAAATTTTCATTTCGGGTTTTTTTCCTGTAAAATTATTTTTTATATAGTATCATAAAAATGATTAAAATACAATAGGAGACAGAAATCCAGAATGAAGGAAAATATCCGAGCCGCCCTCTTTGACGATTACTCCGAACCAATCCGCGACCCCCTTTGGGGGCATATCTACCTTAGCCCCGGACTGCTGGCTCTGACAGAATCCGCCCCCTTTATGAGGCTCCACAGAATCATGAAGTTGGGCCCAACTTACAGGGTA